>Ga0210406_10006804_pt1 | contig 11764 bp, 6 predicted proteins | sample IncBWC30MmetaG_FD_155454 | JGI IMG/M metagenome (GOLD analysis project Ga0210406, IMG submission 155454) | Forest soil microbial communities from Barre Woods Harvard Forest LTER site, Petersham, Massachusetts, United States - Inc-BW-C-30-M | ecosystem: Environmental > Terrestrial > Soil >... | reverse complement strand
CGTCGTCTTTCCAAGATCGATACCAACCGAACGTATCTGCATGTCGATGATCCTCCTTGAACCTGCCAACAAGATCACTCACTGCAATGTGGAGATCAAGCGGCGGACCATCTCATTAACGGGGTTTTGGGAAACATCGAATCGAACTTGCCGACCGCCGGACTTTGGAGGAACTGCGGTTAGTGCTGAGTCGTTAGGCTGAATTGGTAAACGGAAACGTTTTTCGTTACTAGACTAAGCTCACCCGAGCTCAAAAAGCGCACTGCCCAGCTATCCATGGCTAGGAACTGGCAACATCAAATGGAACCGCCGCCCCAGCACGTGCGTACAACCGATTCAAGCCCCGGGAACACCAGGAAAAGATATGGCACTGCGTAACGAAGGGGGGAAGCATGAACGCCGATATACGACTCGCTCTACGACAGTTGCGAAAAGCGCCTGGATTCGCCCTGACCGCCGTGCTCACACTGGCACTCGCCATTGGCGCCAATGCAATCGTGTTCAGCGTACTGAATGCGTTGATCCTGCGACCGCTCAACGTGCCGCACCCTGAGACGCTGTTCATGCTGGAACGCGCTTACGGGTCAGATACAACTCCATCAGAGTCGTATCCGGATTACCGCGACCTGCGCGACAGGAACCGCAGCTTCGACTCGCTGGTGCTCTACAACATCATGGGCGGCGTTGGGCTCGATACGGGCCACGGAAATCCCTCCGTAGTCTGGCCCTATACCGTAAGCGGCAATTACTTCGATGCTCTGGGCATTCAGCCCTATCTTGGCCGATTTATTCATGCTTCCGAAGAACATGGGACGAACAGCGTGCCCGAGATTGTTCTGAGCTATGCGCTCTGGCACAGCCATTTTAATGGTGACCCTAGTGCAGTGGGTCGGACTGTGCAGATCAACAAGCATCCCTTTACCATCATCGGCGTTGCTCGACCGGACTTCCGCGGCACCGAGCTCTTTTTTGCGCCCGATCTGTGGGCTCCCATCGTTAATTCGCCCCAAATCAGTGATTGGAGTTCGCTCGAGGAGCGTGGCAACCATAGCGCCTGGGCGATCGGACACCTCAAGCCCGGCGTAACACCAGCCGCAGCTACTTCGGACTTGAATACCGTTGCAAATTCGCTGGCGAAAACCTATCCCAAATCCGATGATGGCCTGAAATTCTCTCTGTCCCGCCCCGGACTCGCCGGAAGTACCCTCGGTCGACCCACGCGCGCGTTTATGTTCGGGCTCATGCTCCTCGCAGGACTTATCCTATTTGCCGCATGCGCTAATCTTGGTAGCCTGTTCGCCGCGCGGGCAGCGGATCGCTCGCGCGAAATCGCAGTCCGCATGGCCCTGGGATCGCGTCGCCAACTCATCTTCCGCCAGCTCATTACGGAAGGCGTTTTGGTCTCTCTGGCCGGAGGTATTTTTGGCACGGCGGGAGCCGTGATCATCCTGCGTGTCCTCAGCACATGGCGACCGATTCCGAATATCCCGATCAACATACCGGTAAATCCGGACGTGAATACCTTCGTTCTGGCCTTTCTGCTGGCTGTCTTCAGTGGGCTGTTCTTTGGCTTGGTCCCTGTCCGCCAGATTCTCCGCTCCGATCCCTGGCAGATCATTCGCTCCGGGTCCACAAGCGTCGGCAGCACACGCCGCTTTACACTTCGCGATGTTCTGCTGAGTTTGCAAATCGCCATTTGCGCTGTTTTAGTCACCGCTTCGCTCGTCGCCGTGCGCGGCCTGGCACGTTCGCTACAAAACAACTACGGTATTCAGCCTAGGAACGTGATGCTGGTAAAGACCGATCTGAAGATGGCTGGATATGATGCCGACCAGCGCGTACCGATGCAGAAGCGCATGCTCGATGCGGCCTCAGAGATCCCGGGTGTCACCGCGGTGGGATATGCCGATCGGATTCCGCTCGGTCTCGGCGGGGGGGATTCCGACGTATTCACTGATGCCACCGCCGATTTCCGTCCTACCAACGCTGCAGCTGATGCCCAGAATTTCCAGGTTTCGCCCGACTATTTCCGTGCTGCTGGAACGGCACTTCTGTCTGGCCGTTCCTTCACCATGCACGATGACGACAAGGCTCCTGTTGTGGCTGTCGTCAATCGCGAATTTGCACGCAAGGTCTTTGGGTCCGCCGATAAAGCAGTAGGTAGCCATTTCAGGTTCTGGGGCGGCGCCAACCGGGCGGAAGTTATCGGCGTGGTGGAAGACGGTAAATACCAGACCCTTACCGAAGACTCCAAGCCCGCCATGTTCTTTTCCTTCCTCCAGCACCCTTCCAGCCAGACCTGGCTCATTGTTCGATCGGAACGTGACCCGCAAGGGATCGCCGCAGCCTTGCAACGCTCGATGCGCAGCCTCGATCCAGGGCTGCCGCTCGAAATCAGAACCTGGAACAGCGAGTTGGATTCCGCCCTCTTCGCCGCTCGCGTAGCCACCGTTTCTCTCGGCGTGCTTGGCTTGCTGGGCGCGATGCTTGCCATTACCGGCATCTTCGGCATGGCCGCCTATACCGTCAGCAAACGCCTCCGTGAACTCGGTATCCGCATAGCCCTTGGAGCCGGTCAACGCAAGGTGCTCGGCGCAGCGCTCGGACGTACTTTCCGGCTGCTCTCCTTTGGATCGATAGCTGGCATGATCCTCGGCGTACTGGCAACCCGTGTCCTTTCGTCTATCGTGTATCAGGCCACGCCAAAAGACCCTGTCATTCTAGGCGGTGTCATTCTTATCATGCTTTGCGTAGGTCTCGTAGCCGCCTTGGTTCCCGCCCGGCGTGCCCTCGCTGTCGACCCGATGATCCTGCTGCGCGAAGAATGAGTTGAAGCAACAAGTCACAGTCGACAAGTGAGCACTTGCCAATGCACATCGACACGATGATTAGTCCTCAGACGTCAGCTCACAGAGCTTGCAGCAAAGCACTCAAGGCATGGTGAGCCACCTGATGCAATATGGTTTCACAAGCGCTGATGCCGGTCCGGCATCACTTGGAGTCGTCTACCAGCAACTTCTCCGTCAGAGCATTTTCCTCAGTTTCATGGACTGCTTCCGGGTGATTGGTTGGCTCACGGTCGCAATGATTCCTGTCGTAGTTCTTGGCGCAAGTTCAAGGGCAGCGGAAGCACTCCGGCAGGGCATTGAGTGTTATGGTGATAGGGCTAATCCAGACATTTCCGCTTTGTTTCATCCAGGGTGGACTCGTTTCGCGTTACGATTGCGGCGGTGTGTGACCGATGAACTTGTCAGCCCACTGAATGAAATACTTCATGTTCGGCGCGTCGGTATGGCCACCATCATGCTGGCGCCATGCAAGTTGGCCGGCCACGTGCCCTTCATTCACTGAAGGCATCTTCGCCGTGTGATAATCCGCCTCCACGTCGAGGCCTTTGGCGCCAAGCAGCGTAAACACACGGCTCGCGTCCACCGTCGCCATAAAGCTTCCCTCATGATCTAGCCAGTGAGCGTCGCCCTTCTCAGGAATTCCATAGCTGATGAAGGTGAGGCGCGGCGCGCAGAGAGCAATCAATTCGTTGGAATCTACCGGAATATCCCCGGGTGTTTTGCTGCCAAAAGTAGCCTCGGATGCACCGTACTTCAGGAAGTTTCCGGCCATCCAGTAGTACTCGCCTCCTGTGAGGCTTTCGACTGCTTCCCCGAAATTGCGGCGCAAAAGCGTGGCGCCGCCTTTGCCGGATGAACCGACAAGAACCATGGCAAAGCGCTGATCGAAGGCCATAGTGACCAGCGCAGCTTTGCCATAGCGCGAAACGCCTTCGATGCCGACATGTTTTGCGTCGACTGAGGGGTCGGTCGCGAAGTAATCCAAAGCGCGTCCTGCGCCCCAGCCCCAGGCCCGCAACGCGCCCCAGTCTTCCGGTTTGCGCGGTTGGCCTTTGTTGACCAGACCAATAATGCCGCGCGTAATTCCAGCGCCATCGTCAGCCTGTACGCTTGCGGGGTCGAGGAGAGCGAATCCCCAACCCGCTGCGATCAGCTGCCAGGTGTTGGGCGGATCACCGTCCGCATTCAGTTGCGGAGGTTGGAAGGGCGTGGGCCTGACCGGCTGCCATGCCGGGTGATTTGCTAGAACATCTTTTAGGGATGGATCCTGCTGTACGAGAAGCGCCTTCCATGCCGCATTGATGCGGTCCAGATCTTCGCCTACAGGTTCATTGGGTGCAGGGAAACCGGCGCGGCCAAACATGATGAGGATGGGGACTGGTCCCGCAGCGTTTGCTGGTGTAACCAGGGTCATGTGGATCTTGACGCATATGGCGGGATAAGACGAGTTGTCTACTTGCCCGACGAGATCCTTCGCGATGACGCGATTAAATCCGATCATCTCGTGGTCGACGGCAGTGACGGTCCACGTCACCTTCGGGACATCTTTGGGAATGCGGCCGTAGACATACTTTTCGTACATCTCGTCGATCTCAGGACGGCGCTTCTCCCACCACATCTGCGGAGTGTTCACCTTCTGGCCGTCGTTCAGTATGAGCGGGTCCGGAAGATTGGGATAAGGATTGGCCCTCGACTCATCGTAGTTAGCGTGGTTAAGAGCCTTTTCATTGCCGCTCGGCCCCGGACGCAGCGCTTTGATGCCGAGTTGGTCCATCATGTTCTGGTGATCCTGATCGGCAGTGAAGGTGACCGGCGGCGGAGCCGCAGCGGAAGCGGAATTCTGAGTCAATGCCGCTTGCTGGCCAGCGATCGCAAACCCGAGGCACAGCAGACCGAGACGAGACCTGGAAGAAAAGCGCACGCGTCCTCCTCTTGCTGATAATTTCTGCGATGTTCAGGAATCAAATTATTTCGTGCCGCCCCCATACTAAATCCTGAGCTGGGATTCGTGTTTAGCTGGTTCGCCCCGCGATTGCAACGATCAACCGTCCCCTGTGCAGTGCAGCCCTGAGTGGGCACGCTGTTATCCTGCATGCCAGTCCCGAAAGAGGTCGCAGTGAAGCTCGTGTTGCTATCCGCTGTGCTGTCATTTGGGTTTTGCCGCCTCGCTGTCCACCGTGAGCGGCGAAGGCTTGCCAGTTATTCGGAGCCAGGGTAGTGCCCAACAGCTCATCGTCAACGGAAAACCGTTTCTTATTCTGGCGGTGAACTCGGCAATTCTTCTGCCGGGACTTTGGCGCAGGCGGACGTCATCTTGCCGAAGCTGGCGCGGATGCATTTCAATACCGTTTTGATGCCCGTGGCCTGGAACCAGATCGAGCCGAAGGAGGGCTCCTTCGATTTTTCCATCCCTGACCACTGGATCGACGTGTCGCGGCAGCAACACCTCCACCTCGTGCTCCTTTGGTTCGGGAGCTGGAAGAATGCTTTTTCGGAAATACGCTCCGCGATGGGTGCCTGCGCGAGCGGACCCACCAGCGAAATCATTCTGCCTACGATTAGACCTGAGCAAACGACCTGATTATCGCAACCCACTCACTGGAATCAGGCGGTCATGGTTGCACTCGCCGTCGTACGAGCCGAGCTTGCGCGGCGCGCTCCCCGCTGAAACACGAGCGCGGCAGCACCGCGGAGCCGGGCAATCTCGCCTTCATGGCTCGGGCGGATCACGGGCGAACTGCCGGCCAGCGTGAGGTCGGCCACCTCCTTCTCGATCACAGGACCAAAACGATGCCAGGCCGAGGTGAGATCGCCGGCAATCAGAATCGTGCTCGGAGAGACGCTCGCGATGATCATCCGCAACCCGCGGCCAATCCACATAGCCTGCGTGGCCAGAGCCTGTGCGGCAGCCGCGTCGCCTTCTTCAGCTAGATTGAGCAAGTCCCGAAAGCCGATGGCGGGACCCTTGGGCCGCAGCTCCCGGAAATACCGCAGCGCCGCTCGGCTGGAACTGAACAGCTCCCAGCATCCGTTCTGCCCGCAACCGCAACGTGGGCCATTGGGATCGACGAGAATATGGCCAAACTCGCCCGCCATCCCGTTGTGCCCGGAGAGCAGCTGCCCATTGGCAAGAACGCAAGTTCCCACACCTTCAGCAACCGCAACCAGAACTGCATTCTGAACTCCGTCCATGCGCGCGAACGTCAATTCCGCCAGAAGACAAGCGGTCGCATCATTTTCCATCATCACGGGCAGCCCCATCTTGGCCTGGACCATCTTCTTGATATCGAACTCGGGCCATTTCAAGTTAGGAGCAAAGATCATCCGCTGCGTCGCCGGGTTCACTCTTCCCGGCAGACTGATGCCGATACCCTCGATCGATTTGCGCGGCGTGGTTCGCTGCATCCGCTGCATGCAGTCGATGATTATCCGGATGGAGTCTGCAGGATCTGAGGTCAGCGGCGTCAACGAACGCGAGAGCAGACGCCCATTCAAGTCCACCAATGCGACACTCGCCTGTTTTGGATGAATGTCGACCGCGAGCGCCAGCAAATCTTCATTTAATCCCACCATTGTCGGTCTGCGTCCTCGCGGTAGCGAACCCATGGCGCCTTCGCGCACCCAGTTCTCTCCGATGAGCTGTTCCACGATTTGCGAGATTGTGCTTCTTCCAAGCCCCGAGAGCCGCGCCAGGTCGGCACGCGAAATGGGCTGATTAGCTCGGACCAACTCGAGGACGATATCCCGGTTGATGATCCGGGCCGTCTCACTCGAGGCGAGCTGCATTTCAGCTAGATCAATGCGTTTTACGCTTTGCCTGTCGTGCCTCAATTGATTGCAACCTCTATTGCTAAGAATCCAATAAATCTCGCCGAGCCACGATGTCAACCTGGCGGAAATACCGAAGGATGCCATCAAGCGCGGATTTTCGTGAGAGGACAAACCTATCACGCTCTCACATAGTCTCTACATGAAACGAAATCCCTAACCGATGCTTTTGTGAAAGGCCCGCGCCAGTAACTTGGGTCCCTGCAACAATTGACGGTGAGTCCTTGTGCCCGGTAAACGTTTTATCAGCTCTTATCTTACATCCCGCGGAAACAAGTGGCAGCAGAGCAGGTTTCCAGCCGCGCCAGACCCGCCGGTTCGCTGGCTATGATCCTCTTCCAAAGTCTGACTTTCCTAAAGGAAATCTTTTTTCTTGACAGCAACAAAAATGTTCTCATATAGTTTCGGTCGCTAACAAAATCGCGAGCTACGCACGGAATCGAGGACACATCCCTTTCCGAGGCGGGTCGTTTGTCGGCGAAAAATTTCGGGAGGCGAAAATGAACAACACTTATGGCGTTCCTACCAGGCGAGGGCAAAAGCGAGACCTGCGACAACTCTGTGGAAGAGGCCGGTGTATTCTTCCTTTCATCGGTGTCGCGTTGTTACTTCTGTCCGTGCCCGTGGCCCGTGCGCAAACCACCGCCCAGCTGACCGGAATCGTGCAGGATAACTCGGGCGCCATGATTCCCGGGGCCGAAATAACGCTGACTGATCAAGCGAGCGGCAGCAAGCGCATCGTACAAACGAATCGACAGGGATTGTATGCCTTTCCCTCGCTCGTACCCGGTACCTACACGGTAAAGGTAAGCGCAAAGAGCTTTCAGTCAAAGGAAATCACTGGAATCACCATCCACGCCGGAGACGTCCTCGCCGTTCCAGCGACGACGCTGACGGTTGGCGCGACTGACACAACGGTCACAGTCGAAGCGACCAGCGATATGATTCCCACGGAAAACGGGGCGCGCCTCAATGTCCTGGCTTCCAAAGACATCGAGGTCCTGGCTCTAATTGGCCGCGACACGACAGAGTTGCTGAAGGTGCTGCCGGGCGCGACAACAGTCTCCTCCGGCCTGACCCAAAACGCTCCGATGTACAACGATCTAAACACGACTGTTCAGCAGAGTGCGATCGGCAACGGCGTCAACATTAACGGCGCAGTGAATCGCGGCGGCACTGCGTTGCTGTCCGACGGAGCCAACATCATTGACCCCGGCAACATGGCGTCGTCGGTCTCGATCATCAACCCGGAGATGACTGCGGAAGTCAGTGTGCAGGCGTCGAACTTCGGCGCCGACACCGCGTTTGGCCCTGTCGTGGTCAGCACCATCAGTAAATCGGGGGGCGAGCGGTATCACGGCGAAGCCTACTTCGTCGTGCGGAACAGCGTCCTGAATGCGAACGATTGGCAGAGCAACCATCAGAACATCCCTCAAGGACCCCAGGCCTATTACTATCCCGGAGGTAACTTTGGCGGTCCAGTGCCGAAAACCAACAAGAAACTCTTTTTCTGGGGCGGCTACGAACGGTGGCTGCAAAACCAGGGTAACTCGAATGTGCTGAAGTCCTACATCCCCACTCCGGAGATGATGGCAGGCAATTTCACCACTGATAACGCGGATAATCGTGCCCTTTGCCCCAACGGTTTTTACGCTAAGCCAAAAGGCACCTTCCCCCAAGGCGGATGGTGCAACGATCTTTCCGGCACCGTCTTCCCGGATGGCACCAGCATTCCTGTCAACAATGACCAAGTCAACCCGAACTCGGGCAATAGGATCCCCTCGCAATTCATCGATCCCGGCGCTGCGGCACTTGCTAAGATATGGCCCGCTGCCAACGCAAACCCAGCGACCACCGTCGGCGGATACAACTACTATCAGCCCATTCCGAACATCAATAACGGCTGGATCTATCGCTTCCGGATCGACTATCAATTGGGACCCAATACGAAGTTCTACGGGTCCTACCAGCAGGCGTACGACACGCAACTGGCCCAGGGCAACGGCGCTCACCTGTACTGGACGCCGGGCAACTCCATCCCCTACCCGGGTGGCGGCGAGACTCAGGCTTTCAGTGGCAAATCGCTGGCAGGGCACTTCGTCCACAACTTCAGCGCCTCGATGACCAACGACCTGATGGCGGCATGGGCCTTCGGCGACTTCCCCTTCGTCCAGCCAAACCCATCAGCGGCCTACCGGACCACACTGGGTTATCCCTACCCCAAGGTCTTTCAGACCACATCTCTCAACATCCCGGCCTACGGCAGCGGCGGGAACTACAGCTTCCCTGACTTCTCGCAGGCTTCAATCTTTGACAATCCTCCGGGTAAGTATGCGGTCCGCAAAGAAGCTCCCCAGTTCAGCGATACTCTCACGAAGGTTTGGGGTGCGCACACGGTGAAGATGGGCGCGTTCACGCAGAATACCGATAACTACCAGAGCACCTTCAGCACCAACCAGGATGGAAGCCTCACCTTTGCTGGCGGCCAGAACCGAAATCTCATTACCGGAAATCAACTTGGCTCGAGTAATCGCGTAGCCAACTTCACCATGGGCATATTGTCGGGGTACACCGAAAACAACGCATCTCCCATCGCCGATACCGCTTATCAGGCGACCGCAGTTTTCGTATCTGACAACTGGAGAACAACCAGGCGTTTGACCCTGGAACTTGGCGCGCGCATTGAGCACATCGGCCACTGGTATGACCGTCAACACATCGGTATGGCGGTCTTCTATCCAGACCGCGTATTGTCTGACTACAACTCCGGCAAGTACGCTCCCGGATATTACTGGCATGCCGTTGATGCAGGCGTTCCGCTCAGCGGTCAGCCGAACCGGTTTGCCTACTTCGATCCACGGTTGGGTCTCTCCTACGATCTGCACGGGAACGGCAACACCTTGCTTCGAGGCGGGTGGGGCGTTTACCGCTTCGTCACCCAGGTTAATGACGTCTCGGCTCCACTGGTGACCGCGCAACATGTCCTGGGTTACAACCTACCCGGAAGCAGCACTCTTATGCTTTCGCAACTCAACCAACTGGCCTATAAACCCTGCACATCACAATGCGTGAGCTCAGCGCAGAACGGCTTCGATCCGGGCGACTATGGTCAGCCGGTCACCTATGCTTACAACTTGACGATCGACCAGAGGCTGAAGTGGAATACAGTGCTCGATGTTGCCTACGTCGGAAGCAGCACCAGCCAGCTTCTCAACGCCAGCCAGGGGATTCAAGGCGGCAACTTATTCGCCGCACTCGCCGATCAGAACAAAACCCCGATGGGAGCCTTCTTCAAACCCGACCCGGTCACCGGTGTGCTATCCACAAATCCGGAAAACCTGGGAACGAATCCCACTGGCGGCGCGAGCGGAACCCCAACCGGAAACAAGGCGGCAGATTATCACCCGTACGGCTATGCGTACGGTACCTCTGCGGCGGCTATGATTCAAAGCACCTCTTACACCAACTACAACGCTCTGCAGGTGGCAGTAATCAAGTCAACCGGCAAGCTGGGCTACAACATTAACGGCACTTGGTCGAAGACGCTGGGCACCGGCCTGGAGACGAATCCTTTCATTATGAGAGCGAACTACGGCCCAACCGCTACTGACCGTCCGTTCGTCTTCAATGCCAGCTACTACTACCAGACCGGCAAACTCGGTACCACCAAAGCGTTTGTCAACCAGGCGCTGGGAGGATGGACCATCTCCGGTATTTCCACCTGGCAGGCGGGCGGGTACATTCCCGTGGCACTTGGGAATGGCGTGCCAAACTTCAATCTGGGGCTGTCGTATACCGGTGTGTCGGCCGCTCAAACCCAGCAGGGTATCGGCAACGGCATCGGTAGCGCTACTTACTTTGGCACGGATGCTCCTGTCCCGATTCTGCCCGTGCTGACCTGCAATCCAACCTCTGGCCTTAAGCACTACCAGCGCGTCAATGGGAACTGTCTTGCCGCGCCAGCTGTGGGGACGCAGGGCGGTCAGAACTATCCTTATATGAGTTCTGGGGCCTATTTCGACAATGACCTTGCGATCTACCGATCGTTCCGTATCCATGAGAGCCAGCAAATCCAGTTCCGGGCCAGCGCCTATAACTGGCTGAACCACCCGCTGCCGAATTTCAGCTCATCTGGAACGGGCGGTCCACTTGCGGTGAATTACAACGTGGACTACACCAGTAAAGCCATCACGCCGAACTTCAACACCACCACCTTTGGCGTGATGGACAGCAAGACGGGACCGGCCTCGGCGTCTTCGGGACCATCCTCGCGAACGATCACACTGAGCGCAAAGTACTTCTTCTAGTACGCCTCCCCTTGAAACGGAGGGTGGACCAATCGTTCACCTTCCGTTTTATTCTAAGAACCTGTCAAAAAACGAACCCTAACCTTATATCCCGGCAGAGTTCTTAGCTTGACAAATCTGTCCCATGGAAGCGGGCCTCTTTTTCGCCCTTTATGTCATCCGCAAATCGCAAATCGCAAGTCCAAGCCTAAAGTCTCTTCTTCGAAGACTTTGCACCATTTTTGACGGAGGTGGGGTACATCACGCCAGCCACCCGAAAGCGGTATCTACTAATGCCCGCCGCGCATAGCGCAGTGGTACGATGTGAAATCTACGGTGGATATCCCATCGATTCCTGGCTCCATCATGTCCATCCGATTCAAACGTCGTGGCACATACTTTGTTTTCACATTGATTTCTGCTGCGGCCCTTTGCGGACAAACTGGGAACAATAATGCCACCGGAAGCCAATCGCTGAGTCAGCACTACAACGACGCCCAGGCGTTGCAACAGGCGGGCAAGCTCAACGAGGCGGCAGAACAGTACCGGGCGTTTCTCGCAGATGCCCTCGGCGAGTTGGCGATGGGGTACGGCCTGGTACGGGACTATGCGCAGGCCACTCCATTGTTCGACGAAGCTCTGACTGTGAAACCCGATTCCCCCTCTCTGGTTCTTGATGATGCGCGAACCGCATTGGCGGTGGGCGACCTCACCCACGCAAAGACGCTGGCGACGGAATTCATACAGAAATACCCACGCGATCGCGAAAAACTCGCTCAGGCTCATCAGCTGCTCGGACGC
>Ga0210406_10006803_pt1 | contig 11765 bp, 7 predicted proteins | sample IncBWC30MmetaG_FD_155454 | JGI IMG/M metagenome (GOLD analysis project Ga0210406, IMG submission 155454) | Forest soil microbial communities from Barre Woods Harvard Forest LTER site, Petersham, Massachusetts, United States - Inc-BW-C-30-M | ecosystem: Environmental > Terrestrial > Soil >... | reverse complement strand
CGTTTACGTGCTGGAAGGCACCGTTGTGATGCAGGTAAAAGGCGGCAAAGAAATCACGCTCACACCAGGCCAGACCTTTTATGAAGGTCCCAATGACATTCATGTAGTTGGCCGCAACGCAAGCACCACAAAACCGGCTAAGTTCCTCGTGTTCTTGGTGAAGGACAAAAACGCCCCGGTGCTGATACCAGCCAAGTGAAAGCAACAACTTTATCCAGGTGCGGCTCACTAGGTTGGCGCCTGATGTAGGCGGCTCCTACAAGCCTACTGTGGGCCCGTGTGGCTCACTTCCACGAATAGGGGTTTCCCTCAACTTAACCGCCGGTGCTCAACTTCCGGATGCTGCCTAATCCAGGGGAAACATCGGTAAACCGTTCGTGTCTTCCGACGGCCAATATTCAGTCCCTGCGGGTAAGCGTCGAAACCACCCGCCTCCCGAAAGCCCCTCCCAGACTTCCAGGCCGCCCGCACCGAGGGCGCGCAGGCCCGGTGTGCGCGCCTTTACGGCATTACGGTGATCACGCCGAATAATCCGTTGGAATAGTTATTCGGCCCGGCGGTAAAGAAGAGTTCGTTCACGGCTCCGTTGTTGGCGACGGCGCCTTTGCCGAAATCCAATCCCCACAATTGATCGATCGCGATCGGCCGGCCGTTTCCATCGGCGAGGTGTCCGAGGAATTTTCCAGTGCTTGGATCGAAGGCGTTGATCTCGCCGTCTTTGATGTTGTTGGCAACCAGAACGGCATTGCTGAATGGACCGAAATTCGGCGGGGCAAGAGCGAGTCCCCATGGCGAATGCAGAGGGCCATTAGCCTCGAAGAGCTTGCTCAGGGTCCCGTCGGTGTTGATGTGAAAGACGTCCACGAAGCCGCTGTTTGCTTTATTGGTGCCGGCGAACGTCACCCATAGCTGGTCATTGATGACCCGAATTCCGTATGGCGCAAATTTCTGCGGGATTTGCGGGTCGCTGAAGGTTTGCGAGAACGTGAAGTCGCCGTTGAACATGTCGATTCCTCCTCCGTCGACGTTGTTGGCGGCATAAAGGAAACTGGTGCCGTTGCTGTTCGTGAATATAGTAAGGGCGGTATAGCTTGCTCCAAAACTCGACCGGTTGGCACCGATGACGGCAGTGGTCGGAAGGACGGCGGGATTCCAGCCGCTGATCGTGCCGTCCAGTGTCGCGAAGAGGAAAACGGCCTTGCCCGATTTCGTCACGCCTCCCTGGGTGATTGAAACAACAAAGCTGCTGGTTGTGGTATTGCCGATCGTACCGGTCGGCGTTCCCAGCCCTGTCCCGCTCGCCGGGGGAATCGTAACCACCAGGCCCTGCTTCTGACCCAAGCTGCTATAGAGCGTGGATTTTCCCGTGCCGTTGTCGCTCACCCAAAAGGGACTGGTCGCAAGCGAGGTGATGCCCCATGCGTTGACCAAGTCGGGGTCCGCCGGATTTGCACCGATGGCGGTTTGGTTGGAAACCAGGTTCGTCACCGTATATTGAGCAAAGCCAGGCGTCGCCACGAAGACGAGAAGGCCCGCCGTGAGCAAGAGTGACGCCGCAGACTCAGAAAAACGTCCACGCTAATACGCTGAAGTCATAGTCTCTTTCTCCTCTTTGCTCAGTTCAAAAACTGGAGGTCTTTGCGATCGCCGCAGACTTGTAAAATCTCTCCCGCAAGAGTGAAGGAAGACAGTGAAGGACGATAGTGAAGGACGACCCCTGTATCGATTACCGCCTGCCATGCGGAGGCGCGCGAGGCCGCGTACTCGATGCCGCCGCGGCAATGCTTAATTGCAGACTCCCGGCCGGGTCCGTCCGCAGCCGGAATCGTCACGTGTTGTTCGTCGACGGGGTCGAAAGCGCAAGGCCCGGCTTTTCGTGATGGTCATTCGGTCCGCAGCGCCGTCATCGGCTCTACGCGTGCCGCGCGCCAGGCGGGAATCATCGATGCCACCAGAGTTCCCAAGCCGAGCAACAACGTGGCGATGGCCAGCATGACCGGATCCCAAGGCTCCACGCCGAATAGCTGAACCGTCATCAGTTTTCCGGCGCCGATCGCGGCTGGAATACCGATACCAAGTCCGACACTCACCTGCCGGAATGCACCGGCCAGCACCATCCCTACGACGCGCCCACGGTCCGCGCCCAAAGCCATCCGCAAACCGATTTCACTGGTCCGCCGCTCCACCATGTACGCCAGCACTCCGAACAATCCCACCGCAGCCAGCACAAGTCCCAGGACGCCGAACAGCGTAGTCAGGGTTGCAATCAGCCTTTGCTGCTGGAAATCCGTGCTCACGACTTTGCTGTACGGGTCAACTCCGTAAAGCACCAGGTTGGGATCCACGCCGGCCAGCGCCTTGCGCACACGTTCCTCCATGTCCGGCAGCTTGCCCGGCGCCCAGAGCACGATGTTGTACAGATAGTGAGACCAAATCTCACCGCTCTGAAAGCCCGGATCATCGAACCGCGTAGTCTGGGCTTCCGACACCCAAAACATCGGTCGGACCGGTTTCTTGTATTCGTAGGTCATGTACCGCACGTCGTTGATCACTCCGACAATCTCGTAAGTCGCCGCGTACTTCATTTTGCCGGGACCGAAGTGCTGCCCTATCGGATTCTGCCCGCCGAAGAATCGCTTCACAAAAGCCTGATTGACCACGGCTACAGCGCGCGTCGCCGCAGTGTCCCTCTCCGTAATGGAACGGCCCAGCACGATGTTCGAGCCGATCGCCTCGAAGAATCCCGGCATCACTCGCACAAACCCGGCGCCCGTGTCTTCTTTAGCGCCTGGCTCCGGCCTGCCTTCGATGCGAATACCGTCATTCCAACTGTCACCCGTCATCGGCGCATAGAGCGCAGGCGCCGCCATTCGCACTCCGGGAATCTGGAGAAGCCGGTCGTCAATCTGCCGGAACATCGGCTCCATTTGCTCCAGTTTGTAGTTGCCCAGCATCGGATTGATCCAGGCGATATAACGGTCCTTCGTTTCGAATCCGAAGTTCTGATGTTCCAGGTTGCGCAGGCTCTTGCCTAAAAGAGCGGCCGCCGACAACAGCACGATCGATACCGCGATCTGCGCGATCACCAGCGATTTTTGTGCCCACGAGCGTCCTGCGCCAACCGAACGTCCCGCGCCACGCAGTGCATCCGCCGGGTCGGCATGCGACGTCATCCACGCCGGAGCGATTCCGAACACGACTCCGGTCAGCATCGATACCACCAGTGTGAACAGCAGAATCGGCCAGGATGGCGCCGCGTGGAGGGGCACGTAGTTATTGGGACCACCGGTCTGGAAGGCGAGGGACACAATCATCTTCGTCCCCGCGTAGGCCACTGCGATGCCCAAAACTCCTCCAATGATCGCAAGTAGCATCGATTCCACCAGTACGCCTCGGACCAGCCGCCCCCGCGAAGCACCCAGTGCGACGCGAATCGACGTTTGCGCGCGATCCTTCAAACCGCGCGCAAGCATCAGGTTCGCCAGGTTCGCGCAGGCCACTAGCAATACACACCCCGCGGCGATCAGCAGCAGCTTGAGCCCATCCTCGTATTGGTCCCGCATGGCCTCCACGCCTCCGCCGCCTGGAATCAAATGCAACGTTTGTTGCGTCCAGAGTTGCTTCTCGCCCGGCTCCATATCCGCCACGTGGCTGGCCAGCCAGTCATGGAATTCCACCTTCAGTTTTGCTTCGAGCGTTTTCGGATTCACTCCCGGGCGCACTCTTCCAATCAAGTCCAGGAAGTTCCCACTCGGCCTTTTCAGGCGGGCCGTCTCACCGTCGATCAGTAGTTCCGCCGTCAGCGGCAGCCAGAAATCGGGCATACCCCACCCCGCCAGCTTTGCCCCATAGAATCCCGGTGCTGCCACGCCGATCACTGTGAATGGATGGCCGTTGATCTGGTAGGTTGCGCCAACCACGGAAGGGTCGGCGCCGTACTTCTCGTTCCAGATCCGGTAACTCATTACCGCCACGGGCGGCGCACCCTCTACGTCGTCCGCATCGGTCATCAGCCTGCCAATCCAGGGCTGCACGCCAAAAGTCCTGAAGAAATTGCCGGATACATACTCGCCATTGCGTGTATCCGCCGGCGCACTCGATCCTGCTCTACGAAGGCCGAGCGGCGCATTGCCCGCCTGTAGCGCCGCCAGATCTATGAACTCCGGCGTCTGCGCGCGGAAGTTCTTGTATGCCTCCCACGAGAACAGGGAAAAATCTCCGTCATCGCCCTGGGTGTATCCACCCCAATTGCAACAGCGAACTCTGTCGCCGATCCTCCAAAGCTCTTCCGGTCGCGTCACCGGCAGCGATTTCAGCATCACCTGGTGCACAAGCGTAAAAATGGCGGTTGTCGCTCCGATACCCAGTGCGAGTGTGACGACCGCCGTCGTAGTGACTCCCGGCGCCTTCCGCAATTGCCGCAACGCCTCCCGCATATCACCCGGCACTGTTCCCTCCGATCCTATCGGCGATACTCGAAATTTTCGGCAGCACTACCCTTATACTGTTCTGCCGCGAAAAGGTTACGTCGTGGCCCATCCGAATTCGTACAAAGCCGGGCGATTGCAGAGCGCCGCCCGATACCGTCAAGCCTCCGAATTCCCAGGTGACGAGTTGAGCCGCTGTCCCGTACTTGCGCCGGATGGCGGTCCAGAAAGGGCGTTCGAGGACGCCGTAGGTTGGCGCCTGACGTCGTCGGTTCCTCCAAGCCTGCTTTGGGCCCGTGTGGTTCACTTCCACGAAATAGCGAGTTCGTCCAAGTGGATGCTTACGGATCCTCCCAGAAAATGTGCCTACGGCGCCATTGCGGCCCTGCGCGCCGGACGCGGTCGCGGTGTTGGAAAGGCAGATACGGATGGATCGTCTCTGATCCTTGACTGTACGAATGCTTCCTCAAAAAAAGCGTCGAGCCCCTTTAAAGGAGAATCGGCCTTCTCGAAGGAGACGACTGAATCTAGGTTGTCAGGCACCTCCAGGAATTGGTCCAGGGCTAAAGCAATCAGGACTAAAGCAAGGAATCGAGAGCCTTGACCAATCCGAAGGGAGAATTACGTCCAGCCTCAAAACAACGGCCCAGTGAAGCGCAGTGAAAAAGGACTGCTCACCCCCGACGACTGCGCGTTGGCATTCATCGATCACTAACCGCAAATGCTCCTCAGGGCCTCCAACTTCGATCGGAAACCGATCATCAACACCGCAGTCGCCCTCGCAAAGGCGGCTCGGATTTTCGACGTGCCGGTCGTGTTAAGTACGGTCGAATCGAGGGGCATCAGCGGCTACCTCACAAGAGCATGACTTCAGGCGAGCAGACTACACACCAAGAAATAGAGGGAGAGTTATGAACGAACACAAAGTGTCCAGGACCGGCAATGGGTCGCCGGCAACTTCAAAGTCCAACGCAATTCAAGATGGACTTGTACATGCGAAAGGGGGTGGCGACGCGCTGCTTCGACTCGATGACGTGGTTATGCTGTTACTCGACCACCAGTCAGGGCTCCTTCAAGTGGTTAAAGACATTCCCGTTGATGAATTGCGGGCTAACGCAACCATGCTCGCAAAGCTGGCCAGCCTATTCAAGATCCCGCTAATTACCACAGCTTCTGTACCAGAAGGGCCAAATGGGCCGCTGATGCCGGAGATTCACCAGTTCGCGCCGCACGCGATCCACGTACCCCGCAAGGGCGAGGTCAACGCTTGGGACAACGAACTCTTTGTCAAGACGGTCCGTGAAACCGGCCGGAAGACGCTGATCATGGCCGGCATATGGACCAGCGTTTGTGTCATGTTTCCCGCGCTCGATGCAACTGCGGCCGGCTTCAAGGTTTACGCGGTAATCGATGCCTCCGGCGATCCGAGTGAGATGGCTTCGCGGATTACGCTTGCCCGCTTCGCGCAAGCAGGCGTCGTGCCCATCAGCGCCAATGCCGCGTTGTGCGAACTGCAGCGGACTTGGAACCGGCCAAATGCCGCCGAAGTCGCACAGCTCTATACGATGGTCGCTCCCAACTACGCGGCCGTGATGGAAAGCTACAATCGCGCTCAGGACGTGGCGCTGCACCCTGAGAGACCAGCACCCGAGCTGACCCACGCGTGAACCGCAAGTGAGCCTGGAGGCACGCCATGAATCAACACCCCGCAGACCTGATTCTGCATAACGGTAAAATCGCGACGCAGGACGATCGCCGCTCCGTAGTCGAGGCGGCGGCGATTCGGGACGGCAAGTTCCTCGCGATCGGAAGCGATCGGGAAGTGATGCGCTTCCGTAACGAGCGGACGAAATTGATCGACCTGAACAAGCGGACCGTAATTCCAGGCCTCAACGACTCGCATCTCCACCTGGTCCGCGGCGGGCTGAATTACAATCTCGAACTCCGCTGGGACGGGGTGCCCTCACTGGCGGACGGCTTGCGGATGCTGCGCGAGCAGGCGCAAAGAACGCCGCCTGGCCAATGGGTGCGGGTAGTCGGCGGCTGGTCGGAATTCCAGTTCGCCGAGCGCCGCATGCCGACGCTTAAGGAACTGAACGAAGCCGCTCCCGATACGCCCGTGTTTGTTCTCCACCTCTACGACCGGGCGCTCTTGAACCGCGCAGCCTTGCGCGCGGTCGGATATACCAAAGACTCGCCGAACCCGCCGGCGGGAGAAATCGAGCACGACGCCTCGGGAAAACCGACCGGACTTCTCATTGCTCGTCCCAACGCAATGATTCTGTATGCGACGCTTGCCAAAGGCCCTAAGCTGCCGCCGGACTACCAGGCAAATTCGAGCCGGCATTTCATGCGTGAATTGAATCGGCTTGGCATCACAAGCGTGATCGACGCCGGTGGAGGATTCCAGAACTATCCGGAAGATTATCAGGTCATCGAGCAGCTTCACAAAAACGGTGAGATGACGGTTCGGGTCGCATACAACCTGTTCACACAAAAGCCTAAGCGTGAACTCGCCGACTTTCAGGAGTGGATAGGAATGGTAAGTCCCGGCCAGGGTGATGACTATTACCGGCACAACGGCGCCGGAGAAATGCTGGTCTTCTCCGCTGCGGATTTCGAAGACTTTCCGCAGCCGCGTCCTGACCTTCCATCCTCCATGGAAGAGGAATTGAAGCCTGTCGTGACCCTGCTGGCGAAGAATCGTTGGCCGTTCCGGCTACACGCTACGTATGACGAAACAATCACGCGAGCGCTTAATGTTTATGAGGAAGTGAATCGCGAAGCGCCGCTCAAGGGCCTGCATTGGTTCATCGATCATGCGGAGACGATTTCACAACGCAACATGGAGCGCATTCAAGCGCTGGGCGGGGGCATCGCGATCCAGAATCGGATGGGATTTCAGGGCGAATACTTCCGGGACCGTTACGGCGACGCCGCGTTGAAGCGCACTCCCCCGGTGACGGAAATGTTGCGAATGGGAATCCCGGTCGGGGCGGGGACAGATGCGACACGCGTCGCGAGCTACAATCCGTTTGTCTCGCTGTACTGGCTGGTTACCGGCAAAACGGTCGGTGGTCTATCGATGTACCCTGGGAGCAACCGGCAGGACCGGATGGAAGCTCTGAGACTGTGGACCGTCGGCAGCAGTTGGTTTTCCAGTGAAGACGGCAAGAAAGGCGCCATCGCTCCGGGTCAATTGGCAGACCTTGCGGTGCTCTCCGCCGACTATTTCTCCGTGCCGGAGGAAGAGATCAAACATCTCGAATCGGTGTTAACCATCGTCGGCGGCAAGCCAGTGTATGCGGCCGAGGAGTTCGGCAAGTTGGCTCCGCCGCCGCTGCCGGTGTTGCCGGAATGGTCTCCGGTTGCGGTATACGGCGGTTACGCCAAGCCGGGCCTTGCTCCCGTGTTAGCAAGATCGCACGTGCGTCATTCGGATGTCCACAATCACGGTAACGCGGATTATGGCTTTGGGGACTGCCTCTGCTGGGCCTTCTAGGCCGCTGATCCGTCTTCGTGCCAGGGAAGAAAACACCGATGCGTAGAACCGATTACCTTGCTCTGACCGCCGCCGCCATCCTCGTCGCTGTGGGAAACTCGCGCCTGTCGATTCTGCCGGGCGTCACGACCGCCGCAGCCCGGGTAGCGGCGCCAACGCCGAACGTGGCCGTGGGGCCGCAATACGATACCACCCACGTCTACGTCGCACCAGAGGATTTCGACCGCTTCGTCGCGAGTCTGTTAGCCACGTTCGGCGGTACTACGTCCAAGCAAGGCGTCTTCACCGTGACCCCAACTCCGAGCAGCACCATATCGCAACTGGTCCTCACACCTGTGGGGACCATCTCCGTGTTCGGCTTCAAGACGCCGATCCCATACCCGTTCGGCGCCGAGCGAACAGGGTACCTGGTGACCGGCATGGATACCGCGGTCCGTGCCGCTAGTGCGACCGGCGCCGCCGTTCTTGTGACTCCGTTCAACGATCCGATCGGCCGGGATGCGATTATCCAATGGCCGGGCGGGATCAATACACAGATCTATTGGCATACGGCCGCGCCATCCTACCCGCCACTGAAAACCATCCCGGAGAACCGCGTGTACGTGTCCCCTGACCGGACGGAAGCGTTCACTCGCAGCTTCCTGGCTTTCTCTCATGGCAAAGTTGTCTCTGATGATGCACGTGCCCCCGGCGTGGAGATCGGGCGTCCGACCGATACCTACCGGCGTATCCGAATCGAATCGACCTTCGGCAAGCTGACGGCGCTGGTCACGGACGGTCATCTTCCCTATCCCTATGGCCGGGAGACGACCGGATATGAGGTGGCGAGCCTCACCGATACTCTCGCCAGGGCAACCTCCGCCGGGGCGGCCGTTCTGGTCGATCCTTATGCAGCCGATCAGCGACGCGCAGCCATGGTGCAATTCCCGGGCGGCTATATTGCAGAGATCCACGCTAAGCAGAAGTAGGCGGCCGCACATGGAGATAGCGTGCGAATTCCAGTCGTCGTGCCATACGTTTTCCTTATGGCAGTGCTGCCAGTCCATGCCCAGCCGTGCTGGAGTGCCGGCCCCGTGGTCCCAAATCGGACTTACAAATTATTAACGGAAGACGAGGACTGGAGCTTTCTGCGGGACCCCTCCCTCCGGCAAGACTTCTGGGATCCGCTAAAGTACATACGCCTGCGAGACCATCTCGACGACTGGTACGTAAGCGTTGGAGCCTGGACCCGGCAAGACTTCGAGAGGATCGGGAACGATTACTGGGGCCAGCAACCTATCCAGAACGCTTTCTTTCTCCAACGGTATATGGCTTACGCCGATATTCATTACGGCAAGCACTTTCGCTCGTTTATTCAACTGAAGAGCGGAATTGAGACGTTCCGTCAAGGTGGCCCTAGACCGATAGACGAGAAGAGACTCGACATTGAGAAGGGGTTTCTGGATATTTGTGCCGGAGGAGAACAGAAATGGATCGCATTCAGAGCCGGCCGGCAAGAGTTGAATTATGGTTCCGGCCGTCTGGTGTCCATTCGGCAGGGACCAAACGTCCGACAGAGCTTTGATGGATTCAAGGTCCTGAGCAAGGCCGGAACGTGGAACATTGACGCCTGGGCCGTCCGTCCGGATCTCGACAACTTCGGGTTCTTTGACAACGCTCCCGATCACAAGACAACGTTCTGGGGAATATACAGCACGCGCCCTCTCCGTCGCAGCGTTTCCGTGGATTTCTATTACCTTGGCATCGCTCGCAAACAAGCCACCTACGATCGAGGCACGGCTAATGAGTTGCGGCACAGCCTCGGCGCGCGCCTGAGCCGCCCGATCGCCGAGAAGGAACCCGGCTGGGACTTCGATTATGAAGGAGTCTGGCAGTTCGGCAGTTTCGGATCGGCAAACATCCGGGCGTGGACCTTGGCCTCGGAAACCGGGTACCGGATGCCAACACTTCCACTGAAGCCGAGGTTCAGCCTGAAAGCGGACATTTCCAGTGGAGATAACCCAACAACAAACACGTTGGGAACTTTCTTTCCATTGTTTCCGGTTGGAAACTACTTTGGCGTTCTGGCCGATACCGGGCCCGGTCCGATGAATTTCATCGATGTGCACCCACGCATTCAAATCGAGTTTCCCCATGGCGTTTCTCTCATGACGGATCTGCTCGTCTATTGGCGAAACAGCGTGTTCGATGGCGTCTACAACGTTCCCGGTTCGCTGATCCGCCCCGCTGGAAACAGCCTCGCACGCTTTGTGGGGTACAGGCCCGGGGCGGAACTTCGATGGCAAATCGACCGGCATGCGTATCTTCAGGCCGACTACGGAATCTTCTATGCCGGCAGGTTTCTCCAGGAAACGATGCCGGGAAGGAACCTCAACTATCTCGCGCTTTGGGCAGGGTACAAATTCTAGGCTGGCTGGTCACGAATCTGAATGAGGACTTCCGGCTCGACATCTTCGAAACATGCCAGCGAGCGCTCACCGTGGAGCCCACTCCGGCAGTCGATCTTCCGCGCTCTGTGGTTGGCGACGATCGCTTCTAACATCGGTACGTGGATGCAGAATGTGGGGGCGTCGTGGTTGATGACCACATTGAGCCCGTCGCCCCTGATCATTGCCATGGTACAGGCAGCGACAAGCCTGCCCGTGTTTCTGCTTGCATTGCCGGCCGGAGCACTCGCGGATATCGTCGATCGACGCACCCTGATCTTGATAACGCAGGTATGGATGCTCCTAGCGGCGGCGGCTTTGAGTGCGGCCACGTACGCCGGTGCAATGAGCCCCACTCTGCTCCTCTTGTTGACGTTTCTTCTGGGGGTTGGATCTGCCATGAGCGGACCAGCATGGCAAGCAATGATTACGGACCTGGTCGCGCCGCAGGAGGTTGGCGCGGCGGTTGCGTTGAACAGCGTGGCCTTCAATCTGGCACGCGCTGTCGGTCCCGCATTCGGTGGCATCATTCTCGCGCACGCCGGAGCAGGGGCGGTTTTTCTGCTGAATGCAATTTCCTTTATTGGAGTATTTGTCGTTCTCTTTCGCTGGAAGTCGGCGCCAAAAGAGAGCATACTTCCGGCTGAGCGGCTCATGGGCGCGATACGCGCGGGAGTCCGTTATGTCCGATATTCTCCGCCGCTGCATACCGTTTTGATGCGGACGTCGGCCTTCATCCTGTTCGGCAGCGCCATCTGGGCATTGCTTCCGTTGGTCGTCAGGGACGAGATGAGGCTCGGCCCGTCGGCTTACGGGCAACTGCTCAGCGCTCTTGGCGCCGGAGCATTGATAGGCGCGGCGATCTTGCCAAAATTCAACAGGATGGCATCTGTAGACGGCCTGGTTACCGGTGCTAGCCTTGTTTTCGCCGCAGTCACCATCGGATCGGGCCTGGTGCGCAACCGCATCCTCATGCTCGCCTTGATGTTGCTTGGCGGCGCGGCCTGGATGATTGTACTTTCGTGCTTGAACGTGGCGGCCCGCATGGTGGTATCGGCCTGGGTCCAGGCCCGTTCCTTGGCAATCTATCTGCTCGTGTTTCAGGGTGGCACCGCAATGGGCAGTCTGGCCTGGGGGGCAGCGGCCGGCAGGTGGGGTATCAGGTCCACATTGGTGGTCGCCGGCGTGGGGCTCATTGCCGGTGCGGCTACCACGCTCGTTTTCCCCTTACCTAGGGAGGATGCGCTGGATCTAAGGCCGGCTGCCGACTGGCCGGAGCCAAACACCTCGGGTGAGTTGGACATGGAAAAGGGCCCCACCTTTGTGACAGTTGAATACCGCATTGATCCCCTCAATGCCGAAGAGTTTGTGCGAACGATGGCTGACATGCGTCGGGTCCGCCGCCGAGAC
>Ga0210406_10006802_pt1 | contig 11765 bp, 14 predicted proteins | sample IncBWC30MmetaG_FD_155454 | JGI IMG/M metagenome (GOLD analysis project Ga0210406, IMG submission 155454) | Forest soil microbial communities from Barre Woods Harvard Forest LTER site, Petersham, Massachusetts, United States - Inc-BW-C-30-M | ecosystem: Environmental > Terrestrial > Soil >... | reverse complement strand
ACATCTCAGTGAGGAAGCTACGAGTATGACCATAGCAGAAGATTGGAAGTGGCTGACGCAGCATCTATTATTGCTGGGGTTGGTGGCCGGGTTGGCTTGGGGCGGCGTCTATGCCGTAGAGGGCATAATCTCCAAGCACGATCAGGCCAACGCCCAACGGATGGACCAGGTGGCCCAGCAGAGCGCCGCGCAAAACGCCCTCATCCAGAAACAGACCTCGGATGCTATCGCGCAGCTGGCCTCTCAGAACCAAGTGCTGAGCGCTCAGGTTCAGGGCCTCATGCAAGTCATCAACAGCCGAGATCAGGCGCTATTGCAGCTGCAGACGCAGGTGAAGAGCATGCAGGCCCCGGCGCTGGCCGCGGAATGGCCCAAGTACATCAAAGAGGGCTCGATTACGGCCGTAGACAATGGCGTGCAGTTGGATTTGCCGGCTGCCCGGGATACCCTTAGTCAGCTGGAGGCCCTGCCGGTGGCGCTGGCCGATAAGCAGAGTCTGTTGGAGGCCAACCAGAAGCAATCCGACGAGCTAGGCAATACCCAACAGGCCCTAGGCGATTCTCAGGCCGCTCTTAAAAGCGAACAATTATCGCATGCCGCCGATAACAAGGCCTGCGTGGCCGATAAGGCCGCCATCAAGAGCGCGGCCCGCCGGAAGCAGACCAAAATTGCGGCTATCTTCACGGTCATTGGAATCGTGGCCGCCAGAGCACTGGGTATATAGAGTATGCTAAATTTCATCAAAAGTATTTTTAGCGAGGATGACGGCTCTGGAAGTGCCAGCCGGCTGCTTATGGTGGCGCATGCCATCATGGGCTGCATCTGGGGCACGCATGTGGTTTATCATAGCCATGCCTTGCCAGATCCGGTCAGTTTGGCCGGTGTCACGGCTTTCATCACGGCCCCATATGCCGTTAACAAGATGCACTCGGCCGTTACGGCCTTCTCGCCGGGCCAGTCAAAGGGAGATTAGGCTTGAGCCTTACGGTCTCTAGTATAAGTTCGGATGTCTCCATCGATGTGCGGCAGGTGCTATTGGCCACCGACACCAAGATTGCCGGTTGGGTGGATAGGGTGCACAAAGACTGCCTGCATTCGAGCGTCTATAGCTATCTCAATATCAGCACCACTAGTTTTGCCACCGTCAGCGGTCAGCAACAGTATAGCCTAACGCCCACCAATATTCGGCGTATATTGGGCATGTACGATCAGACCCGAAATAGGGTGCTGTTCCCGCTGGAGCGCGTTACCTCGCCGGTTAGTCAGGTGGAGAAGCAGGAACCCGGCCCGGGCAAAGAGGGCGGCCCCATGACGAAATTTGGTCAGGGCTTCATCAGCGCCTTGGCCTTGCAAAGCGGGCAGCCGGAATACTTCAGGCACATTGGGGCGCAGCTAATCAGCCTCTTCCCAATTCCCCAGCAAATTCTAAACATAGGCGTGAGCTTCGAGCAGCAGGTGGCCACCATTGTCAATCCCACGGATGTGCTCTTGATTCCCGAAGACGGACGCAACATGGTTGTTAGTGGTGTGAATTGGCTGGCCAATGCCTTCCTCAAGCGGACGGAAGAGGCCGCCGCCTGGCTACAGGCCTATCAGCAGTTTAAGTCAGGGATAACGCTAACCTAATGAAAAACTACACCGATGTAGTCATCATCTCGAATGTGGGCGGCATCCTGACGCCGGCGGCCGGCGCTAGCGTGCAGGTGCTGGGCCACGTGTCACAGACCTCGGCAACCATCTATAGTGATGATGGCGTCACCACCACAACAAATCCCCTGCTTACGGATGTGAATGGCCGGTTTGCCTTCCATGTAGCTAATGGGCGTTACGATCTCAAGATATCAGGTGTGGGCTTCAATACCTTTACGCTACCGGACATCGATATTCACGATGAGACCGATATTACCGCGCCGGGCGAAACGCCCTTGCCGGGAAACCTTATTTTTACCGGCAATAATAGCCACAGTGGAACCGAAACCTTTACAAATGGTATAAGTACCAATAGTCTTACAGATAGCGGACTTACTAGTGGAAACTGTGTGCAGGCCAGTGGGGGCGGCCTATTAACAACTGTAAGTGGACCATGCGGCACTAGTAGCGGTACCCTAACAGCGACAGGCAGCCCAGTTTCTGGGAATTTGGCCAAGTGGTCGGGCGGAACTTCGCTTACAAATGCCGACCTGACAGGTGATGTGACTACCAGTGGTGGTGTGGCCACCACGTTAGCCTCGATTGTTTCTGCCGGAACCAATACGAAAATAACCTATAGTGCTAAGGGCTTAGTGACTAGCAGTGCACAGGCTCAGTTTACAGATATTGGTGGGACGGCTTCTGTTCCACAAATCCCTAATTTATCGGCGTCTATTATAACCTCTGGAACGTTTACTTCCGGCCTTATTCCGGCTATTAACTTAGCCGGTACGGGTGCCGGGGGTATAACTGGTAACCTCCCTGTTGGCAATATCGCTCCCGGTAGTAGTGGTCAGTGCATCAACACTGTAGGTAGCACAACGGTATGGGGAAGTTGTGCAGGGACCGCCGGGGAACAACTTCTAAGTGTTAACACAACGCCTGTGACGGTTAATGCCAACACCACAGGCGCACAACAAACTATCTCGGCCGCTTCAGCTATAGTGGCAAGCGCCCTCAATACACTAAATAAAACTATTAGGCTTACCGCCACTGGAATATTCAACCCCGTTAACAATACCGAGCAGATCGCGTTAGGGATCAACGTGGGAATTGGCAGCAATATCATTCTTGGTACTTTCGTACCCAATACCAGTGGTACTAATTATGGCTGGAATGTTGGGGCTCTTTGTACTACAACCACAACAGGCTCGTCAGGTGTACTAACCTGCATGGTCATGGCAAATATAGGCCCAACAGTCCAATCGGGATTAAACAGTTTTAGTTCAATACAGGCCACTACCTCGACAGGTAACCTAACGACATCGTTCACACCAGTTGCGCTTATAAGCTTTGGTACGGCGTCTACATCCAATAGTGCAACTGGTGATTATTTCCTTGTGGAGCAACTCAACTAATGGCCATAATCGTAACGGGTCAATTTCCAGCCGGCGGAGTTGCGGGTTGTGTGGGCATTTACCCCACGGCCCAGCAGGTGGTTAACAGCGTCTCCACAGACCTCCTACAGCGCATCGCACCCGAGGATCCCATCTTGCTGGACTACATCAATAGGGTACAGCTAAAGCTCCTGCGCGTAAGTCGATGGCAGTTTATACTGAGCCCGCCTCAACGCTTTGTGACTCGTAGGGATCGGAGCGATTACTGGATTGGACCTGTGGGACAGGGCCCTTTGGACACCATTGATACGGGTCTAAACATCACCAATCTGGGTCCCATCAAGACCGAGACCTTCTATGATCGCTCTAACTTCCGTAGATTGGCTCGGGCCAAGGAGCAACTACTTGGAAGCCAGTTTGCCTTCCGGGACGATAGCAGCCGACCGGGCTTGCCCAGGACCTTTCGTGTGGCCCCGGACACGCCCTGCACAGTCAATATATATCCCGCTCCGGACAACCAGAACAACTATCAACCGCAGCCCGAGGCGCCGGCCTTGGGTACGGTATTTGGCGGAGCGCTGGGCAATCGAATTTATTTTGTGCGCACGACCTTTGTGGATAGCCTAGGTAATGAAAGCTCGGCCTCGGATGAGGGCCGAATCTATGTACCGGCCAACAACCTCTTGGTTGTGCAGCCCCCGCAGGAGATTCCTACGGCGGCCTCGGGTGTGGCCTACAATCGCTTCAATGTCTATATCTTCAATGCCCTCACGAATCTGCAGGTGACCACAGGTAATGAGACCTTGGCCACACCCTCGCCGTTGAGCACCACGGCGCCCTATGTGGAGCCCACTACGGGCTTCCTGACCGGAGGCGTGAGCTTTCCCACAAGCAACAATGTGGAGATCATGGGCGGCTATTTGATCGAGTTTCGCTATTTTCAGGCCAAGCCCCAAGTCACCTCGTTGAGTACCTCACTGGTCATTCCCATTGATTACTTGGATGTGTTGATTGCCGGAACCAATTTATATGTGGCGCAGTTCCTAAAAGAGCCTGACGCCATTGAGTACTGGCGGGGCGAGTTTGATGCCGGCACCATTGGTATGATCCGTGACAAGAACCTATTCCCCAAGGGCCCAGAGGGTATTAGTCCAGATCCCACGGCGCCCTTCAGTGGCACCTATTTTGGCTATGAGACCTCGGATATATTCCAGATGGGTGGCGGCGGTGGGGGGATCTAGTGCCTGAAACTCAGGTAGTTGCGTCACGCGAACAAAATAAGTACTACACGTACTCCGACATTTTCTACGTGAATCGGCACAGCTTCTTCTCCGCCGGCCAAGATAGCTGGACCCTGCCTCCGGCCCAGAACAACGACCTCTTCATCGCGCTCACCAATGTGGAGCCCGTGTTGCAGGGCATTCTGCAGCGCCGAAGGGGCTATACGCTCTTTAGTAGCCAAAGTCCCTCCACGCCCTACACGCTGGGCTATAGCTTCCGTAGCGAACAAAGGAGCATTCGGGAGGTGGTCTGGACCTCAACGGCCAATGTGATGGCCACCACGGAGGCCGGGGTCAACTACCTGAATCCCATCTTCACGCCCAGTACAGGCGCCCTTAGACCCCGTATGGTTCTTAGCCGAAGTTATGGCTATTTTGCCGATGGGATCTCGGTGGATAATCAAAAGTGGGATGGTACCACCGGTACGGGTAATCTAACCAACTGGGGCATCGCTACAGGGGCGGGCGTCGCGGCGAATAGCTTCAGCAACTATGCCACGGCCGGCTCAAATAATTCCTCTTCTGGAACTGTGGCTTGGACCGGTGTGGCAAACGTCACAGGGCCTCCGGATGGCAATCCAGCCACGGTTAGTCTGACCTACATACATTTGTCAAACTACCTACAGGCCACTAATTATTTCAGTGGCTCGCCCATTCCAAGTTCGGCCGGAAATATCGTAGGCATACAGGTGGCCATACGCGGCGAAGTCACGGGAACGGGTCCATCGCCTACTGAAACCGATGTCTTCTTGATAAAAAACGGTGTAGTTTTGGGGTCTTCTTACAAGACCTTGGCCCTCTCGGGCGTCTACACAACCATCAATCTGGGGGGTGTAAACGATCTTTGGGGCACGACTTGGTTGAATACCGATCTTAATGCCACCAATTTTGGTGTGGCCATTCAAACAGCGGCCTACTCCCCGTCGGATAATTTCACCATGAATATTGACAGCATTCAGGTAACGGTCTACACTTCAGGCTCCTCGATTTTGTTTACTACGAACACCCTGACTACCAATATAGTGCTTCTAAATGGCCGGACGTATTTTTATGCCTTCCAGAATAGCAACACCGGACATACTGGAGCGTTATCGGTGCCTAGTGCAAGTACTGGACCCTTGCCTGGGAGTGAAGTGGATTTAACTGGGATTCCGGTATCGACTGACCCACAAGTGACGACGGTGTTGCTGTTGGCCACGGCCGATGGCAATGACCAGACCACGCTCTATCAGGTGGGCACGGTAAGCAATGGCACCACCACATTCAAAGACACCATGCCCGATGGCACGCTGCTTACGCAGCCCCTGTATCTAAATACCGATGTTTTTGGCGTGATACATGGCATAGCCAATAATAATCCCCCGCCGGGCATCAACTTTCCCACCAAGCACAAGGGTCGCATATATGGCGCCGTGGGGCAGGCCCTCTTATTCAGTAAAAATATCGCCGAGGTCACCACGGCCAATGGCCTCATCACTGGCAAGTACGAGGAGGCTTGGCCCGCGACCAATACCTTTGATATCTCCGAGCAGGCCGAGACCATACAGGGCCTTATAAGTGATGGCGAGACGTTGTGGATTGGCACGGAGCGCTCTATTCGAAGGCTCGTGGGCGATAGCCCCTCTAACTTCCAGCTGCCTGAAATCCAATTTAATGAGGCCGGGTTGCTCAATCAAGACTGCTGGAAGATTACTTTCTATGAGGGTCAGCCCGTTGGCACCATCTGGATGACGCCGGATTTTCGTGTGATGGCCTCGGACTTCAATACCTATCAGGATATCGGAACGCCCATTCAGGATGTGCTGAATGGCATAAATACCGCGGCGGTTAGCACCATCCACGCGGCCTATGTGAGCAAGGGTCCGGCGGACTATTACATGCTTTATATTCCTACGGGCTCTAATACCACTCCGGATACCATCTGTGTGCTTAATCTGCGCTCTAAATTGTGGTTCATCTGGAAGCCCACGGACCTCATCACGGGCAGTCTGTTCCTAATTGATGTGGCCGGGCTGCCCCGATGGCTCATGGCCAGTCAGGCCGGCAGTCTTTACGAGTGGACCTCAGGGTCCTTTCAGGACCGCATAGGCAATACGCCTGTGAGTTATGCCGTAACTATACAGACCGCATGGATGGATTTTGGGGACTATAACATTCGAAAATTTGTCAACCAGATCATCCCCACGACCGCGGACAATGCCGCGCTGACCATTCAGGTGGATGCCGCCTCGAACGAGCAGGACTTTAACAGTCCCCTAAGTGTGGTGCCGGCAACGGTGGTGATACCAGCGGCCATCCCGGATGACGTGTTTGTGCCACTGGCCTCGGGTCCCAGTCATAGCCGGGCCTTCAGGTTCACCTTCGTGAGTCCGCCCTCGACGATTCAGAATATTCTGACTGGATTTGCAATCGAAGCGGGAGCGTTTCACAGATATTAGTAAGTCCTTTAGAATGAGGGGGATAGCGGCAATGAGCAGTAAGGGTTTGACGCTGGAAACCAAGGGTTTAAAATTGTATTCAGAGTTGCCAACGGAGGGCACACAGGTTTGTAAGTCCTGTGAGAAGGAATTGCCGTTATCTGCTTTTTCCGTTGGTGAACGAAAAAACCCATGGAGAATGGGTAACCTAAAGTTCATAAGAGGTCGCTGCAAGCCCTGCATGGTACAATATGTAAGAGTACGGAAGCTCGCTCGTAAGTATGGCCTCTCGCCCGAACAGTTTCAAGCCATGAAGAACGCACAGGATTACAAATGCTACCTGTGCGGTAGACAGCTAAAAGACAAAGGCACTCGGCTGGAGCAGCCTTGTATTGACCACAATCACGTCACCGACAAGGTTCGAAAACTTCTCTGTTTCATGTGCAATGCCGGCCTGGGGATGTTTGAGGAAAATCAAGAAGTTCTAGCCAAGGCCATCGCTTACCTCAAGGAGCACGCCTAGTGCCTAATCGCCCAGCCAAGGTCACCGGCCCCGAAACGCTGCATGTGCTCAACCAGAGCATCATCGAAATTCAGGCCCGGATAGATCAGGCCCAAAGGAGCATACCCCTGCACAAGAGCCTCAAGACCTCGGCCTCTTTGAACTTTGGCGCGATCTCGGCCAACAGCACGGTGGAGCGCTCGGCCAACATTCCAGGCGTCACACAAAGCGCTACGGTGCATGCCTCACCGCAATTAAGTTTGGGCAATAGCAATCTGATCTGGTCGGCCTACGTGAGGAGTTCGGGCGTGGCCACCATCCGGCTGCTTAATCCCACGGGTTCTCCGGTCACACCCAATACAGTCACCTGGAACATCGCCATTCTGCAGTGAAAGGGCCCCTATGCAAGTGAGTTTGACGCAGGTTGGTTTGGTTGTAGGAATAGCCACGCCCGTAGTCACAGGGCTCTTCTATAGCATCCGGGCCTTCTGGAGGCTTTGTTTGGTGTTCTATAAGATGTCGGACGATATTGCGGACTTTAAGGCCAACCACTTTCCGCATATCGATTATGCCCTTAGGGAAATCTGCCGGAAACTTGGAATTGAGTATTTGGATTTGGGCGAGGGCTCCTTTGAGCATGACAAGGCCTTTGAAGAAGGCATCATGCGCCGGGCCCGTGATAAGAGGGAACACAAATGAAGCATATTAGACGCGCCACGGCCGAAGAAGTGGCCCGCATTCGAGATGTGGCAAATTTCGGACAGACCTTCACGGTCTTTGCCATGGACCAGAATGCCGGACAGCCGGATATTGCGGTGGTCAAGCAGGTCTTCCACTTGGATCCGGTTTTGTTTGGCTCGGAAACCAATGATGTGCAGAAGGCCCGCTTCATATGGGCCTTGGAAGAGCGCATGGCCGGAGCGGGCATCGAGCAGTATGAATGCGCAGTGCGCTATGATGATGAGCGCTGGCGCAATGTGATTAAGACGTGGGGCGGCCGGCCGCTAAATGATTTTCCGGAAGCGCGATTCGTTAAGGAGCTCTAGGTGGGCACAACAAACAAGACCGCAACACAAAATCAGTATGATCCGACATCTATGGGAGCTTTTCAAGGCCTGACACCAGGCTTCGCCAACACGGTTGGCGGCTATATGAACAATCCCTTTTCGAATCCCTTCTTCCAGACCCAGCAGCAGCTGGGCACCTCGCAGGCCCAGAAGCTAGGCCAGACGCAAATGAATAGCCTATTGCAGAACCAGAATGCTTCGGGTATGGGCGGCGGTAGCAGCAACCCGGCCGCACTGGAGATGCAGCAGAACCAAGCCCGAGCCAATACCGGACTGCAGAGCCAACTGGGCTTTTTGCAGCCTGTGCAGAACGCCTTGGGTATGCAGCAGGGCGCCATGCAGATGGCCGGAAATTATAAGCCCTTGCAGACCGGCGGCACGCAGACCCAGAGCACGCAGGGCTTGGGCACGTGGTTGCCACAACTACTAGGTGCGGTGGGTGGAGCCGGTATGAGTGCCCTTACGGGCGGGCTGTTTGGCGGAGGCGGAGGCGGGACGGGCGGCGTTTGGGGCTCGCAGAATCCCGGCCAGCAGGGCTTTCAGTATGGCAATCCCGCGCCTACGGGATATGGTGGTGGTGGAGGTGCGCCTCCGGCCTTTGGCGGAGCGCCAACGGGCGATCCCGGGGGCTTTGGCGGCAATAGTTGGTTCGGGGGCGGGGGCGGTCAGTGAGCCTCTGGGCCAAGTTTCAGGAACTGGGCCATGTGGCTCAAATGTTTGCACTATATTGCGCCGCCACGGCATTGGACTTTCTCAGCTCACTGGGCATTCGTCCGCCGCATGAGGAGACCAATCCCTTCGCCCGGCATGCCGATGGTTCTTTTTGGCCCGCGCATGCCTTCATCAATTGCGGGGTGAACACGGTGGAATACGTTGGGCTGGCGGCGCTCTTGTATGTGGCCGCGGGGCCCTTGGGTCGTGGGGTGCGAAGGTTTGCAGCCGGACTGCCCTTCTTGTACTATGCGCTAGGACATTTGGATGCCGCGGCCGGCAATTTGCTTGGGCTCTGGCCGCACCTGTATGTGGAAACCTACAACGATATCCTCAAGCGGTTGACAGGACAATAACGATGGCCGACGGATACGCTTCGCAATTTTTGCCGGCCCTTAGCCGTCTGATGGGCGAGGTGGAACAGCCCACCAACACGCAAGGCGCCATGAATCCGCAGTTTGGCGGCTCGCCTGAACAGCTCATGGGCATCCTGCAGCATCCTCAGGTGCAGGGCCTGATGAGCCATCTGGGCATCCACTTCGATCCCTCGCAGATGCGGCAGAGCCCCTTCTTGCCCAACAGGCTCATGCAGGGCCACCCCCTGCTGGGCGGCATGCTCAATAGCGCAATGGCTAATGTTGCGGCAACGCCCGAGGCCCCGTTGGTTTCTGGAGCGGGCAGTGGGATGACCCGGGCCATGCAGGGCATGCAGGGCGGGCCGGAGATGCTCCGGCAGTATCAGGTGCGTCAGATGCTCTCGCCCATGCAGGCCATGGGCAGCATGATACCCGGACAGGAATTTCAGCGTAAAGAGCAGTTGATGACCCTGTTGGAGAAGATGGAACAGGATAGGGCCGCGCAGGCCGCGAAGTCCGAACAGTTCCGAGAGGGCACGGATGTCAACAAGATTCAGGGCAAAATCTATAGTCCGCCGGGCGTGCCGGGTTATTTTACAATGGGCCAGCCGCATCAAGCCCAAATAAATGCGCCGGGTATGCAGGGCGGAATGTCCAACATCATGGGGCCCATGCTGCCGGGCGGGCCGCAATATCATCCCTATGATCCTGAGCAGGAGCGCAAGTTCATAGAGGCCCAACATCCGGAGCGCGCTGGACAGGCTGGATTGGCCGGGGCCCGACAAGCCGAGCAGGAACAGGAAACCGAAGCTGGTATGCCCGGAGCCAAAGTCGGAGCCGAGGGTGCCTTGGCCGGTCAGCGCACCAGTGCGGCCGAACTTAACAGGGCTCGTGTGCCCACCGAGGGCGCCAAGCAGGATGAACTAAAGGCCCGTGGCGAGCGTGAAAGGGCACAGGCCGCGCAGCCCGGCGGGCGCTATGCCGCAGCCCGTCAAGAACAATATGCCAAGCAGTACAACGATGCCGAGAAGCACGCGCAGGATGAGATTGCCAAGATCCAACAGCTGGTGGCCAGCAAGGCCATCAGCAAGGAACTAGGCGACCAGCAGATCCAGATGTATCAGAATTGGCTGGCCACGCAGAAGGAAAACGTCGATAGGCAAATGGGCAAGCCGGGTCAGAGCGCCCGAGAGGCCGGGCGAGCCGTTCCCAAGACCGTGGCTCCTGGGGCTTCAGCCGGTACTGGGCAGGCCGGCGGAGCGGGCTCGCAGAAGTCCGAGGGCACCGCCACACCGCCCATAGGCGCTGGCGGACTGCCAGCGGGCTACGTATTCAATGAGCAGGGCATCCCTGTTAGGGCTCCACAACAATAACCATGCCACCATTACCACAGCAACCGGGCGCTGACCAGCAGCCCACTATGCCGCAAACCCCCACTGCGCCGCCAGCGAATGCTCCGGCGCAGTTGCCGGCTGCAGTTGCGCCTAAGGCTCAACCCCAAGCTCCGTCGCAGGCTCAGGCTCAGCCCTTGGACTGGGAGGCCGCCCTGCCGGCCATCGCGCAGAGGCATGGGCTGGATCCGGAATTGCTACGCCGGGTGGTGCAGGCCGAGAGCTCGGGCGTTACGGATGCCAAGGACTACCGGACCGGCACGCATAAGGGCCTGATGCAAATTTCGCCGGCGCTGGCCAAGCAATATGGCGTGGATCCCAACGATCCCCTGCAGAATATGGGCGTGGGGGCTTCCGAGCTCAGTCGGCTCCTGAAGAAGTATAACAACAATTATGGTCGGGCCGTCGCGGCCTATAATGCCGGCGAAGGCGTAATGGACAAGCTTCAACCGGGCCAATTGCCCCAGAATGACGAGACTCCAGGTTATGTGCTGCGCGTGCTGGAGGGCTACAATCCGCCCCAACAGGCCAAAGCCCAAGCCCAACAGCCCCAAGAGACCTACGAGCAGATGCTAGCCCGGGATTGGCCGCGTTCGCAGGCCATTGCAGACAGGCCCCAAGGGCCTTCGTATCCCATCGCTTCACCTTACGGTATCATCAACGTACCGGGCTGGACACAAATCCAAAAGGGCCTCTTGGCCCCGGGCACCCTCATGGGTCCGCCCTCTCGGGAGGAGTGGGAAGCCGGCCAAAAGATTAAACAGGGCCTACTGCAAAGGCAGGCCGAGCAACAACAGAATCTGCCGGGTGAGAAGCAGAAGGCCCCGGATTTGTACCAGCTTTCCCAAACACCCGGAGCCCAAGGTCTTGTTGGAAACATGGGACTATCCGCCGCGCCCACCGTGGACGTGGGCAAGGTCGCGCCTACGCAAAGTGCCTTTGGACAGGGCTTGCAACAGGGCGTTAGTGGCCTGACTTCGCCATCCAACTTGATGCAGCTGGTCAGTTTGCCCAT
>Ga0210406_10006801_pt1 | contig 11770 bp, 10 predicted proteins | sample IncBWC30MmetaG_FD_155454 | JGI IMG/M metagenome (GOLD analysis project Ga0210406, IMG submission 155454) | Forest soil microbial communities from Barre Woods Harvard Forest LTER site, Petersham, Massachusetts, United States - Inc-BW-C-30-M | ecosystem: Environmental > Terrestrial > Soil >... | reverse complement strand
TATTTTTTTTTGTTCTGGAAATCTTGGATGAGGCCGCTGGCCGCAATCATAATGAGAAATCTCCTCAAAATTCATTTGGTATATGTTGTGTGATCTTTCTTCCTGAGCGGTAATATATTTCCCGCCAGGTGTGCAGCAGAATTCATGGGACATAAACGGATCGTGTGAAACCAGTACCTGCCTGTCTTTGGTAATTACCACATCCATCTCAAGTGTGGTTACACCAAGCTCAAGTGCTTTTAGAAAAGCCAGTATAGTATTCTCGGGCATCAGGCCTCTGCAACCTCTATGCCCTTCAATATCGAATCCTGAAGGCAGATCAATTTTAAGCGAGGGCTTTTTCATGATTTACCTTGGAGCAGAGATCAAAGTTTATATTTGGCAATATTGGAAGATTTACCAAGGATACCTTTTTTACCTACAATAATAAGAGAATTATCTTCCGGCCAAATGGTGTAATCTTTTACCAGTGAAAGCTTGTCTTTATTAGGAAGAATTACCGGTCCTGTTTTATTTCCCGTCGCTCTGTCGATACTCACGATGTTAAGTGTTGAAAGCATTCCATCCATTCCTTCTGAAGATGCATATAGCAACCTAATGGTAGCTGCTTTGGTATTATCAATGACGAAGGAAACTGAATTTAGCCCATCGTTAGCAGGATACACCTGATTCTTCGCAATGTAATTTGACCACTCAAGCAGGTCATCTTTAAAATAAAGCATCAGAATTCCCTCCGCATGCACATGCCCAATGAATTCAACAGTGTGTGATTTATCAAACATATCTCTGCTTACATGGGGGTACCCTTCAGCATACAAAGATCTTTTTTCTAAAAGGAAAACTATGTTTCCATTGCTCTCGACTATAAAATCGGTAATGTCATAATCTTTCCAGTCTTCGTCACCCTTGATTCCTTTAGCTGCTCTTTCCTTGACAACCTCACTTTTAAATTCGGGACGAAATTCATGGTAGATAGATTTTTCCAATTTCTTATTTTTGAAATCGAATTTTGAGAACATTACTCCGACTACTTTCCCCTGCGCTATTTCACTGTTGCCAACATAAATTATATCATCATTCTGGAACTGAACCTGGAAATCATCTTTCTGGAAATTGGATGGCGGAAGCTCAAGTAAAGTAAAATCCTTTGAGACAAGATCGAATTGTATAAAATTAAGCTTACCGGAATTATTCGCATTAATAATAAAAACTGTGCCTTTATTATTAATATAGATTCCATGATTGGTAAAATCATTGTCAATGGTCACTATACCTCTATTTAAAAGATTACAGGCATTGTCATATACAGAAATATTAGCAGTCAGGTTTTTCTGCCCGTAATCAAATACATAAGAAATAAATTTACTTTGATCAGGTGAGAAATGAATGTTGTGCTTATACTCAAATGGAGTAACGAATTCTGCGTTAGCATGTTCACATACCACATCGATAAATGATTCTTTCACTTTACCTTTATGCGCATGCGTTTCCCAATCACCTACAGTATATGCTTCCATTTCTTTAGTCCAGGTTTTAGTGCCTGAGCTGATGTCAAATCCATATCCTTCCAATCTGGTCTTTTTCTCACCTTCGTTATGAATCACAGAAAGCAGCACAATTTCTTTTCCATTAAAATACAAGTCTTTATAATCTTCAAATCCATCTGCTGAAAGAGATACCTGCCATTGGGGCTGTAGGCTTGACCCATCATACCTTTCAAGCATAAAATCAGATTTTCCCGTAGCATTTCCTTTGACTTTAGCAAGGGTAACAAAATCGGTGGCGTTGATTTTTACAATGTCATTTCTTCCATCCGGTTCATTATACGGACTTCCCAGCCTGAAGGCATTATTAACCACAATAGATTGGGAAAAGGAGCTGAAAAAGGTAATTAAGCAAAGGAAAAAGACTAACATAAATCTATTAAGCATTCTCATAAGATTTGAGTTTATTATAAAATTGAATTTATCAAAAGCGAAGCCATTTTTCAAATTGTGGTTCAGCTACCTGAAACCCAGAATATTTTTTTTGTTGTATTTATTATATCGGGAATTACAATGAGGTGAAATATTCCCCTATAGTCTTAAATTTATCCAATAAAGATAAAATATTTAAAAAAATATTTAAAGAGGGGGAAACAATTTTTAAGATCCTGAGTTATTGAGAGAGAATAATTAAGGTCTCATGTTAGGTTTATAGGAAAGTAAAAGCCCGTCTAGGCGGGCTTTTACTATTGTAGGGCAAAATCAAAAGATCAGGCTTTCTTTATTTTCTTTTCAACCTTTTCCTTTTTCTCTTTTTTTGGGGCAGCAGCGGCGACAGTAGCTGTTCCTGCATTGTCTTTTTTCTTTCTTGAGTTACCATAAGAACCCATGAAAATTTTACCTTTTTTACTTTTTTTATCTCCTTTACCCATATTGATTTATTAAATACAAAGCTAAAATAGTTCTTTTTTGAAAAAACTCAAACTACCTCTATCTTATTGGATGATTTAAGAATTGTCCCCTCATTTGAAACCCGTCTAAATAGGTAGTCGAACCTATCTTTTTTCCATTTGAATATTCAGTCCAAAGTCCATTCCTACGACCATTAATATAATGGCCTTTGCCTAGCAGCATTCCGCTTTCATTATATAGTTTCCACGCCCCCTGAAGTTTTCCATTGCGAAAATGCTTTACAATGCTTTTCTTTTTATTGGGATAATACATCACCTCTTTGCCATGACGCAGGCTATCCTTGTAGTGTATCACCAAGGCTTTCTGTTTAGGGAATCTGACATATTTCCCCACTATTTTTTTATGGCTTACTGAATCTTTGCTTGTATATTCCACCGCGTACTTTACCACACTATCCTTCTCCAGAACATCTATTTCATCTAAAATTTGAGAATAAGATACCGTCGGAAAAACTCCAACGAGCATAACAAACAGAAATAATTTATTCATTGTACAATTAATATAGTATGAAGATAAAAAAACAAAAGACAAAATTCAAAAGACAAAAACCGAACAATCAACCCTCGCCCAGGATTCCGGCTGACATTTTTTTTGCAGTACTCCAGTGAACAAAAAGGAAAGCCCTGCAAAAACTTGATTGGACTAAGGTCTTTGTTCCTATATTTGCAGGATGAATTGCATGATCTGTGAAAAAGAAATTCCTGAACTCAGGCTCCAGGCGCTCCCCGGAACCAAAACCTGCATTGAATGTTCGCAAGCCGCCAGAGTTGCAGGTTTCCCCTTGATCTCAGGAAAAACTACTTATTCCGAGCTGCAGATCGTTAAGCAGGAAACCGCAGAAGAACTTTATGGGAAACAAGAACGCAAAGGAAGCATCGCAGAAGGCGTGAAATTTAAGAATCTGCCTCCGCCGAAGTTGAGTAACCTGGAGTAGAAAAATAAAAAAGCAAAAGTCAACGCGTTAACCCTCGCCAGAATTTCGTTAATTACCAATCAGAGGACAGTGCCGAAGTCATCCGATGACTCACCCTGTAAATAGGAATTATGTAGAGGTTTATTAGTCATCGGATGACTATAACTATATAGTCGAACCTCAAAAAGTCGGTTTTGAATTTTGAATAAGTAAATCAGTTTTTATCATTAAGATCATACTATATAAGTAATGTATAAGCACACGAATCCGCTGTTTCCAAAGGTTCATGACTCGTTTGAAGTTCATAGCTGCTGCCGATAATAATAAATTGATCGTATCCCCGCTACTTCCTTTTAGATAATTTCTAATCATTCGATAATCATGCTTGAGATGCCCAATGACAGGCTCAATGGCAGCTCTTCGCTTATGCCGCCGCCGTTTTGATTTAGAAATATTTTTATTTGGTTTTGGCCCATGCAGATGTGTATCGTTTATCATCTTTGTTCCCCTATAGCCTCTGTCCAAAAATACATGACCAGCTTGCTTTCCTGTTAGTCTTTCATATTGCTCTAAAGCAAATGGTAAAGTTTTGGAATCATGAAGGGTATCAGTAAAATTCAATGCGCCCACAATAACTCCTGTGCGTTGTGTTATCAATAAAGAAACTTTGCTTCCAAATTCAAATCGTTTATGCTCTTTACCCTTGGTGTAACATTTTACCTGAGGTTCATGCAAACTGTAAATCTTGTCACTGTCATTTCTCTTTTGTAATAATACTCTTTTGAATAATTCTAAATTTGTGATGTGTTTGGAAAATGCTTGGGCAGGCAGTTTCCGCTCCAGATCTCTTACCAAGCGCCCTGCTATAGTTTTAATCTTTTTGCTTGCTTTGCGAGCTTTAACATCGCCTCCTTTATTCCTTCGGAGCCGCTGAATGATACTCAGCTTTTTAACAGTATATTTATAGCTTTGACGCAGTGCAAGATCTTCCTTCTCTGCAATACCCTGACATTTATGAATGATCTTTTTATAAAGCTTGTCATCTGTAGGATAGGTGATATTTTTTTCCTGAACCGTAGTATCCCCGCTTAAATAATCATCTTCAGAATCTTTACCATTTATCCGGATACTTTCTTTAAAAATAAGTTCTATGCCTTCTTCTCCGATCCTCTTGCGGAACTCTACAAGTTCAGTAGCAACGCAGGGGGACTTAGCTTTAAAACAAACTTCTCCGCCAAAATACTGATAGTATGAATTCTCCGCCCATTGCTCCACAATAGATTCATCACTCAGGTTGCGCACTTGCTTTAAGATAAGCAATGAGACCATAAGCCTGATCGGCTTGCCGGGCTTTCCATGAGTTGCACTATAATGCTTTCTGAAAGTATCTTCAAATAATCCCCAATTGATCTTATTTGCTAACTGAAATAAAACATGGGTACGATCCAACTGATCTTCTAATCTGCTATAGAAGCCAAGCTGATTGGTGGGTTTTTGTTTTGCAAGCATACACAAATCTGCAAGTTTTTAATCCTTCTTGCCACATTTCTTGCAGATTTTTACTAACTAATTTTAGTTAAAACCCTTTGCCAGATGAGTGAGTGAAGCCTTTTTGAGGCTCGACTAACTACACTTCCACTCACTATCATCGAGAATTTTGTTTATGGGTGCTATTACCTGATATTTATCTAAGGAATCTGAAGGATGGATGCTACTGAATTTTAAATATTTATTCTTTATCAGGTCCATTCTGAAAACATGATAAACATTCTCACCAATTCTAGTATTTAAGAAATAGTATCCCTTTAAGATCCTCAGTCTATGAGATCTCCGGAAATATTGAACAAGGTATCTTAGTTACTGATATTCCAAATATAAATCTTGAATAACATGTGCCTCAATCCCCAAATAATTGAATTATCATCGTTAATATTAATCTGCGAGTTTGAGTCTATATCAGATTTGGAGAACCTCCATTTATTGGTTATTATTTTCACTATTGACTTCTTATTGATAAGAATGAATGAACTGTCTTTTTGATTGAAGTATTTACCTTGAATAGTTTTTCTGAATGTTTCCTCGTCTTTTGAAGTGTTGGGTTGAAGTTCTTGAAATACAACATCAGGTTCCTTCTCACAGGCTAGCAGTAAAATCGTTAATAAAGAAAACACTAATATTTTTTTCATGATGTTATAGATTCCTTCTTTATGCATCATAATGTAAAAAGTAACCCAAACAAAATGTTTTATCTGTTTATCAGAAATATTTATCTAAATGCATGAAGGAATGTGAATCTAATTTCCCTGGTTAAGAATCACTATTGCTAACATACAAAATCGTTTATCACTTGCACATTGGTATGGAGTGTCCCCTTTCACAGGAGACTCTGCGAAGAAATAAAATTGGGCGAGCTCACCCGCCATTTCTAGCCTACCCCTTAAGGGGTAGGCTAGAAATGGGCCATCATTCTAAAAGTTATTTGAAATCTATTAATTGACTTATTTCACTTCATACGTCGGCTGCACCGAAGAGCCGAAGATTATTGATACATTCTGTTTGTCCCTGATCAGTTCGATCTTTTCTTTCTCGATTTCGAGACCTCTGAGCTTTAAATAATCTGGCATGGTCATGCTCATTTGTTTCTGGTAAGACTGGTCAGCAATAGCCTTATTGATCTCAGCCTGTTTACGCGCAAGTTCGGCATTGGCTCTTGCCTCCTGGGTAAGCTTGCTTTGATTTTGCGCGGCAGTCCTTCTGGTTTCTTCCAATACTTCAGCGGGCGGAGTAACAGCTCCGACAGTAACCTGTAGCACCGTGACAGGCATATTCATTTTCTTGATATGATCAGCGATCTTATTGAAAAGATCCGTTTCAATGCTGGCCAGAATTTCTCTGTTACTGGTAAGGTCAAACATTTTATGAGAGGAGGCTTTATCACGAACCTGGGCACGGAAAGTCGGAGCTATATTATTTTCATACCAGAGTTCGCCGAAGTTTTTATAAAGAGCTGGAGTCTGACCTTTCTTAACCTGGAGCCGGAGATAAGCCGAGAAATCAACCGGTGTATTATCGTCGGTCATCATATCATCAAATTTCTCTGTGAGTGTGACAGGAGTAATTTTGAATGTTACATAATCTGTAGTGCTTGCCACCCATTCCGCCCCTGAAGAAACAGGGGTATCATCTACACCTCCGTGGCCGAAGATCAGGGGCTTCATCAGCAGAACACTTTCTTCATCCCCATTGGGAGAAACCCTGTAACATGAACTAAAAAGAGATACAGCAAATAAAAGTGTGAAGATTTTTTTCATATTATTATTTTAATTTGACTTCAAATTTCTCAGCGATTTTATTATAACTTATAAAGGACTCTTTGTTCTGTCCTATACTGAGGTTTACATTATAATTCAACTGCTGACTTTCAATTGATTTCTTATTCTTTGGAAGTGTGGTTGAAACCGATATTTTCAATGGTTTCCAAATATCCTCATAACCATCAGAAGCAAAATATACTGAATAATTTCTATTTATTGTAAAGTTCAGGGAATACAATCCTTTCTGTAGAAGCTTGTCAGTCTTATAGCTCAATACCTGAATAGTATCATTTTTATCCGCATCAATAATGCAGATCGTATTATGGCCATTATGGCCTTTGTCCAACTTAAAACTTCCATTAATAGTAAGCTCATTAATTTTTTTGGGCTGGGCAAAAGATTTGACAGATGCCAGCAGCAAGACAATAATAAATACACTACGCATAACTCTTAAAGTTTAAAGGATAAAAATTGTTCTTTATTCAGCATGAAGAAGAGTCACAAAAATAATATAAAATGAAACTACTTCACAAAATAATTTCTCATAGGAATCTATAGAATCCTATTTTTTCTCCTTATAAATCAATTACATAGCGTATTAATACTGAATTTCTTTTGCGGCATCAACCATCCGAAGACGCACATAAAAAAGATAAAATAATGGGAGAATTTTCTGTCATGAATGACAGAAAAAAGGATAAACTGAGTCAGTTAAATTTATTCTTTAACAGTCAGGTTATATGTTGTGCCGGAAAAGCCTTCCACTGATTCAGTTTGATTAAGATAATTGGTCCGTGTAACAGAATTAGTCGTAATACTTATCACATCACCAGCCTGAACATTTGTAAAAAAATCTTTTGGGAGCGCCTCGGCGGTGACTGTTGCCTGTTTGATCACGCGTCCATTTCTTTTAACAGCGACTAAGCAGCTTGTTACTTTATACCTGGCATCCTTGGGCAAAAATGATTCAAAGCTTCTGTCAGGTATTGCTTTGATAAAAACATCCTGCAGAAAAGTTTTTGATATTTTATCATCAGGCATAAAATCATTTTTTTTCGCCTTGAGTATGATCAAAGGTTTGGGTACTGATCTTACAGAATATATCTGGGAACCGATCAGCTGATTATTGCTATAAACTGTCAGGGTTACCTTATCTGCGACCGGCACTACTGTAATCATGCCTTTTATGCTCCCCGGAATAATATTTGCTCCGTCTGCTGTAATTCTTGGGTTGTATGAAAGTCCCAGCGCAGGAACCTGGATATTTAAATCGTTTCCACAATTTCTGTATAACGAGGCAATGGAAGCGCTCTGTGTGCTGATAACCGGTCTTGCTATGGCGAAGCTATCCAATCCGATCACAGTAGTGTCTTTGCCGTCTTTTCCGGAAATGACAGCCTTTCCCGTGACTTTTTTATAGGCGTTGCCATTTTCATCATAATTTATTTCACCGGCCTCAAACTCAAAATGTCCTGAACCATTCGTGACATTAACCGGACTTCCATTCACAAAGAATACAGGGGCTTTGCTTCCGCAATAGCCTGTCAGGATTATTTCGCCCTTATATTTAGTGCCGGCCGCCACTACTTTGCTCTCAGGAACAAAAATAACCCTTGGCTTTATTGCCTGAGCTCTTACATCATTTATGAAAGACAATAGTATAATAACTAAAAGTTTTTTCATGGTTGGTTGATTTATTTAGAGGGTTATAATTCACTAAAGATAATAATTTTACCTTATTATCAATCCTGTCTGAGTATTTGATACCATGGCCTATGATAAAACACTAAGAAATATCTAAAATTCAGGATGAGTAAACGACATTGGGCAAGTGTCAGCGCGTTATTTCAAAATCTGATACGCGATCAGGCTGGAAACGTACGCGAGTCCTGTCATATAAATAAATTGCATCACCGGCCATTTCCATGATTTGGTTTCACGATAAACAATGGCAAGCGTGCTCATACATTGCATCGCGAACGCATAAAAAATCAATAATGAAAAAGTAAGTGCCATCGTATATAAAGGCGCCCCGGTTTTTGGATCTACTTCTTCCTTCATTCTGTTCTTCACTGTACTTTCATCTGTAGTGCCATTTCCGATACTATAAATTGTGGACATAGTTCCAATAAAAACTTCTCTCGCCGCGAATGATGTAAGCAGGGCTATACCAATTTTCCAGTCGAAGCCCAATGGCCTGATGGCAGGCTCTATAAAATGGCCAAAATGTCCTGCGTAAGAATTTTCAAGTCTGGCCGCGGCAACATGGTTCTCCAGCTCATTCTGATTCCAGGACCTTAATTTGCTATCGGCAATGACCTGCTTTTGTGCATCCTCCATGGCATCACCCGGGCCATAAGAGGCCAGCACCCAAAGAATGATGGAGATCGCGATGATCACTTTCCCGGCTTCAAAAACAAAGGCTTTAACTTTTTCAATGATCGTGATAATTACATTCTTCCATCTTGGCACTTTATAGAGAGGAAACTCCATGATAAAGTAGCTGCGCTCTTTGGTTTTAATGATCATCTTCATGGCCCACGCGGTTAATATGGCCGCGACAAAACCAAGCAAATAAAAACCCATTAACACAAGTCCCTGCATATTCAGAAACCCCCATACATATGTTTCCGGCACCACCAAAGCGATCAATATTGTATAGACCGGAATTCTGGCCGAACAGCTGATGAGTGGTGTGACGAAAATAGTGATCATCCTGTCTTTCCAGCTGTCAATGCTCCGGGTGGACATGATCGCAGGGACTGCGCAGGCAACACCTGAGATTAACGGCACCACACTTCTTCCGTTCAGTCCGAATTTGCGCATGATCTTATCCATCATGAACATGACGCGCGACATATATCCGGACTCTTCCAGTATTGAAATGAAAGTAAACAGCAAAGCGATCTGCGGAACAAAGATGAGAATACCTCCCAACCCGGCAATCAGGCCCTGCGTGAGCAGGTCTACAAGCGGACCAGCGGGAAGATGTGACTGAAGAAAAGCATTGAGCTTCGCGATCCCAAGATCTATCAGGTTCATTGGTACTGCAGCCCAGGTGAAGATTGCCTGGAACATAATGAACAGGATCAGAAAAAAAATCAGATAACCAAAAATTTTATGTGTGAGAACTTTATCGATACGATTGCTTAGCTTTTCTTTTTCATCCGCTTTGGTATCTACTACCGTGGCTTCTACAATATGGTTGATCAGGTCGTACCTGATAATTGTTTCCCTTGACTGAAGTATAGAACTCTTGAAATCGTGCTGATTGCATAGCTCATCAATATATTGTTTTTCATCCGTTGAAAGACTGGCAATTTCCTGATGCTGATGCGCGATTTGGAGCGCCCTGTAATCATTGGTAATTTTTAAACGATGTTTGATACCTGTAATTAACTCCGGTGCGAAATCATACGCTTTGAGATAACTTTGAGGAGCATTGTGAATAGGACATGCGATGGCCGCTTTCAAAATATCAACGCCTTTGCCTGTGCGGGCATTGATAGCAACCACCGGCACCTTCAAATCTTTAACAAGTTCTTCAATGTCTATTTTCAGTCCGGCCTTCTCAGCAACATCCAGCATATTAAGCGCGAGGATAACAGGAAAACCCAAGTCTCTGATCTGTGTGAAAAGCAAGAGATTTCTTTTCAGGTTTGAGACATCAACAATGACCAGCAAGAGATCAGGATAAAAGGGATCTTTGGGGTCATTCAGAAAATCAAATACGACACGCTCATCCAGCGATTTTGGATATAAACTATACGTTCCCGGAAGGTCAATAATGCTGGCAGTAATATGCTGATTGATCTTGCTGCTGCCGGTTTTCTTATCTACCGTTACACCAGGGAAATTTCCAATCTTCTGATTGAGGCCCGTGAGATGATTAAATAATGATGACTTGCCCGAATTCGGGTTACCCAGTAATGCAATTTTTGGATTTGATTTTACCAGCATTCAATTACTTCAGCATGATAGTGGCTGCTTCGTCAAGGCGTAAAGAAAGATTATAGCCTGAAACCTGTATGCAGATTGGATCTCCGAGTGGCGCTTTGCAGCTGACTTTTACTTCATAGCCTGGTAGACAACCCATTTCAAGAAGCTTTAAAGACATTTGTTCATCCATAAAACAACAGATGGTGCCCTTCTCTCCTAATTTTAAATCCGCAACGCTCTTTTGTGACTTCTCCACCCTTATTTAGAATGATTTTAAACAAAGGTAGTACGTTAACCTGTAGTAAACAATAAAGCGCTCAGGATTTATAATTTTAAGGTGAGGTTCTGGCTATATTTTCTCTATAGATAAGGCAAAGGTCCTTTATTATCCGAAAAAATTTAAAATACCTGCGGGAAAAAAATTTGATCTTAAAAAGGTTTAAGATGTGAGCAACAAAAGTCGCTATTGAAGCCTGACTTAAAACGTATAACGTAAAACTTATTCCGTATAAAACACCCTCTTTACTCTCTCACTCACATTAGTCAGAATCTCATAAGGAATCGTGCCGATCTCTTCGGCAATTTTGTAAATGGGGAGGTCTTTGCCGAAAACGATTACTTCATCGCCCTCGCTGGCTTCGGTTCCTGTGATGTCGACCATACTCATATCCATGCAGACATTCCCGATAATCGGACAAAGTTTCCCATTAATGAGCACTTTGCCTTTCCCGTTGCTAAAGCGTCTGTCATAACCATCGGCATAACCGATCGCGATGGTAGCGATTTTTAAATCTTTATCGGCTCTGCCTTTTCTGCTATAGCCCACAGACTCGCCGGCTTTCACTTGTTTAATTTGAGAGATAATAGTTTTTAAAGTTCCTACCGTTTCAATGTTTCCCTGTTTTAGCCCGGTCGCTTCCACGCCATATAATCCAATACCCAGTCTGATCATGTCCAGCTGGGCATCAGGAAATCTCACTATTCCGGCAGAATTCAAAATATGTTTAATCATTTTGTAGCCAAGCTTATATTCAAAAGTGGCGGCGATCTTTTTGAATCTGCTGATCTGCCCTAAGGTAAACTCATTATGCACTTCTTCATCGGCTCCGGCAAGATGGGTAAAGATAATTGACAATCTTAACCTGGTA
>Ga0210406_10006798_pt1 | contig 11772 bp, 7 predicted proteins | sample IncBWC30MmetaG_FD_155454 | JGI IMG/M metagenome (GOLD analysis project Ga0210406, IMG submission 155454) | Forest soil microbial communities from Barre Woods Harvard Forest LTER site, Petersham, Massachusetts, United States - Inc-BW-C-30-M | ecosystem: Environmental > Terrestrial > Soil >... | reverse complement strand
AATACCAAGCGCTTCGACCTGACAAGGAACTTCCACCTGAGATTAATGACTGCGCGGCGTTGATCCGGTATTCGTACCGGAACGCCCTGCATGCGCATGACGAGGCCTGGTTCCAGGAAACGCAACTGCGGCCGCCTGAGGCGTTGCCTTCGGTGGGGAAGTACGGCTACCCCCACACTCCGCTGGGGGCGGCGCTGTTCCGGGTGAAGCCGGGGGCCTATGCGCCTGGGGATGCGCGCAATGGCGCGTTCGCGGAGTTTGCCGACGCGAAGACTCTGAAGAGTCTGAACACATTTTTTGTCTCGCGCGATATCCGCAAGGCGCGCCAGGGCGATCTGCTCTTCTACTTTCAATTGGAGCAGGGCTCGCCCTTTCACTCGATGGTTTTCATTGGGCGCAGCCAGTGGCCCGTGGAAGGCGAGTCCCCGCAGGTGGACGACATCGTGGTGTATCACACCGGACCGGCGGGCAAGAAGTCAGGCGAGATGCGGCGCGTGAGAGTGGAAGAGTTGTTGCACCATCCTTCGCCACGCTGGCGGCCGGTCGAAGGCAACAGCAACTTTCTCGGCGTGTACCGCTGGAACATTTTGAAAGAGGCCAACTAGTGCGTAACAAGACGATCTTCTGCTTGCTCGTAGTGCTCCTGATGGCGATTCCGGCTGACAGCCAGTACGGAAATGTGTATTTCTCCCTGAGCACCAACAAGACTTTCTTGCCCGGGGAGAAGATTAATTTGCATTTGTACGCCAACGGCGTCGATGCGCTGGAGTTTCGCGTCTACAAAGTGAACAACGCGGTGCGCTTCTTCGAGAAGCTGGATAACGTCCACAATTTCGGGCACTTCGTGCAGAAGGAACAAGTCGAGACGCGGACACTCCTGGAACGATTTCACGATTGGAAGAGGGAGTTGTGGAGTGGGATACGGAATTTTTTCCGTCGCCAATATTCGAGCGAGGTGCGGGAAAAGATTCGCGAAGAGCGGGGAGATACAAAGAAAGGCAAGGAGGTAGAGGCGACGGTCTTTGCGCAGACACCAATCCTCAACAGCCAACAGCTGGTGGCGCGGTGGCAGCAGAAAATGCCGCCGCGCTACTACGCACAGACGGAAGAGGTGCCGGTATCGGCGCTGGCCAAGGGCGTGTACCTGATGGAGGCAACCAACGGGCAGTTGCGGGCATACACGATTGTGATTGTGACGGAACTCGGGCTGGTGACCAGGAGCGCCGCCGGGCAGATGCTGGCGTTTGTGGCGGATCGCCGGAGCGGTACACCGGTGGCGAAGGCGAATATTTTGCTGTGGTCGGACAAAAAGGAATTGGCGCAGATGAAGAGCGGGGCCGACGGGCTGGCCGAGGCCACGCTGCCGCAGGAAAAATATGAAGACGTGCGCGTGCTCGCCACACACGGCGATGACGTGGCGGTCGTTTCACCTTCGTCGTACAACCTAAGCAGCAATCCGGAGGAAGACTGGACGGGATACGTGTACACGGACCGGCCGGTGTACCGCCCCGGTCACACCGTGCAGTTCAAGGTGATTTTGCGGACGCGAAGCGGCGAGCGCTATACGGTGCCGGCGGGGCAATCCGTGCAAATCGTGATCGATGATCCCACGAGTAAGCAGCTGTTGCAGGCCAACTTCCCGGTCTCCTCGTTCGGCACAGTGCACGGCCAGCTGAAACTATCAGGGACCGCGGCGCTCGGCTACTACTCGATTTCCGTGAGCACGGGCGGCCAGCGTCACTACAACATGAGCGGGGGGTTCCATGTCGAGGAGTACAAGAAACCGGAATACGAAGTGAAGGTTACGCCGGCGCAAGCGAGAGTTCTGCAGGGAGACTCGATCGCTGCGACGATCGAAGCGAAATACTACTTCGGCGAGCCGGTAGCTGGCGCAGCCGTGAAGTGGGTTGTGCACACGTCGGCGTTCTGGTCGCCCTACATCGAGCGGGACGAAGAGGACGCCGCAGACAACAGTGGAAATGGAGAAGGAGATGATTCCGAAGGCGGCGGCAATTCAGACCGGTACTTTGCAGGCGAGCAAGTCCTGGAAGAAAGCGGGAAATTAGGCGCCGACGGAAAGCTAGAGATTCGCGTTCCGACGCAACTCAACGGACAGCATCGCGACGTGCGCTATCGCATCGAAGCGCGAGTCACGGACGCGGGCAATCGCGAAATTTCCGGAATGAATGCGGTCATCGCAACGTACGGAACTTTCCAGGTGGGGATCTCCGCGGACAGCTACGTGTATCAGAAAGACGAAACCATCAATGCGACGGTGGTGGCGAAAGATTACGACGGGCATCCGGTTCAGACGTCCGCGCACGCGGAGCTGGTGCGGTGGCGTTGGTATGGCCACGGGAATTACCACAGGTCGCAGGAAGACGTGATCGAGTCGCAAGACGTTCGCACGCAAGCCGACGGGACCGCGCGAGTTGCATTTCAGGCGAAGGAAGCCGGAGGTTTTCATCTGCGGGTTACGGCAGAAACGCCGGAGAAGCGCGAAGTGAACCAGGCTTCGTGGATTTGGGTTTCAGGCGCGGGAGAAAACTGGTGGGGCGGGGGACAGGAACGCCAGATTCGAATAGTAGCGGACAAGAAGTCGTACAAAGTGGGGGACAAAGCGCGCGTGCTGGTGATGACTGGCGTGCCCGAAGCCTATCTTCTCGTTACGACAGAAGGCCGGACGGTGCAGAGCAAGAGGGTGGTTCATGCCACGGCGCCGACGGTGACGGTGGAAATTCCCATCCAGAGCAGCAACCAGCCGAACGTTTTTGTGTCAGCCGTGTTCCTGCACGACGACAAATTGTATCAGGCCAGCAAAAGCCTGAAGGTGCCGGCCGTGCAGCAGAAGCTGCAGATAGAAATTCAACCGTCGAAGAAGCAGTTTCAGCCGGGCGACAAAGCGACTTACACCCTGATAGCGCGAGATGCCAGCGGAAAGCCGGTGCAAGGCGAATTGAGTTTCGGAATTGTCGATGAAGCACTGTACGCGATCCGCCCGGAAACGACGCCGGATATTCACGAATATTTCTACGGCGCAGTGTACGACCGTGTGGGAACCGAATCGTCGCTGAATTTCTACTTCAGCGGGCACGCCGGAAAGCGGGAAATGTTCCTTACCAAGAATAACGGTTTCGGGAATAGCCGCGTGCTGGCGCAACTGAAGCCTTCCGACGCGATGGTCGAACCCAAAGTCCGAAAAGTCTTCCCGGACACGGCGTTGTGGCTCGCGGAAGTTCGAACGGATGCGCGAGGGCGCGCCGTGGCGGAACTGACGTTTCCCGATTCGCTGACGACGTGGCGCGCGACGGTGCGCGGGATCACGGCGGATACACGGGTCGGCAGCACCATCGACCGTGTCATCGTCAGGAAAAACCTGATGGTGCGGCTGGTGGTGCCGCGGTTCTTCAGGCAAGGGGACGAAGTGACGGTATCGGCCATCGTCCACAACTATCTTACGACGACGAAAAACGTTCGAATGTCCCTCGATCTGAAAGGTCTCGAGGTGATTGAGGGATCGGTACGCGAGCTGAATGTGCCCAGCCGGGGGGAAGCGAAACTCGATTGGCGTGTCAAAGCCAAATCCACCAGCGAGGCGGTGCTCCTCGCGAAAGCATTGACGAATGAAGAGTCCGACGCGATGGAACTCACGCTGCCCATCATTCCCTTTGGCGTGAAGCTGCACGACGCCAAGTCCGGCTCACTCTCAGGGCCCGAACAGCAGGAAGATTCCTTCGTGATTCTGCCGGGGAATCCCGAACAGGCGGCTCCGACACTGGACATCACGCTTAGCTCGTCCATCGCGGGAGGAATTTTTGGCGGACTCGACTATCTGACGCACTATCCCTACGGTTGCACGGAACAAACCATGTCGAGTTTTCTGCCAAATATTATTGTGGCCAAAGCGATGAAGGACCTGCATCTCACCGCTACTGTGAACACGCCAGAACTTGAGAAAAAGATTCAGGCCGGCATTGAGCGCTTAAAGGGATTCCAACACGAAGACGGAGGCTGGGGCTGGTGGAAAGAAGATCAGAGCGTTGTGTTCATGACCGCGTATGTCGTCAGCGGATTCGGGCAGGCGCACTCCGCGGGATATGACCTCGATGCGGAGTCGCTTTCGCATGCCGAGGATTGGCTGCGCAAAGCGCTCGACAGCAATCCCAACATGAGGCCCGATCTGCGCGCCTATGTGGTGTACGCGCTGGCGCTGAATAGCGCTTCCAAGCCGGAATATGTGCAGAAAGCCTGGGAAGCGCGCGACTCCATGAGCACGCAGGGACTATCCATGCTGGGACTCGCGCTGCAAGCGACCGGCGACACGAGAGCGAAGGAAATCGCCGGCAAGGTGGAGGCGATGGCCACGGTCAGCGACCTTGAAGCGCACTGGACGGCGACCTACGACTACTTTATGGAGTTCGAGAGTGAAAGCGGGGCGGAGGCTACGGCGCACGCGGTGCGCCTCCTGAGTCTGACGAAGCCGGAGAGCCCGCTGCTGCCGAAGGCCGCGTTCTGGCTGGTAAATCACCGCAGCGGCGGCTACTACTGGGACAGCACCAAGCAGACGGCGATGGTGATCTTCGGCTTGACCGAGTACGTGAAGGCGAGCCACGAATTGGACGCCAACTTCAAAGCGGAACTTTATGTGAACGGCAAACAGGTTCTGGCGCGCCCGTTCACAGCCGCGGACGGATTCAATCCTGTGCAGCCGGAAGTGCACCTCAACGCCGCGCAACTCTTGCCCGGTAGAAATGAGATTCGCATTCACAAGGCCGGGATTGGGCGCTTGTATTGGTCGGCGAGCGGCACTTACTACTCTACGGAAAAGCACCTCATCCAAAATGGCAAGTATGCGCTCAACATCACGCGAGATTATTACCGGATGGTGGCGGATTCCAGCGGCAGCAAGGTTACTTACAATCTGCAGCCGCTCTCCGGCGAGCTTCACGTCGGTGACGTTCTTGCGGTGCGCGTAACCGTGGGCGGAAACGAATGGCGCTATCTGCTGGTCGAGGACCCGATTCCGGCAGGAGCCGAGTTCATCGAGCGCGACGACTTGTACGAATTCCACCAAAAGCCCGCGTGGTGGGAGTATTGGTGGACACGGCGCGAATTCCACGATGACCGCGCGGCATTTTTCCAGACGTACTTTACGCGCAATCACGAATACGTTTACCTGCTGAAAATCGTAAACCCAGGAAAGTTCCAAGTGAGCCCAGCGATTGCGCAGCCGATGTATCAGCCATCGCTTCTCGCCACCAGTGATGCAGCAATGATCGAGGTGAAGTAATGTCACGCCTTGAGGAACCGCGACTTGTTCTTGCCAGCAGTTTTCGGAGTGGACGTCTATGGCTGCTCCAATTTCTCGTGAACCCCGTCTTGGCGGGACTGTTTGCGGCTTGGCTGCTCATCCCTGAAGCGCGGATCTGGCAGCTTGCCTTCAACGTTCTCCTGGCCATTGTTATCGGAGCCGCCGCGCTGTTGCTTCACGCAGGAACTTTGAACTATTTTAGCGATCAGTTCCGGGGGCAGCCGCCCGTTGCGTTCAAAACTGCCTTTGGCCGGGCGCTGCGGCACATTGTGGCCATTGCCTTGTGCGCGGTCGTTTTCTACGTGGTTTGGTTGCTTGCGGGCGGTTTGGCCGGATACCACGAAACTTTTCCAACTTATGTTCGGTCGGCCTTGCCGGCTTTTATTCGCGAACACATTCCCCTCGGCGTGCTGACCGGACTTTTTGACGTTCTGGTTTTCCTCCTGCAGTGGGTTGCCGTTCCAGGACTTGTCTTGCCCTTAGCATTGCGGGCAGCGGACCAGGGATTTCGAGGTTTCGGCCGCTCGGGATGGAAGACTTGGAAGACCACGATCGCGAGCGTGCAGTATTGGTCGATCCTTGCCGTCGCAGCTCTTCTCGGCGTCTATGGCAGCAACACGCTTTTAGGTCGGAGACCTAGCTCGGAGAGTCCAACGTTTGCAGGAGAGACTGCGAATCTTGTTCTCCGGATGTTTCTCGCTTATGGCCTCGCGTTGCTCTCATGGATGGTAGCTTGTTCCCTGATTGGACGGCGCGCCGGGTTTGCCCAAGACGTCGCCGGGGATTCCACTGCTTAGCCAATCGAGAACGGCGCTCTTCCCATTCCGCTGAATCAGCGATGCCACGCGAGCGCGAGCCGCAGCGTAGGCTTTTTCCTGCTTTTCGCGGGTGCCACGATTGCGTAGGATTTCTTCCGTCTCTTTGTCGCTGAGAGTCGTGGCCCGCGAGTTCGGCTTGCTTGGCTCGGAAAGGTAGAGCACCAGTCCTTCGCGAAACCAGAGGGGAGTGCTTGGACGAGCGCGTGGCTCAATCAACAAGTGAAAGAATTCGTGACGCAGCGTGGACTCCAGGATGGAGCGTTTGCGGAGATCGGCCAACGGCTGCAAGCGAACCGTTTGGCCGCGAGTCGTGGCGGCAACCCAACCGGGTTGGCCGGTAGTGTCGCGATAGCGGTCGAGCGTCGGAAAAACTTGCAAACGGGCGCGAAACGATAGGCGCCATCCGATGGCATTTTCATTCTCTTTCAGAATTTTCTCCGCAACCGGCAACAGCGCCGAGTCTTCTTCCGGAGCTGTACTGACGAGCTCGAATCGCTCGGAAGTGCGTTTCTGCCAGTCATCCGCGGAAGTTTTTGAAAGGTGAGTGCCGGGGAAATAGAAATCGAGAATCTGGCGGTAATCTCTACCCTGGCGCGCCATCTCTTCCGCGCCCGCCTGGCAGAGGCCGACTCCATGACCAGAGCCGCGGCCGGAAAACAGAATGCGATCCCCATCGTTGCGCAGGTTATAGAGATCGCTGCGGATCTTGTTCCAACCCAGCGCGCGATTCACGGCATAACGAAAGGAAGACGCCGAGATCAGAGTATCGGAAGAGGCGCCGCCTCTGAGGCGTAAGCGCTGAGCCCGGCCGCTTTCCGAACGGGAGACGATTTCAATGGCGGTCCAGCTTGCGGGCGCTGAGAGCCCGGCGGCGCGAAGAGCGGCGTCGAGATCGGCGATGGAAATGCTGGATTCCCATTTGAGTGGCGACGCGGCGATGCAGTACGGATCAGAGTGAGTGCGGAGGTAAGGTTCAGAGACGGAAGGCCACACATCATGGCTGGCAGCCGTGGTACCTCCACAATTCTGATGGTAAAAGGCGGACAAGGCGGCGCCCTGGAACAGCAGAGTCTCACCACGTGTGAAATCCGCCGCCTTGCGGATTCGCGAAGAAATGCCGTTCCATGACGGAACTTGACAATGCGTGGTGTCGCAAAAATCAAAACCTTCGGCACTGTGTTGCCCGCGAAAACGCGTGGCATAAGTGCGGATCACGACGGCCATGGCTTTGAGTGACTCGTCATTGCGAAAGTCGCCGCTCTCACCCGCGAGGACAGCGGCGACGTAATCTTCGATGGGTATCGTGGCGGTGAGAATGAGGTGCCCGTTGCTGGCCTGGATATGGACCGGGAAATTGGCGGAAATAGGCGGCTGGCCGGGCGCTTCCATGCGAATAGCTCCGGAAAGAAAAATTTCGCGGCTCACGCCGGCATCCTGAATGCGCAATTCGGAGCCAGCGGCATGGAGCGACAAAAGAACGGTCGAATTTTTAGGGCAGCCTGCGCAAGTCCGCCATTGCAAGTAGTCCGAAGCGGCTTTGATGATTAATTCCGTTGGCGGATGGAGCGTGTATAGGCGCACGTGCAAGTCCTGCGCGTACGATGGCCAAGCCGATAAAAAAGCCAAGAAGAAGATGAAACTGCGCGCGAGCCTCAATGCGGGCCTCTGCTTTTCGCAAACGCGCTGAAAACCGGCTGAGCGATGGCAGCAGCATCCAAGCCGCGCCCTTGCGCAAGGAATACCACGACAGCGATCTCCGGCTTCTCCGCTGGTGCATAGCCGACGAAAAAGCCGTGCGTCTGTTGCGTGTTGCGCGCAACGGACGTGCCTGTCTTTCCAGCGACATTCATTCCATCCACCCAGGCAGCATGCGCCATGCCAAAGGCGACGGAGTCTTCGAGACCTCTGAAAACGGGTGCATCAACGCCGAGGTCGTTCTGGTGTATGCGCAGCGCCAGCTTGCGATAGGCTTCGAGCAGCTCAAGCGGCGTGACCGCGACGCCACGATAGCCAAGCGCTTCGAACTGAAGCTCCTCGAGATTGAGCGGCAGAGCGATTCGCCCGTGAGCCTCTTGCGCGATGAGCCCCGATGGCGCATCTAACCCCGCTCGCCTCAAAAGCTCGACGAGTTCGGTCCCGCTCAAGCGGGATGCCACTTGCGCGACATAGGAATTGCAGGAATACGCGATGGCTTCCGCCGCGTCCAGTTGTCTAACCTCTGCCGGGTGCGTGCAATCCAATTGAGCGGAGCCGATTTTCAGCGGCCTGCGACAAATGAATTGTTGTTTCGGATCAAGTTTGCCGGCCTCGAGTAACCCCATCAGCAGGAACGGTTTCAATGTTGATCCCGGCGCTTCCAAGCGAAGACTTGCCAGGTCCATTCCATGCGCGCCAAGGATGGTACGAGACGTGACGTCTACGACGACGAAAGCTCCGGGCAATTTTCCCATCGCGCTGTCCACTTCGCGTTGCAGCTTTGATGGAGTTGCAGAGTCGTCCGAGCGCAGCGGGAACGCCACGACCATGGCGAGGAAGAACGCCATGGCTATCATCAGCCGCTTTACGGGCGTGAGGTGCACTGGACCTAATTCTAATGCTTGCCAGGTCCTTGGGGAGGCCCAGCTTCCTAAGCAGCTTGCAAGTTGCCGACAGTGGGATTCCGTGTATTATCTTGGACATACGTTGCGTCAGGAAGTCCGCTAGGGGCGATCTTGCCGGGACCAAACGGGGAATCCAGTTTCTTAGCCCGAGGAGAGCACTCACGTGAGCCGGAGTAGTTTGCTACTCAAAATAGAATTGCGCAGCAATCCGGAGATGCTCTGCATCGTGCGGAACGCTTTGGGCCAGCTCGCGGCGATGCTTGGATTCGCTGAAACGGATTGCAACGCCGTGGTTCTTGCCGTTGACGAAGCGCTAACAAACATCATTCGCCATGCCTACCTCGGAGACGCCGAACAGCCCATCGAGGCATCCTTCCATCGGATCCATGCGCCGCATGAGGGGGAGTCCGGAGATGCTCTTGAAATCGTGTTGGAAGATCGTGGTGTAACCGTGAATCCGGAGAAGATGTGCGGCCGCGCGCTTGAAGATGTCCGGCCTGGAGGCTTGGGCCTGCACTTTATCCGTGAGTCCATGGATACGGTAGAATTCAGCCGCAGCAACGGCAGGAATCGCGTTACGCTGCGGAAGTTCTTGCATGTGCATAAATCCGAAAAAGGCTCCTGAGGAGAACCTAACTTGCAGATTGCCGCCCGTCATTTGGACAAAATCACTATTTTTGATATTTCGGGAGACATCGATCTCGCGACCTCGCCGCAACTGCGTAAAGCGCTCCTGCACGAGTTTCGCGAATTGAAGATGCCTCGCGTGGTGCTCAACCTGGGCGCCGTAAGGTACATCGACAGTTCCGGCGTGGCCTCCCTGGTGGAGGGCCTCAAGGCGTCCCGCGATGTCGGGTCACGGTTCATTTTGTTCGGATTGAACAGGACGGTGCGCGAAGTCCTGCAGCTTTCCAAACTGGTAAGAATTTTCGAGATATACGAGAACGAAGCACAATCCGTTGCGCCCTGAGCCCGCTACACCGTAAAGCCAGGGAAGTCGGCGAGAGCATTGTGGAACTGACATCGCAAATTGGGGGATCGGTCACCGATGGCCTTGCGTACTTGGGCGCGCTGGCCCAACTTGGAGTTCGTGCGGCATACTTCACTTTCGTCGCTCCGTTCCAGGGGAAACCGCTCCGTTTGCAGCGTGCCATTTCCCAGGCCATGCAAACCGGCGTTGGCGCACTACCCATCCTCTCGCTGATCACTTTTTTCATCGGGCTGATTCTCGCGCTGCAAGCCGCTTACGAGCTGCGCAGATTCGGCGCTATGACCTTCGTTGCCAACGCCGTGGCGGTCTCCATGACCCGCGAGCTCGGGCCGCTGATTACCGCGATCTTGGTCATCGGGCGTTCGGGTTCGGCGTTCGCCGCGGAAATCGGCACGATGAAGGTCACGGAAGAAATCGACGCATTGGAGACGATGGCCATCGATCCAGTGCATTTCCTGGTTACGCCGAAATTCATCGCCATGATGGTCATGCTGCCGTGCCTGACGATCTGGGCAAACTCCATGGGGATTCTTGGCGGCGCGCTCTTTGGCGTGACGCAGGCGGATTTCACCTGGATCCGTTACATTCAATCTTCCCTAGACGCGCTCTTTCTGCGCGACATCACGACCGGTTTAGTCAAGAGTGTGATGTTCGGCATCACGATTACGGCTGTGGGTTGTCATGAAGGGCTGACTACCGGGGCAGGCGCGGAACAGGTCGGCCGGTCAACCACGCGCGCCGTAGTGGTTTCTATTTTTCTCGTGATTCTGGTCGACCTCGTCTTTACGGCGCTCTTTTTCTTCATGACTGAAAGGTGAGCTTCGAAAATATCGCCATGGGTCAAATGAACAACGCGCTGACGCAACCGGAAGTGATGATCTCGCTGCACAATCTTCGCGTCAGTTACGGCGACCGCGAGATTCTCCACGGCATCAACTTTGACGTAATGCATGGTGAAACCCTGGTGATTTTGGGCGGGTCCGGCTCCGGGAAGAGCACGCTACTGCGCACGTTGGTGGGATTGGAAAGGCCCAGTTCCGGCGAAATCTGGCTCAAAGGCAAAAACATCGCCGCGATTTCGTCTGAGGAAATGGATGAAATTCGGAAAAAAATCGGCATGTCGTTCCAGGGTGGTGCGCTGTTTGGTTCGATGACAGTAGGAGAAAACGTCGCCCTGCCTTTGCGCGAACATACCAAGCTGGAAGATTCGACCATCGAGATTATTTTGCGGCTCAAACTCGATCAGGTGGGTTTGTCCGGATTCGAGAACTACATGCCCGCGCAGTTAAGCGGCGGCATGAAGAAGCGCGCCGCAGTGGCTCGCGCGCTGGCCATGGATCCCGAGATTCTCTTTTTTGATGAGCCTTCCGCAGGACTCGATCCTATTATTGCCGCCGGAGTCGATCAGCTTATTCTCGAACTTAAGCAGGCTTTCCACATGACCATCATCGTGGTTACCCACGAACTGGCCAGCGCTTTTCTGATTGCCGACCGCATGGTGCTGATTGACAAGGGCATCGTGGTGGCCATCGGAACTACGGAGGAAATGCGTTCGAGTACGCATCCCCGCGTGCGGCAGTTTCTGGACCGCATTGCCGAACCAGCAGTTTCGGAAGAATTGGATTATTTGCAAATGCTGACGGAAGAACACCGCCATCCCGGCCGTTGAGGAGCGGTGAAAAGAGGTGTGTTATGGAATCTAAACGTGAACAAGCGATTGTAGGTTTGTTCGTCCTGGTAGCTAGCGCCGTGCTGGTAGCCACTGTCTTTACCCTTACTGGCGCGTTTGCGGGCGCGGCGGTGACGTACCGTGCCCACTCCCCCTTTGCCGGGGGACTGGAACCCGGAGCGACGGTGCGCTACGCCGGCGGGCCGAAAGTCGGCCGCGTCGAGAAATTGCAGCTGGACCCGAAAGATCCGTCGCGCATCGAAATAACGTTCAGCGTGAAGCCTGGATGGCCGGTCAAAACGGATAGTCATGTAAAGATCATGAGCCTGAGCCCCCTGGGCGACAATCATCTGGAAATTGTTCCGGGAAGCGAAAGAGCCGCG
>Ga0210406_10006797_pt1 | contig 11772 bp, 10 predicted proteins | sample IncBWC30MmetaG_FD_155454 | JGI IMG/M metagenome (GOLD analysis project Ga0210406, IMG submission 155454) | Forest soil microbial communities from Barre Woods Harvard Forest LTER site, Petersham, Massachusetts, United States - Inc-BW-C-30-M | ecosystem: Environmental > Terrestrial > Soil >... | reverse complement strand
GCCGATGGCGGGCAGAACTGGTCCCGCTTTGCGCATCCGGGCGCCGATGACTTTGTGATCGATCACATTGCCATCAACCCCAAAGATTCCAACACCATGTTTGTCTCCGCCTGGAGCGTACAGAGCCAGCAGGTCGGCGAACTGTTCCGCACGCACGACGGCGGCAAAACCTGGGAAACGATTCCCGGAATGCACAACAAGTCCATCCGCGCGATGGCATTGGCTGCCTCTGATCCGAACGTGGTTGTGACGGGCGCGCTCGACGGCGTATTCCGCAGCAAGGACGCCGGCAATTCCTGGGAGCGCATCTCGGCGAGCAATCCCGAGATTAAGCAAATTGAATCGATCGCTGTCGATCCGAAGGATCCCAACGTCGTATATGCCGGAACCTGGCACCTGGCGTGGAAGACTCCTGATGGTGGCTCGAGCTGGGAACACATCAATAAGGGCATGATCGACGACTCCGACGTTTTCTCGGTCATCGTCGATTCGAGCAATCCGCAGAACGTTTTCGCCAGCGCTTGCTCTGGTATCTACAAGAGCACCAACGCGGGCGAACTGTTCTCGAAGATTCAGGGCATCCCGTTCTCGGCGCGCCGCACTCGCGTGCTGAAGCAGGATCCAGGCAATCCTTCGATCGTCTACGCCGGAACCACCGAAGGGCTCTGGAAGACGATTGACCTTGGCAAGACCTGGCGGCGGGTCAGCAATCCCGAAGTTGTGGTCAACGATGTCCTGGTCGATCCCCGGAATTCGCAGCGCGTGTTGATCGCCACCGATCGCAGCGGCGTTCTTGCTTCGACCGATGGCACCAATACCTGGTCGGCTTCCAACCATGGCTACACTCACCGTTATGTGACCGCGATTGTGGCGGATGAGAAAGATCCGAACACCCTGTACGTCGGCGTCGTGAACGACCGCGAGTTTGGCGGCGTCTTCTACTCGCATGACGGCGGACAGCACTGGCTCCAGAAGAGCGCAGGACTGGGCGGCAAAGACGTGTTCTCGCTGAAGCAGGCCAGCGACGGCGCTCTTGTGGCCGGCACCAACAAAGGCGTTTACGTTCTTGAGCACAATGCCACCGAGTGGCGTCCTATCAACAACGTGATCGAAGAGAAAACTGCTACCCGCACCGTTCTCAAGAATGGCAAGAAGACTGCCATTGCCACCAAGACAAGCAAGAAGTCAGTCCTCGAAGCCAAGGTTAACGATGTGGAAGTTGTTCCGCATCGCTGGATGGCGGCCACCTCTTCCGGTCTCTACTTCAGCAAGGACGAAGGCAAGATCTGGATGGGCGGCGCAGTCCTCGGCCAGACTGATTTCCAGGCGGTTCGGGCGAAGGGCGAAGTCATAGCTGCTACCACTCGCACCTCCGTCCTGGTTTCGACCAACGGCGGCTCAAGCTGGACCCAGCGCAATCTGCCTTCGTACGTCACCAACGTTCGCGGCGTGAGCGTTACCCCGGACGCGCAGATCCTGGTAGCCACTCGCGAGGGTGCCTTCCAGAGTGCTGACTCCGGAGCCACGTGGAACAAAATGGTCGCAGGTCTGCCCGACAAGGACATCACCTCGATCAGTTGGGATTCCACCGGCAACCGCTTGCTCGCGACCAGCTTCCAGACCGGCGTGATCTTCCAGAGCGTCGATAGCGGACGCACCTGGCAGCGTGGCCCGGATTCCGGGTTCCCGCTGCGTCGGGTCAGCGTCGTTCACGGACGCCTGGTGGGAGCTACCCCGTTTGACGGTGTGATCGTGCAGCCTGAAAACGAGCCGCAGAGTGCCGCGGCTGGTTCGGGTGGCGCGTCGAACTAATCGCTCCACTAACCGCTTCACCAATGCTCCGGGCGCAGCGCAAGCTGCGCCCGTACCCTTTTTGGCCACTCCCCAGTTGGGCTCATGCTCGCTGGACGGTGCATCGAGCCCACTCCCGCGTTGTCACACAGACGTGTGACGAACAACCTTAGCTTTCCCAAAGTGAACCTCTATCATCAGTCCCAATTAGGGAGCGTGCGATCCGGTAGTTGTTCTCGGAGTCGAGAGCCGAACCCTGTTATCTACTGGATTTGCCCGTACCTCGGTTCCTCAGTTCGGAACATGGTGTGAGGTCGGGACGTGATGGTATCAGCAGTGCAGCCGCTGGCTGAGCGTTGGGACGATCTGGCCGCCGATCGGTTTGCCCCCGTTCTCGATCGCAGCCCCGAAGGCGTAGCCTTGCTCGAACATGGCAGGGTGATCTACGCCAATCCAGCATTCGCGGTGCTTGCAGGAAATCCCGGCCCGGAAGCGCTTCTAGGCAAGCCACTGGCGAGCATCCTCCCCGAGCTCGATTGCGGCTGTTTCCCTCGCGACAACCACCCTCCGCAAACTTGGGGTCGGCATCCGGTATGTGAGTTCGATCGACATGGAATCGACGGGATCTCCCTGCGGGTCGAGGCATTGTGCACCCCCTTTCCCTGGGAGGGGCGCAACCTGCTCATCGTCAATCTGCGCGACGTGAGTGAACGCGAGCGGCGCCGTGCGCTGAATGAAAGCGTCTGCCGGATGCGATCCATCTTCCATTCGATGGCGATCGGAATCGCCCAGTGCTCGCGCGAAGGCCGCATCGTGGAGAGTAACCCGGCGATAGAGCGCCTGCTGGGTTATTCCCACGAAGAATTACACGGCCTGCTCCTGCAGGATTTCTTCCCCGAGGACATCACCGACCGCTATCTTCGGCTCTTCGATCAGAGCGGCAATCAGCCCCTGCAGACTTATCAGGCCGACCACCGCTTTGTGAGCAAGGAAAATGGCGAGGGTTGGGTTCGATTCACAGGGTCGCTGGTGCCTGGCGTCAATCAGGATGAACCAACTCTGCTTGCGATCGTCGACGAGATCACGGAATACAAGCACAGCGAGCGCCGGCTGCGCGACGCGCAAAAGATGGAGGTCATTGGCCGCCTGGTTGGCCGGATCGCCCACGACTTCAATAATCTTTTGACTGGGATCATGGTGTATTGCGACCTGCTGTCCGCAGGACTGGGGGAGAACGCCCGCATGCAGCACCACGCCGAAGAAATCCGGATGGCTGGGGAGCAGGGTGCTACGGTCGTCCAGCAACTACTGGCTATCGCACGTCAACAGGTAGTGGAGCCCCGCATCTTCTGTGTGAACACAAAGATCGCCGACCGACGAGAGATGCTGTCCCGTCTTATTGGCGAAAACATCGATCTGCAGACGGAGTCAGAACCCGCCTTGGGCAACGTCCGGCTTGATCCAGGCCAGTTCCAACAGATTCTGTTGAATCTGGTGCTGAATGCGCGTGACGCGATGCCCGGAGGCGGCCAGATTCTGGTTCGTACCGAGAATTGCGAATTCCAGGTAGCCGGCACGCACCGGCCGGCCCCGTACCTACGGTCCGATTAACTGTTGCCGACCAAGGCTGCGGCATGAGCGCCGAAACACGCTCTCATCTGTTCGAGCCGTTCTTTACCACCAAGAGTGCGGGTCGAGGGAATGGCCTTGGCCTCGCCACGCTGCACGAAATTGTGCAAAGCGCGGGCGGAAGCATCGAGGTGGAGAGCGAGGTAGATCGCGGCACCACTTTCCGGGTGGCCTTGCCTCGGGTTCCACAAATGCCTCAATCGGATGTCCCTGAATTTCATTACTCGCCGCACGCAACGAACGAGACGATCCTCGTGCTCGAAGACAACGTGACCGTCCGGCAGGCAGCTTGCGGAGTATTGCGCGATTGCGGGTATGCAATTCTGGAAGCTGGCACAGGTCCTGAAGCGCTGGCCCAGGCCGATGCTCATGAGGGCGCCATCGATCTGCTGCTTGCCGATCTGGCCCTACCTGGCATGAGTGGACGCTTTGTGGCGCGTCGCCTGCGCGCAACTCGTCCCGAACTGCTGTGCCTTTACATGTCGGCCTACGATCCCCAGGCCCGGCTCCATCCGGACGAGTTCGAATCCGTGGTCCACTTCCAAAAACCTTTTACCGGGGCTGTGCTGTTGCAAAAGGTAAGGGAAATCCTGGAGGCGCGCACTTCGGCGCCACTCAGAAACGAAAGTGAGCAAAACCATGACGACTGCTGACATGGTAGCGGCCAATCCGCCTCAGATGGAGGGCAACAATTTTCTGAATCTGCTCATCGTGGACGATGAGCGCGCCATCCGTGACGTGTGCCGTGAGGTCGCGGACTCGTTGGGGTTCAGAACCATCACCGCCGATTCGGCCGAGCATGCCTTTCGCATCCTCGATACGCAAGCCATTGATGTGGTGTTGCTGGATCTGCGCCTGCCCGGAGCAGGTGGCCTGGAGGCCCTCGATCAGATTCGACAGCGCCGCCCAGACGCTGTCGTGATCGTCGTAACCGGCTACGGCACGGTGCAGTCCGCGGTTCAGGCCATGAAGAACGGGGCTTACGACTATGTCACGAAGCCCTTCAGTCTGGAAGAACTCAGGATCCTGCTGGACCGCGTCACCACTCACCTGAAGCTCAGAGTGAGAACCGGATGCTGCGCGAAAAAGTGAAATCCAAGCAGGGCTTCGGCAACATCATTGGACACGCGCCGGAGATGGAGAAGCTCTACCGCATCATTGCCAAGGCTGCCCATAGCTCCCACCCGGTGCTCATTCTCGGAGAGAGTGGCACGGGCAAAGAAATGGTAGCGCGTGCGATTCACTTCTCCGGTCCGTTCCGCGAGAAGCCATTCATCCCCGTGGATTGCGGCTCACTGGTGCCGACCCTGATCGAGAGTGAACTCTTCGGTTACGTGAAAGGCGCGTTCACCGGCGCCATGCATGCCAAGGAAGGACTGCTCTCCATCGGCGATGGTGGCACGGTCTTTCTCGACGAGGTGGGAGAACTTCCCACCGACTTGCAGGCCAAACTGCTGCGCGCAATTCAAGAGAAGGAGATACGGCCCGTAGGCAGCACGAAATGCATCCCGATCAATGTGCGGATTCTGGCCGCTACGAACCGCGATCTGGAGCACGAGGTCGCACAAGGCTCTTTCCGCCGCGATCTGTACTTCCGGTTGAATGTACTCAGCCTTCGGATTCCCTCTCTGAAAGAGCGCCGACAGGACATTCCGCTCCTTATTGGCCACTTCCTGGAGCGACTCTCCCGGGGTGCCGGACAAGAGCGGACGCTCAGCGATGAAGCTCTCAAGGCCTTGATGGCCTACGACTGGCCAGGGAATGTGCGCGAACTTGAAAATTGCCTGGAGCGGGCTTGCGCTTTCACCAGCGGCCCGGTTATCCACGTCGGAGACTTGCCTCCGGCAATTAGCAAGATCCCAGTCAACGTGATCATTGACGAGAGCAATGGCTCCAGTCAGATTCTTCCTATGGCGGAACTTGAAAAGGTGACCATCCTCAACGCCATCGCAAAGCTTAACGGCGACAAGCTGATGGCCGCGAGAATGTTAGGAATTGGAAAGACGACGCTCTACCGGAAACTTAAGGAGTACGGGGCCCAAGATTGAACTGAGAGATCCAGCTAGATTCCCTCAGCGGGAAACAATGCTCGACTTAGCGTCGCAACGTGTTGAGTCTTAAAGAAACCTGTTTTGGCCTCCGACCTGCTCCTTAGGAGGCATGATCTTACTTGTAACTCCATCCTCGTGCGCTGAGGAGTGCGCCAATGCGCTCCTCGAAGCCAATCGTCATCCCGTGAGAATCTGCGAAACGGTGGAACAGGGCAGCCTTCTTCTGCGTGATCACGAATTCCGGGCGGTCGTACTGGACCAACTGGCGCTTGAGGTCGATCCCGACGAAGGCGAGATTCTGCATTCCCATCTCGGATCCGCCACACCGGTGTATGTCAACTTCGCTATCAACAACAAGCGGCGGGTCGTACACGAGGTCGCGGCGGCCTTGCGCCGCCGCTCCGCGGATGAGCGGATCGCGCGCCTCACTGCGCAGGAGACTCTTCGTAATGAACTCAGGGAGACGGTCACTGCGATGCTGCTTTCCTGCGATTTATTGGCAGCTTCGAATGCCCTTCCGGAACTCGCAAAGCAGAAAATTCGCGGAGTGCAGGAGCTTGCCAGCCATTTGCAGGTGCAATTGGGCGCAGTTTCCTGAGATCAGAGGCTTGCTCTCGTTCGCACTGAAGGACTCCCGATCGCACCGCCTCCGCCCAGGCCGCTGGACCTGAACCGCTAGCGCGAATTGCGGCGGGGAGTTCGCGGATCAGCTTCGGATCGAACTTCCCGTTCGACCCAGGCATCAGGATGGGCAGGCTGGCTTGCATTAGCATCGGGAGATCGATGCTCGAATCACCGGCCGCGATCGTGCGGAGCTGAACGCCCTCGACGATCTCTTTGAGCTGAATCAGCAGGGCCATCGCCTGCCCTTTATCAGTGCCCATGGTGAGGTGCCAGAACCGGCCTCCCTCAGCCAGTTTCATCTTACGTTCTCGTGCTGCTCTCCAAAACGCCCGCATCTGCGCGGTGCTCGCACTCACAATCTGAAATGGTTCGCTCGCCTCTCGCAACCGGGCCTTGTGCGCCTCGGCCAGCGTGAGCCCCGTAGCCCGAGCGATCTCTGCCGCGCTCATTTCATGGAAACCTCGCACTTTTACTTTCGTGCTCCGCGCCAGCGTGTTGAGTACCTGCGATGCTTCAGCCTGCGTCCACCCCAATCGCAACACAAGCTCGCGCGATCTGGCGCGTTCTGTGTCGGGTTTGCCGAAGAATGTCCAGGGGACCACGAGAATGCCGCCATTCTCGGCGATGTAGGGATCCACATGCCCCATTGTTCGCCGCAGCGTCTTGATCTCCGCCCTGGTTTTGCTGGTGCACAGGATGAGTGGAATTCTCTTTCGGCGCAATTCGCCCAGGGTGGAAGCGGCGCCTCGCCATTCGTAATTAATCGGATGGAGGAGCGTTCCATCGAGATCGGTGAATACGAGCAGGCGTTGCGGGCTCGGAATCAGCTGCAGCTCAGAGTTGTGGGACTTTCGTGTTGTCCTCATCCGGCGGCCCACAGCCGTCTCGCTCCGGTGAGCACTTCATTATCGGCGTCCACGGCCTCGCGTAGATCGTCAAGAAATCCCGGCAATGCGGCGCTAACCCGCATCCAGTTTGGAATGGGTGGCGCCCCGAGCGGATCGGCAAAGAATTCGTCGGTCGCGAACTTGAGAGCTTGGCAGAAGGTTTCGACCGCGATCTCCTCTTCATGCCGGTCGAACAGCAGGCCGTTAATCATCGCATCCGCGTGGTACTTGCTGATGTTGTTTTCAGCCATGCGCAGGTAGCGCACCAGCAGAGTCTGCATCATGCCACTGTCAAACTTCACGCCTTCAGCGGCCAGAATGCGAAACAGAGACTTGGAGATATCCATGGCCATCTTCATCAGGCCCTTGCTCGGATCGCCTTGCGACAGTTGCTGGTGTTTATGCTCGTAGTTGTCGGCAATGTCGACCTGGCAAATACGCCGGGTCGAGCAATTCCGGTAGACCTCGGCGAGCACTCCAATCTCCAGTCCCCAGTCGGACGGCACGCGGTTTACGCGCGCGAGATCAGCCTGCATGGCGAATTCACCGGCCAGGGGGTAGCGGAAGCTGTCGAGATACAGCAAGAAGGGAAGGAAGCCCACAATAGATTGAAGGGCTCGAATCAGCGGCGTCATCAGCAGCCTCGTCACGCGGCCGTGCATCTGGTGGCTTAACCGGGCGTAATAACCCTTGCTGAATTCGAATCCGATGTCTGGGTGCACGACCGGATAACAGAGCCTCGCCAAGAGTTCTCGCCGGTAGTTCACGATGTCACAGTCATGGATCGCAATAACGGATGCCTTCCGGTTGGCGAGCACGTAGCCATAGGCGAGCCACGTCTGCCGGCCTTTGCCGTCCGGACCGATCTGCAGCCGGTTGTGTTCGAGCGTGTGGTAGAGATGCTGGAGCCGCGGGCCGTCCTGCCATAACACCCGTACCTCCCCCGGCAGAATCGAGAGCCGCTGTACGACGTCGTCAAATTGCTCGGCAGTAGCCTGCGCCAGCGTCACCACGAACTGTTGGACATAGTTGACCTGGCACAACTCCGCCAGGATCGTGTCCATCGCCGGCTTCTGAAATTCTGAGTACAGTGCGGGCAGCACGACCGCAATCGGCTGCTGGCGGGAAAAATACTCCAGTTGCCGCTCGACATTTCCAAGATCGCCTTCTCCCAGCCGGTGCAGTGTTGCAATTACGCCCGTTTGATAGAAGTCTGCCATCTGCCTGCCTCGTGATGGATTTGTCAGCGGACCGAAACCCGTTCACGCGCCGCTGGGACGAAGCAGTTCGCGTCTGAACACCCAGCGCAGGTCCCGGCGCAAATTCGCAATGAACAAGTGACCAGAGGATTTTCTTGGAGCGGGCGCTTCCCCCAAGACACGGATATTCAACTATGTGCAACTTGAAGGCCACCGCGCTAGAGCTCACGAAGGGTAGGTACTTCCGCGTATCGCAAGTTTTTTCAACACCCACCAGGGGAAATCGTCATCCCGAGGCCATTCTGCACAGGCAGAAGCCCGTCCAGGTCTTCTTTTCTACCCGCCGCGAGCAGTTTTTTCCCGCTCGAACTTGGGGGGAATCACCAAAGCTCTTCAACATCCACCCATTTGTCACTAGAATGTCCAAGCTGGCCCTTACGACCCGAACCGAATCTATGCACGTCCTCGTCACTACCGACACCATCTCAGGAGTAGCGGGCTATACGCGCGAGTTGGTCAGCGGCCTCGTGAGCCGGGGCATTCAGGTCACGCTGGTTAGTTTCGGAGAGATCCCACTCCCTGAGCACACTCGCTGGATGGATGGCCTGCACGGCCTTGATTACCGTCCAACCGCTTTTCGCCTGGAGTGGATGCAAGAAGGCGAGTCTGACTTTGTCGACTCCAGCCAGTTCCTCACCGCGCTGGTGCGAGAGACTCGTCCCGATCTTCTGCATCTCAGCCAGTTCTGCCACGGCAGCCTGCCAGTCGATGTGCCCCGTGTGGTCTTCGCTCACGGGGACTTGATGACCTGGTCGCTGAGCGTGCACGGGCACGAACCGAAATCAACACGCTGGCTGAAGCGCTACAAAGATCGCGTCGCTGCGGGACTTGCCGGCGCAACGACCATGATTTCGCCTTCGCGTTGGATGGTCGAGTTGCTCGGCCATTGCTATGGCTACGTGCCCGACAGCCGTGTGATTTACAACGGCCGCAATCCCATCTTCTTCAATCCCTACGCCGGGAAAGAAGATTCCGTGCTGGCCGTGGGGCGCATGCTCGATGCAGGCAAGCAAGTCCATCTGTTGACCCATCATCGCCACCCATTACCGGTGTGTATCGTCGGTGAGCACGCTGGCATCACTCCGCCGCGGCTGCCGATTCGCGCCGACGTGAAGGTCGCTACCGACGATATACAGCTTTCGCTGAAGGGCCCCCAGACCGATTCTCAACTCCGTCTGCTCTACAGCCGGGCCACCGTCTATGCGGCCACGCCACGCTACGAGCCGCTTGGCATGTCCACACTGGAAGCGGCACTCTCTCGCTGCGCCATCGTCGCCAACGACATTCCCAGCTTCCGCGAGATTTGGGCAGACGACGCCGTTTACTTCAAGGCGAACGACTCCGCCAGCCTGGCCTCGACCATCCGCGAACTCGCCGAAGATCGCGACCTCTGCCGCAGTTATGCGAATCGCGCGTACCAGCGTGCCCGTGACCGTTACAACCACAAGCGCATGATCGACGAATACCTCAGCCTTTACCGCGGCCTCATCGAGCGTCGCCGCGCCGCCTGATCGACCTCAGCTGACTCGCGTGCCGCGTGCTATCTTGCTACTACCGCTGAATTGTCCGGAGGAAATGCATGTCCGTAAAGATCACCATCCGCCCAAACGGTCCTTATCGCGTGGAAGCGCCCGAGGGCGAGATTGAACTCGTCGATGCGAATGGCACCAAGTATGACTTGACCGGCAAGCCTGCCTTCTCACTCTGCCGTTGCGGGGCCAGCACAAACAAGCCTTTTTGTGATGGAACGCACAGCAAGATAGGCTTCCAGGCTGCCGAAGCCGCCGTGAAAAGAGAAGAGAACAAGCCGTAGCGGGTAGTTACGGGCCGCACCTCTAGTGGATAGTCTTAGTCTTCCGGGACATGTAGTCCATCAGCAAATACTGGCCTAGCGTGTAAGGGGTGGTGAAGTAAGCTTTGCCGCGGCACATCTCCGTGACTTTCTGCACGAAGTTCACCAGGCCATAATCCGAAGCGAGCATGAACGTGTTAATCAGTACGCCGGCGCGCTTGCACTTCGAAACTTCTTCGAGCGTCTGGCTCACTACCAGCGGATCGAGCCCGAAAGCGTTTTTGTAAATCCGCCCGTCTTCCAGCGTGAGCGCCGAAGGCTTTCCGTCCGTGATCATGACAATCTGCTTCATGTCCTTGCGCTGGCGCAGCAGAATCCGCTGTGCCAGCCGCAAGCCTTCCCGCGTGTTCGTGTAATACGGCCCCACCTTCACGCGCGCCAGTTGGGAGAGCGGAACTTCCTCTGCCGAATCGTGAAACAACACCAGCGAAAGCGAGTCGCCCGGATACTGCGTTCGAATGAGTTGCGACAATGCCATCGCGACTTTTTTTGCCGGAGTAAAGCGGTCTTCTCCGTACAAAATCATAGAGTGGGAGCAATCCAGCATGACCACCGTCGCACACGAGGACTGATACTCGCACTGGTGCACATTAAGGTCGGAATACTCGATGTTCAGCGGCAAGGTCATCCCTTCCCGCTGGATCGCGCTCGAAAGTGTTGCCGTGATGTCGAGGTTCAGAGTGTCGCCAAACTCGTAAATCTTCGACGCTCCGCTTGCTTCGACGCCCGTAGCCATATCGCGCGTATCGTGGCGCCCGAAGCTGGATTTGCCGAGCGAGCCAAGCAAATCTCGCAACGATTTGTAGCCGAGAAAATCCAGGCTCTTGTCGGTGATCTCGAATTTCGTCGGCTGTTGGTTGTCGCCGATTTGTCCACCCACTCCTGAGGAGCGCGTCGGATCAGGAGGTTCGTCAATCGAGATGTAGTCTTCCTGTTCCATGCGCTGGATGAGCTTTTCGATCAATTCATCGAGCGTGCCATCCATCTGCATCTGCTGCAACCGCTCCCGCATTTCTTCGTCGAATATGTCGCTTTGGAGTAGCGCTTGCTCAAGGGCTTGCCGTAGAGCGTCGAGCGTCTGCTCGCCGTCCGGCATTTCGTAGTACATCGAAGTGTCGAAGCCACTCTGCAATAAGTAATCCGACAGGGCGCTGAGCAAATCTTCCATGCTCATCTCGCCCGCCGGATCGGGAACGTATTTGCTATACCGAATCTTCTTCATGGCCGCTTGAATCTTGTTCCTGACTACTGGTTCCGTTGAAACTTGCCGGTTAGTTGAACGGCCGCCGTGATCGCGCCGGCGGCTCCTCCCGCTCGTAAGTCCGCTCGGGCTTCTTGACCGGCTTCTCACCCGCCGTGAAAACCCGTTCCTCGCTGCGCCCAATGCGCTTGTGAGCATACAAGCCCTCGAGAATGAACTCGGCGGCAGAAACCTGCTCCTCCACCGGACTCTTCTCTGAAAGCCCCAACACGCTGATCTTTTCGAGCAGCCCCTGAATGCTCTTCAAGCCGTTGACGGCCTCCGAGGCTCCCGCGTCGCCACTCAATCGGATCTCGCCACCTAGATCGAACCACTGCACGACCTGCCGTAGTTCTCCGGCGCTCCCATTGAAGTACTCGTCGTAGGTTTTGGCGACCGCCGTCCGAATCAACTCTCGAGCCACGAAATCGGCGCCTTT
>Ga0210406_10006796_pt1 | contig 11773 bp, 13 predicted proteins | sample IncBWC30MmetaG_FD_155454 | JGI IMG/M metagenome (GOLD analysis project Ga0210406, IMG submission 155454) | Forest soil microbial communities from Barre Woods Harvard Forest LTER site, Petersham, Massachusetts, United States - Inc-BW-C-30-M | ecosystem: Environmental > Terrestrial > Soil >... | reverse complement strand
CTGTTCGGACTGCCAGAAAAGAAGGATGAGGTCGCGACGGGCGCCTGGGCCGACGACGGGATCGTGCAGCAGGCAGCGCGGGCGATTAAGCGAGAAGTACCCGAGGCAGTCTTGTTCGGGGATGTCTGCCTTTGCGAATACATGTCGCACGGGCACTGCGGGATTGTGAAGACGGGGGGACAATCTTTGGGGGCCGCGGCAGCAGCGCCTCCTGCCACCGCCGAGTACGAGATCGTCAACGACGCTTCGCTCGAGTTGCTGGCTAAGACGGCGGTGTCGCAAGTGCGGGCGGGCATCCACATCATCGCGCCCTCTGACATGATGGACGGGCGTGTGGCCGCGATTCGCAAGGCTCTCGACGTCGCGGGATTCATCGACACCCCGATCCTTTCTTATGCTGCCAAGTTCGCATCAGGATTCTACGGGCCGTTCCGGGACGCGGCCGACTCTGCGCCACAGTTCGGCGACCGGCGTTCGTACCAGATGGATCCGGCCAACTTCCGCGAGGCGATGCTCGAGATTGAAGAGGACCTTGCAGAAGGCGCAGACATGATTATGGTGAAGCCCGCCATGCCTTATCTCGACGTGATTGCGGCGGCGCGTCAGCGCTTCGATGTGCCATTGTCGGCGTACCAGGTGTCGGGTGAGTACGCAATGATCGAAGCGGCGGCGCGGAATGGATGGATTGAGCGCGACCGCGTGATGATGGAGTCGCTGATATCGATCCGAAGAGCAGGTGCGAGTTTGATTTTGACCTATTTTGCTAAGGACGCAGCACGGTTGCTCGCGTAGTGCTCAAGGCTCTCTGTACTCCGGGGGCGTCAAATATGCCTAGGCTGAACGCCAAGCTCGCCGGCGTAGAACTCTATTTTGAAGATCTCGAGGCTGCGCAACATTTCTACCAGGAAACACTCGGCCTGCGGCTGACCGGCGAAGAAGCTGGACATCATGCGCAATTCGGCAATGGAGGGATGTTCCTATGCCTGGAAAAGAAAGGCGTGGAAAGTTATTCCTCGCGGGATAAGGCGGTTGTCTTTCTCGAGGTTCCGGATGTCCCAGACGCAGTCGAAGCAATTGGTTCGGATCGGATCGTGAAGTACGTTCCAGCCAGGCGGGACAGCGCCTGCTGGGCAGTACTGCATGACCCCGAAGGCCATAACGTGCTGCTGATCGAGAGAAAGACCGAGGCGACGGGGAAATGATTGGCACCTCGACCCTTTTTCTGTTACGGGACTAAGATTCAGTCGAAGAGAAGTCGGGGAGTGTGATGATCTCTGTTCTCCAACTCGGGCGGCTTGATTACACGATCGGGCTGCAACTCCAGAAAAAGCTGGTTGACCTGCGCAAAGAAGGGCGGATCGGCGATGTCCTTCTACTGCTTGAACACACTCCTGTAATCACGCTTGGACGGAACGCAAAGGAGAAGAACATCCTTGCAACCGCCGAGGAGATGAAGGCGCGCGGTGTGGCGGTGTTTGAATCCGATCGCGGGGGCGATGTCACGTTTCATGGGCCGGGGCAAGTCGTCGGATATCCCATCTTTGATTTGCGGGGCTTTGCTGCTGAAGACGGGAAGCGCAAGACGCTGGGCGTGATCGAGTATGTCAGGCGCCTGGAAGAAGTCCTGATTCGCACTTGCGGCGATTTCGGAATTCCGACCGAGCGGGTATCAGGGCTGACGGGGGTGTGGACCGAAGGGGCACCGTCAAGAAGGGAGGAAGCCGAACCAGCGCAGGGCAAGATTGCGGCCATCGGCGTTCATGTCTCGCGCGGCGTGACGTCGCATGGGTTCGCCCTGAACGTAAACACGGACCTGTCGTTCTTCGATCTCATCGTGCCATGTGGAATTTCAAGCAAGCCAGTGACATCGATGACGAAAGAGTTGGGACGCGAGCTCTCGATCGAGGATGTGGAGCACTCCCTATCGCGCAACTTAGGAAGAGTATTCCAGTCGCAAATGCTGTGGCTGCCTTCGCTGGAGGCGCTGTTTGGGGGAATCGTGGGCGTTCCTATGAGGGAACCTGAAGAATTGCGCAAGCTGCACGGGCATGAGGATACTGGTTGGGCATGACGTTTGGTAATCTCTAGCCGCCGACGGAAATCACTCATAATCCACTTACTGTGCGCTTTTCCTTCCGACTGACGTGGATCCTCTGCTGCTGCGTTCTTCTGTCTTTGGTTCTGATCGCTATATCGAGACATCAGCGGCTGCACGCGCAACAACCGAGCCAATCTGAACTCGACGCGAAGCTCCTCCAGGCCGCTCAGAACGACGATGCCGCGGCTGTCGCTCAACTGCTCGACCAGGGTGCGAACATCGAAGCGCGTGGCTCGAACGAGTGTACCCCGCTGCTGCTGGCCTCCGATTCCTGGGGCGGTGCCGCAGCAAAGTTGCTTTTGGCGCGCGGCGCGAGCGCTGCCGCTAAGGACAAGCAGGGCGATACCGCCCTGATGTTGGCGGCGCGCGCGGGAAACGTTGAGTTAGTTGGAGACCTGCTGCGGCGGGGAATGAGTCAGGAAGAACGAACGCGCGCGCTATTCCAAGCGGTCCACGGCGGACCCGTAGTTCTTGAGATTGCGGAGAGCAATGCTCCATCAAAGCCGGCGAGCTTTGTTGACCAGTGGGCGGTCACGACGAAGCTCTTGCTCGAGACAGGACTCGACCTCGAATCGCGCGATGAGGAGGGAAGCACTCCCTTCATGACTGCTGCAGCGTATGCACATACGGAGATTGTGCGGCTTTTGCTGCAGCGTGGCGCCAACGTGAAAGCGAGAGACAAGCGCGGTTCAACTGCCCTCATAAGGGCTGCGTGCGAATGCGCCCTCGCCACCATGAACAGTGCATACGATTCCGTGAAGCTCCTACTCGACGCCGGTTCTGAGGTCAATGCACGCGCCAACGATGGCATGACTGCACTGATGTTGGCGGCAGGCGGATTCGGCGGCGTCGCCATTCTGAAGCTCCTGGTTGAGCAGGGTGCAAATCCTGCCGTAAGGAATAAGAAAGGCGAGACTGCGCTCGCCATCGCGCGACAGGAACACAATGCGGAGAAAATCCGCTACTTGCGTGCGCTCCCAGCTCCGACGCGGTGAGGCGGCCCCCGTCCTGCTCTAGCCCTTTCGACCTCGCTCGCGATACCATCGCTGAGTCGTTTTCTACGCCGAATGGCTACCAAGAAAAAGAAACCTGGGCGAATACTCCAGAGAAAATCTCCGGGACCAGTCTCGCGATCGGATTCTCCGAAAAGTCCATCGCATCAGCGCACCTACACCATCGTCGATCATCGCCTCGAAAGGCCACGTTTCACATTGCACCAGGTGCGGTCGGGCGACAACGTCCGCTATGAAGTAACGGGCGATCTTAGCGCCGAGGCTCCGCCGATCCGCGATTCAAAGTACCTCTCAAGGCAGCAGTGCATTGAGATCTACCGATGGATGGTGCTGAACCGCAAGATGGAAGCCGCGCTCGAGAATCTTTACAAGCAAGGAAAAGTTGTTGGCGGCGTGTACTTCGGCCTGGGGCAGGAGGCTTGTTCATGCGCCTCGGCTTATGCGCTGAAAGGGGACGAATGGCTGGGACCGATGATCCGCAACCAGGGATCGTTGCTGGTGCGGGGCTTCTCAGCGCGCGACATCATGATGCAGTACATGGCGAAGGCTGGGTCGCCGACCAAAGGCCGCGACGCTTCATCGCACTTTGGAGATATTGTGAAGCGCAACGTCGTCGCACCGATTTCGACGCTGGGCGACCTGATTCCGGTGCTCGCGGGCGTGGCACTGGGCGCGCGTTTGCAGGGAAAGAACATCGCCGTGATGACGTATATCGGCGATGGCGGGCAGTCGACGGGCGTCACTTATGAAGGCCTGAATTTTGCGGCGGTGCAGGATCTTGGGCTGGTCTTGTTTGTCGAGAACAATTTGTGGGGATATTCGACGCCGGCGGATATGCAGTTCCGCGTCGAGGATCTGGCCGAGCGCGCCATCGCTTACGGGATTCCGGGCGTGATTGTCGATGGCACCGATCCTTGCCAAGTTTACGACGCTGCGCACGAAGCGTGCGAGAGAGCGCGGCGTGGCCAAGGTCCGACACTGATCGAAGCGAAGATGATGCGCATGAAGGGCCATGCCATTCACGACGCGGCGGACTATGTGCCGAAGCCGCTGTTTGAGTACTGGAAGAAACGGGATCCAATTGCGAGATTTGTGAAATATCTGGTGCGGGACAAGAAGTGGCTTACTTCTCAGGAAAATGAAGAGCTGATTGCGGGAGTTGAAGCCGAGTTGGAGGCCGATCGCGAGTTCGCGGTAGCTTCTCCGATGCCGGAACCCGAAACAGCGGCGCCGGGCGCGTATTGCGATGGATGCCACGAGATTCGTCCGAAGTACGCTGTTCCGAAAGTACGGGTGGGAAAGTCTCCGACTCTGCGGGCGAGTGAGGCAGCGGTGCATTTGAGATAGCGGTTGCATGGTAGGGCGGTACGAGGTCGGTGAAACTCTACGAGGAGCGTATGGATCGGTAATGCGACCCTGGGTGCGGAGAGTGCTGCAGATTCTGCTGGTCGCGTTTGTAGCGGCCCAGTTTTTTCCTATCAGTAAGGAGAATCCTCCAGTCGACCCGGCAAGGACTCTGTACGCGGCAACGCCGGTTCCGGCCAATGTTCATTCGGTGCTCGAACGCTCGTGCCGCGACTGCCATTCGAATGAGACAGTGTGGCCGTGGTACAGCCATCTGGCGCCGGTTTCGTGGCTGATTGCCAACGACGTGCACGAAGGGCGCAAGCACTTCAGCATTTCGGAGTGGAATACTTATCCCGATGAGAAAAAAGTTCGCAAGCTCGGCGAATTGTGTGAGCAGGTGAAGACCGGAGAGATGCCCGACGAGAAATATACGCTAGTGCATCGTGGGACGAGTTTGAGCGCCGACGACAAGACAATGTTGTGCAGTTGGGCGGAGAGCGCGAAGAAAGCGATGGCAACGCCTCCGGCAGCCACCCCGAGCACAAGCAAAGGCGCTCCGGAGGGTGGGCAGTAGGCGAGCTTCCGCTTCGCAGGCTGTTTCGCAGCAGCGCGAGAGCCATCATTAATTTATGCCGCAACTTACTTATCTCGAGGCGATCCGCCAGGGTATCTGGGAGGAAATGGAGCGCGATCCGTCCGTCTTCTGCATTGGTGAAGACATCGGGATTTATGGCGGCGCGTTCAAAGTAACGGACGGGTTCATCGATCGCTTCGGTGCGGAACGCGTGATCGATACGCCGATTGCGGAGTCAGCGATTGTGGGCGCGGCGTTTGGGGCTTCGCTCACCGGAATGCGGCCGGTGGCGGAGTTTCAGTTCATGGATTTCATCGGGTGCGCATTCAACCAGATCGTGAATATGGTGGCGAAGGCGCACTATCGTTGGGGAGCGCCCGCGCCACTGGTGGTGCGTGGACCAAGTGGTGGCAATGTGCATGGCGGGCCATTTCATTCGCAGAATCCGGAGATGTGGTTCGTGCATGCGCCTGGGTTAAAAGTGGTGTGCCCGGCGAGCGCTTACGATGCCAAAGGTCTGATCAAGGCGGCGATCCGCGACAATAATCCCGTGCTGTTTTTCGAGCACAAATATTTGTACCGGAGAATCAAGGAAGAGGTTCCGGCAGAAGATTACATTGTGCCGTTGGGCAAGGCGCGGGTAGCGCGCGAAGGTCGTGATCTCAGTGTGATCACCTACGCCGCCATGGTTTATGTCGCGCTTGAAGCAGCCGAAATTTTACGCGGTGAGGGGATCGAACTGGAAGTGATCGACCTGCGAACCGTGTCGCCCCTCGATCGCTCGGCGATCGCGCAGACCGTAAAGAAGACGAACAAGGTGATCGTGCTGCACGAGCACGCACGCACTGGCGGGCTCGCTGGGGAAATTTGCGCAGTCCTCAATGAAGAAGCGTTCGATGATCTGGACGGCCCCATCGTGCGGATCACCGCACTCGATACGCCAGTGCCGTTCTCGCCGCCGCAAGAAGAGTTTTACCTACCCAAAGTGAGCGACGTGGTGCGCGAGGCACGCCGGCTTGCCCGATACTAGCAATCCGGGCTGATTTCTTTCTATATGTGGCCATAGCAGCGTCGCGTTCGACAATCCTCGCGATTGAATCACCGTCCTCGTTTATGATGTGAGCTTCTTGCCTTTGCGACTCCAAGTCGCGAAGGAGAGCTGCGGTCTCAAGAAACGGGAGGCTTCATGCGTAATTTCGTGCTGGGCGTGATCGTGACGCTGGGAGTTCTGGTTTTGGGAGGGCTGGGGCTCGGACTGCTCGGGTTTCTGCCGACCACGGCGAATGCAGACCCGCCATCGTTTGAGCGGCGCCTCGCGATGAGCGCAGTCGATGCCTCCGTCGACCGGCACGCCGCCCACGACGCGAAGAATCCGATCCTGCCCACTGATCAAAACCTCATCGACGGCATGAAGCTCTACACTATGAACTGCGCAGGCTGCCATGGGGGCCTCGACAAGAAACCTTCCTTGCAAGCCCATTCGTTCTATCCACCGGTGCCACAACTCATCTTGCACCCGCCTGACGACGAGGAGTGGCACAACTACTACGTGATCCACAATGGCATCCGCTACAGTGGTATGCCCGCATGGGACAAGGTGCTCAGCACCGACGACATGTGGAAGCTCGCGACGTTCCTCAGCCATATTGAGAAACTTCCGCAGGGCGCGCAGGATTACTGGAAAAGCACCGCCGGCGTCGCCGCTCCGACCGGCGAGGGCGAAGGGCACGATCACCACGACTAGGCTTGACTACAGCGCGTTGATGTAGCAGAAGTCTCCGCACCCCCCGCATTCCGGGGCCTCGCTATATAATAGAGTGTTTGCGCCCAATCACCTTTTCATACTGGGCGCCGCGGAAGGGAATTATGCCAACTGATGTCATCATGCCCCAGATGGGCGAGTCCATCTTTGAAGGAACCATCACAAAGTGGCTGAAGAAGCCCGGTGACAAAGTTCAGCGCGACGAGCCGCTGTTTGAGATCTCGACCGACAAGGTCGATGCGGAGATTCCCGCGCCCGCTTCAGGCGTGCTACAGGACATTAAAGCTGCCGAAGGTAGCACCGTCCAGGTGAATACCGTAGTGGGCACCATCGCTGGCGATGGCGAGGCAGCTTCCGCCCCCGCCAAGTCCGCGCCTGCGGCTAAGAAGGAAGAGGCCCCGGCCAAAGGGCAAGCGGCAGCACCGGCCCCCACCGCTCCAGCCGCCGCGCAGGAAGAAGAATCTTACGATGACGTCCGCTCCTCTCCGCTGGTTCGCAAGATGGCGCGTGAGCACGGAGTCGATCTCAACCGCGTTACCGGTACCGGCACCGGCGGACGCATCACTAAGCAGGACATTCAGGCGTTCCTCGACAAAGGGCCGGCACCAGCGTCCGTGGCCACAACTCCGGCTACTTCATCCCCCGCTTCGACCCCGGCACCCGCAGGATCGCGTCCAACGCCGCCAGCTTCGATTCCCGGCGATCTGGTCCCGATGACTCAGATGCGCAAGATTATCGCCCAGCGCATGATCGAGTCGCGCCGAACTAGCGCGCACGTACACTGCATGTTTGAAGTGGACCTGACCCGCATCGTGAACCTGCGTAACAAACTCAAGAACTCTTTCGAGCAGCGCCACGGAGCAAGGCTGACTTTCATGCCGTTCTTCGTGCGCGCGGCCATCATCGCGTTGCAGCAGTACCCCATCGTGAACGCATCTCTTGAGGGTGACAGCATCCGTTACCACAAGCACGTGAACGCCGGCATTGCGGTCGCGCTAGATTGGGGATTGATCGTGCCGGTCCTGAAGAGCGCCGATGAGCTCAACTTCCTCGGCCTGCAGCGCGGCATCACCGACCTGGGTGAACGCTCGCGCACCAAGAAGCTCATGCCGCAGGACGTCGAGGGTTCTACCTTCACCATCACGAATCCCGGCCAGTTCGGCGCGGTGTTCGGGTTGCCCATCATCAACCAGCCCAATTCCGCGATCATGGGCGTGGGCGGCATCACCAAGCAACCCATGGTGGTCACTGACAAAGACGGCACCGACTCGATCGCCATCCGCTCCGTCGTTCACCTCACGCTTGGCTACGATCATCGCCTGATCGACGGCGCAGTTGCTGACCAGTTCATGGTGGTCGTCAAGAAGGCGCTCGAAACCTGGAGTGAAGACGTCGGCTAAGCAATCGTGACCCAAGACTCAAGGGCAGCACTCACCTGAGCCGCTGCCCTTTTCTTTGCGTAGCCCTGTTACTTTGTTGCAGGTACAGGTTTCGCCATCCCGGCGGCCTTCGAATACTGTTCGATCGATTTGATCAGGCGCTCCGATATCCGCCACCAACTGCGCGTCCAGCGCGATGTTCAGTCCATTTTGCGCCGCTGTATCTCCCGCCTCGCTCACGACCTGCGCAGCCATACCCAGCAAGGCGAATGCGCCGCGCTCAAGTTCCACCGCACCTGGAAAAAAGAGTGCCGAGATCGCCTCGATCTGCGGCTCGGCATGTTCGATCTTGATCATCACGCTGGCCGCGGCACGCGCACCTTTTACGATGTCGCCAGCCACGGTTGCGAAAAAATGTCCGATGTTCTTGAAGCTGAATTGAGACATAGCACTCCTCATCATTGAATTTGCGACCATCCTTCCAGCCGCAGCTACTTCGTGCGTGACCAACTCGAAGAGTTAAAGCAGTCGACGGCGCCGTCGACTATTTTCGAAAGGCCCTCACGAAACTTTGGCTCGTCCACAATGTCCCGGTTCGACACCGCCTCCGAAATCTGCAGAGCCGCAGTGATAAATGAGATTGCCGACTCCTTCTTCTCCTGGCCGCTCCAGTTCGCGAACAAACTCTCGATCGAATTGATGACGGCTGGCAGGAAAGACAACCCCTGCAGCAGCTTGGGCAAAAAGTTCATACCTACTCTCCTTAGTTTGTTTTGGACGTGATGCCACGTGCACGCGAGCAAGCGCGCGAAGAACTTGAATGGAAACTGAGTTGTCAGCAAGATTTCGGCGCGAGTGATACCCCACGGCCGAATAGGACGACCTACCTTAATCCCAGGTGATCGTGCAACGCGATCGCAGCACTGACCGCAACGGCAATCGCTGCGTTCACCAGCCGGTCATAAACGCCTCTCCTGATATCGTGCTCCTCGCCTGGTGAGTTTGGCGGACCACTCATGGTATCGCCAGTCTTGGCGACAAATGATCCCGCGCCGACGGCGGACACGGCCTGGTCCACGTAAGCTTTATTAGCGGCATCGAAGCTAGCCGCCGGCGCCGGCACACTCGGTGGAACCGCGAACTGCTTGGTGCCGGCGATCGTCTCCGCTCCGCCCAAGTGGACCACAACATTGTCGCTCGCTTTGCCGGCGACGGCTGAATCCACGTATTGTCTCGAGGCCAGAGCCGCTGTGGTCCCTGTTCCCGGAGTCGCTCGGACCATCGCCAGCGTAGCCGGCGATGCCGCAGGTACCATCCAGAACTCGGTTCTAACTGCTCCGTCATCCAGCTGATAGACCACGTTGTAATACGTACTCGGCGGAGTCGTACCCGCATTCGGCACAAGGTTTACATGGAGTGCGCCACTCGCACCGAGTGTCGCACTTAGATTCCCCGCTGCCACGGGAGCGCCTGCGGCAGTTGTGAATGGCCCCACGAAATTAGTAGCACGCCCTGCGCCGGCGTGCCGTCTGCTCGGTAGACGGTGTCGCTGATGAGTGTGGTGGCCGGTGCATTCTGAGCGTGCGCCGTTTCTGTGCTCAGCAAAGCGGCTAGCCAGATCATCCAACTGAGGGCCATCGCGAGTAGCCACGCCATCATCTGCGTATTCCAGCCATAAAAAAAGCGCCCTCTCGGGCGGCTCTGTATCTGATACATCGACTCCTCCGTCTCATCCTCTGATCTGGCGCAGGCATTCATGCCCGCGGGCGTTGACAGTACCACCGCACTCGCGATCCGCGACGTCTGACCTTCTCGCCGTTCTGCGGATCTTGGCTGCGAAACTCAAAGCAAATAAAAAGGCGCGCTCACAAGCGCGCCCCGCAAAACTCCAACCTAACTACTTCTTCGCAGCCAGATATCCCTGCAGAAACCTGTCCACGCTGCGCACATACACATCCGCAAAATCCGCCTCCGGGCGCCGCGTCTCAATCATGCGCATCGCGTCTTTCATCTTGAAACCCAGGGCGCCTAGCAGACCCAGCGCCATCATCGGCGCCCGGTGCACACCTGCCGCGCAATGGATGAACAACTTCGTCTCCGGTTCATTGAGCGCCTTCTTTGCAAACTGCACGCCCCGCTCGAACACCTCCGGAGGCTTGGGCTGAAAATCGTCGTCAATTGGATTCCATAACACCTTCACCCCGAACGGCTCCGCCAGCGGCCGGTCATCGAACTCTATCTGCATGTCGATGATGTGCGTCACGCCCGCCTTCACCAGCGCCGCCATGTTTTCTGCATTCCAGATGCCGCCGCCTACCGCAATGCGGCCGGTCACCCACGACATATCCATGTGCCGGTCCTCATCGCCGCCCCGCAGCAACTCGTCCAGAATGCCCAAGGAAGAATCCGTCCAGCCTGTTAGTTTGGAATCGTGAACCCCGGCGCGCACGCCGCAAGGCGTGCCTCGCCGGGGACCTCTCATTCTACCGGATCGCTCGGCGCGCCCATCACTGCCATTGCCGAAGCTTCCAACGCGCGCTTCTCTGCTGCTTCTTCCTCGCTCAATTGCGGTTCGTCCGACAATCCCAAACGCTCCAACAACACTTTCGCCAGCGCCTGGTCATCGCCGGCCGCTTCCCGTTCCTCCGGGCTCTCCGGAAAACAAGCCGATCACCTCGAACAGGGTCTTCATTGAAGACACCTGCTTCTTCGACTTGACCTCTTCCGCCACTTCTTTCGCGATCTCCGACGCCTCATCGCAGATCGCATTCTTCACTTGCCGCCGCACCTCCCGAAAATCAGCCACTGGCGCTTTCTTTGCCTTTGCCGAACTCTTCTTCTTGCTGTCGTCTTCTTCTTCGTCGCTTTCGTCATAACTCACCGCCTGGCCCTCGGATCCGATCCTTTCCTGAAGTTGTTGTTCGAGCGCGGGATCTTCTCCGCGCTCTTCGCGCCGAACTCCGCGTCTCAGCGATGTATGTTCTCCTCGCAACTCTCGACTCGAAGCTCTTTCACCAAAAAGAAACGGCGCGCTCAAAATGCGGCGCGCCGGGGAAAATGACTTGTTCTTACTATCTAAGTTTAGAATACCAGTTTGCGCAGGGTAAATGTGCCACGTTTCAGAAAACTTTTTAGCTTTTGCCTTCACATAGTTTACAGTGGTTTCGCCCTCCTCCCCCTCTTGACACGCTTCCGGATCGTGTTGCGGAGGGTCGGCAATCGCCGTCAAAATCCCTACTCGCAAGAAGATTTCGCTCAACTCGTCAAGCGCTTCCGGGAAGCGCCGCCCAACCGTCCGCCGCGAGCAACCGATCAGCCGTGCCGCTTCATCCTGCGAGTACCCCTGTAGCGCGATCCGCCCGATCAGGTCTTTCGAGACCGGATTCAGTCGGTCGATGCACCGCTCCACGTCATGCACAAAGATCACAACGTCCTCGAACGACGAGACGTGATACGACGTGACCTGGTTCCGAAAGAACTCCTGCCCCAGAATCGAAGGCAAGCGTCCTGCCTCCATCGACAATCGAAAAAAAGGTACAGCAGTCCCAGTGTTCGATTTCGATAAAGCCACAGGTTTGGGTCCGCTCCCCACTCGAAGGG
>Ga0210406_10006794_pt1 | contig 11775 bp, 15 predicted proteins | sample IncBWC30MmetaG_FD_155454 | JGI IMG/M metagenome (GOLD analysis project Ga0210406, IMG submission 155454) | Forest soil microbial communities from Barre Woods Harvard Forest LTER site, Petersham, Massachusetts, United States - Inc-BW-C-30-M | ecosystem: Environmental > Terrestrial > Soil >... | reverse complement strand
AAACGGGAAAAGACTCGCAAGATGGCAGATAAAACTCTGCAAGAACTGTACAAGCTCGAACCCACAGCTCAGGCGGCTATCCAAAAGGCTGCCGGATATGCCGTTTTCGATAACATGGGGACGAACCTGTTGCTGGTGAGTACGGCGCGTGGCTCCGGAGTCGCCGTCAACTCCAACACAAAGCAGGAAACCTTTATGAAGATGGTTTCGGCTGGCGCCGGCCTCGGGGTAGGAGTGAAAGATTATCGAGTGATTTTCCTGTTTGATAACGATAAAGCGCTGGCAACCTTCCTCGATTCTGGTTGGTCGGCTTCAGGACAAGCTGACGCTGCCGCGAAGGCTGGAGACAAAGGGGGAGCCTACTCGGGAGCGGTCGAGGTTGCCCCGGGCGTTTGGGTGTATCAAATCACGAAAAATGGCATCGCGTTGCAGTTAACGCTGCAAGGTACGAAGTACTACAAGGACGATGACCTCAACAAAAAATCATAGCTCCTGATCGCGAAGCGCAGAGCCGCAAAAACTGTGCGGTGAACGTTTGCGCAGGGAAGGCGGAGGACAACAACGTTCTCCGCCGAACTATTGATCTCAAGTTAAAGTAGCAGGAGGTTGACTAATGACATTACCCAGACGCATCGAATTGCAGTGGCAACAAAACATCATCGAGCTATGGTTGAACACGCCGAGCATTCCGGACGATTCGCGCCCAGGGCTCCTTGAGATGCTGAGTGTCGTGAAAGAAGAAGTGGAGAATCAGCGCTTTCGCGACGAACACTCGCCGTTCGAACTGTAGCGAGCCATTAGGTCACGCTGGCCGAACCACGACGAAATTACCCATTCCTTTGCCGTCTCGACATCGCTAATTTAGCTCGAACTATGGTCTTATCAGCGGGATCTCCGAGGCTATTTGCAGGTCAATCAGCATGCCCAGGCGCCGATCGATCTGGAAGTACGTGGCAGCCTTCTTCGAAGAAATGACTTTTTCAAACTCCCCAATCCATTTCGTCCGCAACTGTGCAACGGCTTCATCCGAGGCCAAAAATCTCTTGATCAAAGTGTCTGCCTGCGCGTCTGTCAACGTGCTGTAGTTTTGTGCATATTCCTTAACCAGGGCGTAACGGCTATCGTTGAGTTTGGTCACCTCGGCCGTGTATCGGTCATATACGGGCCAGAATTTCGTTGCTTCGGTGTCCGTCAGCGGCAGGTTGGCAGCCACCAGTTGCTTCCGCTCTGAACGGATATCCTGGCGCAGCAATTGAACGGCGTCATCTGTAGCCTTCTCGGCCGCAGCCTTGTCTTCTGCGGGAGCTTGCTGAGCGCTTGCGAGCGACCCGAATACCGGGGAGATTAAGAGCAAACATAAAGAAACCCGGAAAATCTTCCTCATCTTAGATTCTCCTTTTCGGTTGATTTGCGTCCACCTTGAGGGATGTAAGTCTGAGCAGCCGTCCCCCGAAGTCCACTCGGCCGTTACCTTTAGCTTATTTACAGGAACTGGAAACTGTCAGTCTTTACAGGGATATGGAGTCCCGCGCGGAGCGGGGGTGCCGATTGTTGGCGTAACATCGCCATTGCAGTGCGCCGTGAAAGGCGCTGGACCACAGCGGGAGAAAAGTCCCGCCCGGGAACTGGATCGCTCCACCCGGTAGCAATCGGAGCGGCGGTGGAGGTAACAAAGCCGTCGGAGCCTCCGGTGTAGAGGGTCGCACAAGGCGACTCGGCGAGTCTGCAGGTTGTAACTTGAGTGAACGCTGAGCAGGCCTCGAAAAATGTAATGCAGGAGCCGACCCAGCTGTAATGTGGGGAAGGCCGACGACGATGGAGCAGTAACGAGCGAATCAGCTCCATCGAGCCTGCCGGGGTAGTGGCGACGGCATGCAGACACAGTGGATCAGGCGCAACACGGGAAGCCCCAGCGGTGATCGTAAGTGGATCAACCGGCAACTCGCGAGAGCCAGGCCGGGCCGTGTGGGGTGGCGGAGAGGTTCGTACTACCGACGAAGCCGGGTAACTCCGGTGGAGGGAAGGCGCCTCAGTTAAAGACGGATGCAAGAAGCAACGAAGGACATGGGGATTGACGTTGAGTCTAGCCACCCCGAGTTGTGTTCAGAAGTTGCAGGCGGCGTCACACGTAACATCGTGAGTCTTTTCCGAGAGCCGGATGCGGTAACTCCGCCAGTCCGGTTCGATAAGCGGGGGTGTGGAAACGTGGCATGGTGAGGCTATTGAGGCACCGGCAAACGAAAGGGCCGGTCTCGGCTAGGCCGCACCTACACCGTCGCGCCACCCCTCGACTTCACCCAATTGACCCCGGTTTTGGCGAACAAAAGGCGCAAAGTGGTGCTAACGCCTGATTTCTTCAGTTGAGTGATGCTCAGCCTCCGGTTCACACCGATGTTCCCCAACCGTCAAAATCGCAAGAACGTTCTTTGCCAGCAGTCACCATCCACGTCACCCACTGGTCGAGAATCTCGGGAGAAAGCGCCGTCTCTTTAAGTTCTGCCCTCTACTTGCCATTTTCGGCGCAGAAATGAGCCGCTCGACTCGACGTTGACTTCGTAATCCGTCTGTTCCCGAAGTAGAGCACACAAACTCTCGGCAGCCTTCCGACTCGCTGCGTTGTAAGAAAAATCCAAGCGCAGCGTGCTCTCGGCGCGGTTACACCGTGTTTCTGTAAGGCAGCCCACGTCTGGCGATTCATCACAAGCTGTTTGGCAAGAATGGTCTCGTAGTGTGCGTCTTGCATGGAACCCCATGATATCCGAAGGGTTAAGCTACGGTTAGCCGGATCGTTGTTATAACATCCCCATTGCCCCATTGCGCTCGTTGACCTGCTTTTTGACGAAGAAAAAGCGCAAGCTTGTGCAAACGCTTTCAACAACTGACCGGAAGCGCGCCGAGCGATAGGTTTGCTACCATTCCGTTGCTTAATACCTTCTCAGTTAATCTTGACATTCATTCTGGCCCGACATAGACTCTGCCCCGCTTTTCACCAGACCCAATCTCAGGTCTATCGCGGGTCGAGCGAACCGCAAGTGGGTGGTCTTTCGTTGCAGTTACCGGTTCCTGTGAACCTAAGAGAATAGCCAATCTCGGCATCGCCGAATTCCTTGGAAACTACAAAGGAGGCGCACCATGCGTGTGGCCCTTATTGCATTCCTGCTTGCAGTTGTGCCTACATTGGCCTTCGCTCAGATGGAAGCCGATCAGGTCGACACGAGCATCCTCGTCAACGCCAAGCCCGGCACATTTCACTTTTCAATCGCTTCGGGTGGCGGTGTCATCGGCACCCGCTCCTCGGGAAGTCTCCTTGGCATTGACTCAGTTGTTAACTGGAGCAGCTACTTCTACGTGCCCGGATTTTTCAACGACGTGGTGGGCGCTCCGCTGGGTCCTCAATTCACCTGGCAATACACGATGGTTGGCCGTACACCGTTCAAGACAGATGAGGAGCAGACCACCCGGATTGACGCCCCCATCGTGCCCGTGATTGTTGATCTTCGCAACTTTGACGGTTCACCGCGGTTCCTGAACGGACACCGTCTCATCTCTGATCCCTCCAAGTACGTGCAACCGGTTCTGAATTCGCCGGTGTTCGCCCAGAACTTCTACAGTTCCAGCGGATCTGCGACGCAAATTTCCGATGCGATTCAAAGAGCCGAGTTTTTCCACGTCGCAAGCAGCGGCTGGCACACGCTGTTGCGGCCGCGCGTTAAGCAAGCCCGCACCATGGCGCTGATTCGTGGCACCTATCGGTTCGCTGTGAACGCCGATGGATCGTGTTGCGCGTTTATCCTGGTCGACATCAACACTTTCTTCGCGGCGCTTTTTCCCCCTACTTTCACCGGCAACGACACCACCACCCCGGTTGGCCAAGCAGAAACTGCAGGGGATATTCGCACAAGTGACATATCCACGTTTCTGTTCCCTGACACGTATTTGTACTTCAATGGCGATCCAAACCAGTGCTGTGTGCTCGGCTTCCACAACTACGATCTGGAGCAAGGCACCCGGCAGAATGGTTTTCGGGAGAGGAGGTATGTCCTTAACTATTCCAGTTGGATCAGCCCCGGGCTGTTTCAGACGTTTCAGGATATAACTGCCGTCAGTCACGAAATCGCCGAAACCTATAACGACCCATTCGGTTTCAATATCACTCCCTGGTGGCTCGCGCCGAACGGCAACTGCCAAAACAGCCTCGAAACCGGTGACGTGATCGAGGGGTTGCCGAATTCTCTGTATCCGATAACCATGAACGGTTTCACCTACCATCCCCAAAACGAGGCACTATTGGAGTGGTTCGCAGGCGAGACACCATCCTCGGCAATCAGCGGCGCCTACAGCTACCCGGATACGACTGTGCTGAATTCAGCATCAGTCTCATTAACGCAGAACTGCACCGGTGTTTTTGCTGCCGCGAAAGTCCATCGCTAACGCATTTCGGCAGTTTAGTCATAGACTTGAGAGGGGCGGGAGAGAAAGTGCCTCCTGTGGCGGCTCCCACCCCCATCTTTTTGCCCAAGGAGGCGGGACGCTTCCCAAAGCTCGCCCGTAGTTGGCGAAAAATCGCCATTACACTCATCAACCCTTAAAAAGGCGAACAAACGGCGCAAGCTTGTGCTAACGCCTGGTTTCGCCAGTTATCAGCTAGCCGATTGGAAGACGCAGTATCCATCCGCTCCCCAACGATTGCATCCGTCTGATTTGAAAGGCAGAAACACTGGCATTAGTTACAGTTCCCGAAGCAGGGACGTGGTTGATAGCTTCGAAGGCAGTCCGAGCGGCGCAACCATTTCTGGGATTCGGCGCAAAGCTGCGTTTTAGCAGAAATAACAAACAGACGGACAACAGGAGGCAAGCAATGCCTAAGCAAATGAGAGTTGTGGCTAGTCTATTAGCAGTGTGTCTATTGAGCTTGGGATCGTCCCTTGCCGCTGATAAGGTAAAAGGCAAGGGAGTGATCACCCTACGCTCGGGAAACACCCTGACCGTGGAAACTGACGAGGATGTAGCTACAACCGTGATCGTCACGCCTGATACGAAAGTGCAACACCCAATAGGACTCGGTGCCCGGAAAAAGCAAGTGGGTCCAGAGGTTCTGATACCGGGACTCAAGCTAAAGTTTGAGGGAACGGGTGATCAAAACCAGGTGACGGCGGAAACGATAACCTTCGATCGAGATGATCTCAGCCTAGCCAAAGTGATCCAGGCAGGTTTGAACCCCACGGCCCAACAGCAAGCCCAGAACATGCAGACTTACGAGGCCAATCGGCTGGCTACCGATGCAGCTATCGCATCCAACAAACAGGAGATCGAAGCCAACAAGCAGAAGATCGCGGCCAACAAACAGGGCATCCAGGAGGTGGCGCAGGCAACTCAGAAGCGCTTCTCTGAGCTGACTGACTGGGTCCCGAAGGGTCAAACAAGTGCGCACTTCGAAGTCGGCGATTCCACGCTTTCAGCCGGAGACAAGCAACAAATCACAACCCTGGCAGAACAGGCGCTCACCTACAAGGGGTATGTGATCGAAGTGAAGGGTTTTGCCGACTCTACTGGCAATCTTGTCGAAAACCAACAACTGAGTAAGGACCGTGCTGAAGCGGTAGTCGCTTACTTGCTCCAGGACTGTCACGTCCCGGTAAAAAACATTGTTGCGCCGGGCGCGATGAGTGAAACCCACCCGGCAGCATCGAACGAGACTGCCTTCGGACGAGCCGAAAATCGCAGGGTCGAGGTGAGGGTCCTGGTTAACAAGGGTGTCGCTGGCGACAGCGGAAACTAGGAACACTCTGCCAGCAGTGCACGGGTTGTACGGACCGCTAGAGGACTGCAGGTCGTTTTGGGCATACGGTCCTTTTACCGCGTGGCGGCCTGGGGTTTCTCTTGCCTCTTTTCCCCCGGGCCGCCTGTGAAGTAGATCGGTGTCGAAAAATCGCCCACAACGCTCATTGAGGGGTTCTGAGTGCTATGGCCTGTCCACGGCAGTAAGCCGGGGAAAATCCTAGCGTCTCTGTCCCCACCACACTGTGTCCCGCGTCCACTACTTTCATACCCGCGACTTTGGGGCAGAAACCCCCTGTTCCCATTACGTCCAGCTTCGTCATAAATATCATGGGAACCACTCTGCTATTATTCGCATCCCACCGGACCAGAGGAGCCTGAGGAATAGTGGGCGGGCTCACCCCACCAGTATGCAGCAGATGAAAGAACCGACCTTCATCCCATCCGTGTTCACAAGGCGGGCAGGTTGCCGAAGGTCGCATACTAAGAAAAATACTGCCGTGCCTCTCGATGCCTGTGGAGAATGAAACAGAGTGGGGAGACGCACTGCCCAGCGCACAAGTCGAGTACCGAAGCCGTGAGCGGGCGCAGGAGAATGCCGTGGCATTGAGGAATTTCAAATAACCTTCGTAACTTGACTGGGTTTCTGGGTGGGAATCTGATCCTCGATGGGGGGAAACAGATGAAGACCTTTGCACTGGGTATTTTGTTTTTCACACTGGTGAACCTGACCTGGGGGCAGGCAGCTGCACCTGTTGGTGTACGCGGGCTGGACTTGCTCAACACCTGCCGAGACGCAAAGCAGGGCTCGTATTTCGACGGACTCTGCAACGGCATGCTCTATGCATCTTCAGTTTTCATCAGAGAACAGTGCCTGTCTTCAGGTGCAACTTTTGAAACCCAGAAGAAGGTTGTCATCAGGTATCTGGAGAACCACCCAGCCGAGTTAGACCAGTTGGACTTGCTTCTCATCAAAAAGGCGCTGGTCGAGGCGTACCCGTGCTCCGACAAGAAAGTGAGGGGCGACACTAGCAACGCCAGAGGTACTCCGGGGCAGTGATTTTGGACAAAAAAATAGAGTCCCCATCCAAATTAATGGTGGGGGCTTTCCGTTGCGCTCCTGATGCCGCAGTGGGTACATCCGCAATCATCCAAGAACGAGTCCACAACTCCATAGAGGGGAAGTTCATCGCAGTCTTGTTCCACCCTTGGACTTAACGAATGGGTAACTGTTGAAAAATCGCCATTTCACCAACTACTTTCAATCCTCGCTATCGACCAGCCTGCTCGTCTCCCAGAAGTACGCGCAGCTCTTGTCAGCGTTGATCGTATTCAGGCGCGACACCTCAGTTTCGGCGGCTGCTTGCGAGGTCAGGACTTTAACTACAGAAAAGGTGTTCGTGGGGTGCGCCTCGTTGAACGGCTTGTCGATCCTAATAATCGGGTACACATGCCTGTACTTGGAATGGGGTCGGTCGGTGGCACGTTGCATTCTTTGAGTCTAGGCGAACGGGGCGGAGAAGACCAAGTTGGCGAAAAATCGCCATTACACCAATTGACCCCGGTTTTTGGCGAGCAAACGGCGCAAGCTGGTGTAATGGCGTGATCACAACACCTGGCGAGCGCACGCCTAGTGAGCCGTAATTGCTCTCGCCCACACTGCTGGCTACAATCAAGCTCGCCCATGTCTGCCCCAATTTCAGGCACTAAACAACTCGACTACCACTGCGAGTGGGAGCGATACAGGCAGCGGCGGAACCGCATCGCTTTGTACCTCGTCGTTGAGTTTCTTGGATATCTGCCCTTCGTTGCGCTAGTAGTTTCAGCTGAAAGAAGGCTATTCGGAACGACGAACCTGGGTCTGCCAGCGGCTCTTGCTTGGGGCGCGCTTTATCTCTACACAGGCTCGCGCCTCCGGAGCTTCCCTTGTCCACGATGTGGCAAGAACTTCTTCGCAGGATTGTTTGCCACGCCCTGGAAAATACTGGCCCGCAAGTGTGCACACTGCCGGCTGCCGATGTACGCCGGAGCATAGCCGTAAAGAAGCCTCTCAAACTGCCCTTTCATCACCCTCAGGTCAGTTGGCGTAACATCGCCATTTCACCAATTGACCCCGGTTTTGGCGAACAAACGGCGCACACTGGTGCAAATGCCTGATTTCGTCCACTTCTCACGAATCTTGCTCCATAAATTTTGTCTGTGGCCCACTGTTTGAACGTTGACAGCACAGCCAGTAAAGGGCAATCTCTTGTGCGCATTTTCGGGCCCCTCTGCATAACTAGAGGAGGATTGCGTATGAGGACCGCCACCGCGATTGCTTGTGCAGTGCTGCTTCTTTCAGTAGCCCTGCTTGTGTCACTTCGTCAACCCAGTTTTGCGTCTGAATTTGAGGGCACACTGAATACCGTCTCTCTCAACTTCACCAACGCCCACATCGACCCGTCGATGAATAACCAGGTCATTCGCGCGTTTGTTCCAACAGGAAGCAGGAGTGTGAACTGCCTCACGTCCCTGAACGAATCCAATAATGCGGTGTCCGGGATCGTCGTATTCTGCGGAGAGCGAGAACCACCTGCCTTTGGGGGAATTCCCGGAATGCTAGTTTCCGTGTTCTTTCCCGAACCCGTCCCGCCTGATTTGGTCCTGAGCGTCACGCTTTATCAACAAGGCGCAAGAAGATATGGTGTGCCCGTTCTGTGTACAGCCGCCGACGGCTGCTGACACGCTCTAACGAGCCCCGGGCCAAACCCCGGGGCTTGCGCTTCCTGAATCACTGTCGAAAAATCGCCATAGCACTCACTGACCCAGATTTTGGCGAACAAAAGGCGCAAAGTTGTGCTATCGCCTGATTTCGCCAATCAAAACGGTACGTGCTACGCTGGTTCTCCTCACCTCATCGAGACTGTGTGTTGCGGCTTGCTATGCGGCCACTAATTGTTCTCTTCGCATTCTTCATGTCTACAGCGGTTCTGTTTGCTCAAAAGAAGCAATCCCAGGTCCCCCCGCAGAAACAACTTTCCTCGGCGGAGAAGCAGTGGTGCTCCGTAATCGAATCCTCACTAGCAGGGACGGCGGACATGCAACCAGCGATGAGGTCGCTGGCCTTGGACATGATTGCGGGTAGCCTCAAAAAATGCGATCCACGAGCGGTTCGCCGTGTGCTAATCGACGCGTTTCTTAACTCCGTAGCGATCCCGGACACTGAGGAAGACCTTGAGCGGCAAGCACGGACGGACGCGGGACTTGACCAGCGAGCGTCAGTCACTAACCTAGAAACCAAGCGCATTTTGCAAACCGACTCGTTAATCCACTTGCTTGCCGAGGATGAACGAAAGGTTGAGTCCCTTCTGCCTCAAGCGGAGCCTAGTGTCAGAACCGAGCTTCTGCGTCAAATGATCTCCGATGCAGTAGCTGCCAAGAAACTAGATCAGGCATTAAACCTCCTCAAGCGATCGCCACATGAAGGGTTCCCGTACGGTGAAGCCACGAATCTGATGCTCGAACTGCCTCCGGCAAGTGAGATCGACAAACAACAAATCTTCGGGTGGGCGATGGCCGCCGATCACGAGCAGCATTCATTGAATGTTGGTAGCGACGATTTCGGCAGCATGATCGTGCGATTCTGGAAGCATTTGGCTCCAGCCGTTGTGCTGCAAGCAATCGCCCAAGTGCTCGATGGGGCGCAGTCGAACAAGAGTGGAATCAGCCTGGGCTCAGGTTCAAACAGAGCAAGTTTCAACAGCGAGTATCAATACCGAGTTTTCGAATTTCTTCCCATCCTGCGGGAATTGGACAGCGATCAGGCGGACCGCCTCCTGCATGATTCACCTGAAGCGCAAGCACAGCTCAAGGATTTCCCGAACGGAATCCAATCGCTGAACCCGGCGATCAGGGATACCCCGCTGGGGAAAGGAGAGGCAGCCTCGACAGTGGGGATGGTCGGGATGGGAATAGCTCCCATGTTGCAGCAAGCAAAAATTACTGAGGCCTATGAATCTCGCATCGCGGAAATCGTGCGGGTGGCGGAAAGCAATCCCCAACGGGCGATCGAAGCGGCGAGCGGCTTACCCAACTCGGCAGGCACGGCAGCTCCTCGCGCCAAAGCCCTCCTCAATATTGCCAAGGTCACAATGACGAGAAATCCTTTGGCGGCACGCGATGCTCTGGAAGCGATGTCCGAATCTCTACGTAGTGTTGAGCCCACCGGCCGTGGCGGTCCTAGGGACTACTGGGCAGAAGGTATTGAGATTGCGACAAAGATCGAAGAGATTGATCTGGCAAAGAAGTTATTAAAGGAAGGCATAAGCCAAGCTGAAAAACTCAAGAATAAAAACGCTGACTCTGATGATCCGAACCTGGCCTTGAAGGCTTGGTGGCCTTCAACTGCAATGCTCTCGAAGCTGATATTGACCGCATCAAGGATTTCGTCTCGGACCGCATTGGACGCGACGCAGGAAATCGCTGACCCCGAAATCCGCTTGTTCTGTCAGGTTAGACTCGCCAATCGACAACTGGGAGCGCGAATTGGACAGACGATTGTCATGGTGGACAGGAAGCAGTCAGCATGGAGTGAGTATCGCGCTGCGGAAGATTAAATGCCAACCGAACTCCAGCCTTCGTTCGGTACATCCAATTCAGCGGCGACTCGATTGAGAAACTCCGAAGCGTTGTTGGCGAAAAATCGCCATTACACTCGTTGACCTTCACCGGGGATTGTTGAAGTTCATCGTAAATCGGACCGCCACTGGCTTTCCCTCTTTCGTAGCAGGTTTGAAAGTCCAATGCTCTCTTATAAACTTCGCAGTTTTCTCGGCGGACAACCGATCTGTGGAATTCAGCACCTTAGCATCGCAAACTTGTCCCTCGGCGTTTACGAGTACCTCTAGTGTTACCGAACCTCTGATGTCAGGTGCATTCGCTTTTTTGTCTGGCTGCGGCTGCGCTGGTTTTACGTCGCCTCCCATCTTGTAGACGGTTTCATCTGCCGCGATGCAGGGCGGTTTGGGTGCTTGCGGACTTGCCTGCGCGGCGACGGGCAAAACGAAGCACAAAAGAATCAGAAAAACTCGCACACAGTACCCCCGTTTTGGGATGAAATTCGCGGCAGAAGTTTAGCATCTATACGAAAGGTCCCGCTTAACTGTTGAAATATCCCCATTACACCAATTGACCCCGGTTTTGGCGAACAAACGGCGCACACCGGTGAGAACGCCTGATTACGTCAGCTATGGATTTCATCAACTATGGAGCAAATAAAACACTCGTCCAAAGGAACGAGCGTTGTGTGCCGAATCGCGGGCGTCGAGGCGTTTCTAGTCGTCGAATCGTTGAACCACGGAGAGGACCTTCCACTCACCGGTGATTTTTGTAAGCGTCATGTAATCCGTCCACCCGGGAGTGACGAGTTTGGCGGATGCGATGTTTCCCGCCACATCAAGCACAGTAATCTGTTCCGTGCGCTCTGCTTGCGTCAGGTGAGTGCCGTCCCCGCTCCGCGTGGACTGCACCAAATTCGCACGCGTTTGCTGCCTTACCGGAATGTTTCCATGAATCTTTTGCTTCAGGTAGCGAGGATGCAGTGTTTGTTCCATCCGGGCAGCGTCGCCTGTGTAGTAGGCTTCGATGTAGTTCGCTACCGTGGAGCGCACAGCCGACGCATCGTCGCCGGGAGTTTCTTTGTCTTGTGCATTGGTTGACAGGCCGAAAAAGAGCATTACGCTCAAGCCGAGGGCGAGGCGGTTCATGTTGGGTTGTCTCCGTGTCACGAAGGGATCGGACACCGGGATTATGTGGCCTTATATTCGTGAATGCAAGCACACCAAAGTCCATGTCGGGCTCGACTTGCGAACAGACCGTGGCTGCGCTTCTAGGGGGTGGGAGTGGGTTGGCGTAACATCCCCATTACGCTCATCCTATGAGAGAGGATGTCAAGCGAAAACACTTCTCCCACTCCTCTCCGAGAGACTTCGGTCGGTGCTTGCATCCAGGCCCCTTCTT
>Ga0210406_10006793_pt1 | contig 11779 bp, 10 predicted proteins | sample IncBWC30MmetaG_FD_155454 | JGI IMG/M metagenome (GOLD analysis project Ga0210406, IMG submission 155454) | Forest soil microbial communities from Barre Woods Harvard Forest LTER site, Petersham, Massachusetts, United States - Inc-BW-C-30-M | ecosystem: Environmental > Terrestrial > Soil >... | reverse complement strand
ACCATCGTCAGGCTCTATAGCGCCACCACCGACCGCGACGCCATCTTCCTGGCGATGCTTTCCTTCGCCGCCATTCTCGCCTCCGCCGTTTTCACGGTGGACACCAATTTCTTTTTCCTGTTTATCATTTACCTCCTCTTCGGCGTCGCCTCTTTCCTCAGCCTCGAAATTCGCCGCGGCGCACTCGGCGCGGTCTTCCCGCAGCAACACCCAGAATCCTCGCGCGAACGAAAATTCTACCGGGCGATGTCCCTCGCCGCGCTGAGCGTCGCAGTCGGCGCCCTCTTCTTCGGCTCCGTACTCTTTTTCTTCTTCCCCCGCTTCAGCGCGGGCTACTTCGCCCGCGTCGGCTTTCAACCCTCGCTCATGACGGGCTTCACCGACAGTGTGGAACTCGGCCGCATTGGTGAGATCAAGCAGGACAATTCGGTGGTAATGCGCGTGCGAACCGGCGCCCCGGTCAATTACCCGATGCTCCGCTGGCGCGGCATTGCACTTTCGACGTTCGATGGAAGGCGCTGGTACTCGCGGGATAAACAGCGTCCGCTGCGTGACGCCCGGCAGGACGGCTGGATTCAGCTGAGTACTCAACAGGATGTAAAAGTGCCCGTCGTCACTCAATTGCGCTTCGTCGTCCTGCTGCAACCCCTGGCCAGCGACGCCCTGTTTGCCCCTGCACAACTGATGGAGTTACGCGGCAATTTCTCCAACGAAGCCGGCACCTACTATGGCGCAGCGCGTCGCAGCATGTTGGGCATGGATTCTGCTGGCGACGTATTCAATCCCGCCCGCAACTACTCGCAACTGCGGTATGAGGGAATTTCCCTGCTTCCAGAGTCCCGGCCACTGAAAGCGCGGATGGCGGGCATGGAATACCCCGAAGACATTCGGGAGCTGTATCTGGAACCGCCACCGAACCTGGATCCCCGCATCCCGCAACTGGCCCAGAAAATTACCGCAGCCGCTGACAGCCCATTCGACAAATCCGTTGTCCTCGAAAGTTATCTCCGCCGCAATTTCGGCTACACCCTGAATCTCGCCGGAAAGCCCGGCGCGGACCCGCTCGCCCAGTTCCTCTTCGTCACCAAGGCCGGCCACTGCGAATACTTCGCCTCGGCGATGGCGGTCATGCTTCGTACGCTTGGCATCCCCTCGCGCGAAGTCAACGGCTTCCTTCCCGGCGAATATAACGACCTCGCGGGAGATTACATCGTCCGCGCCAGCGACGCGCACAGCTGGGTGGAAGCGTATTTCCCCGGCAGCGGCTGGATCACCTTCGATCCAACGCCCGCCGCCAACGGCTCCGAAGCCGGCCTTTTCTCGCGCCTGAATCTCTACCTCGACTGGATGCAGCTCACCTGGAACGAATGGGTGATCAATTACGACTTCGCGCATCAGTTGGTGATGGCCAGAAACGTCCGCCAGAACTCCACGGATTACTCTGAATCCTTCCGCCAATGGTTTCGCCGCATGCAGGAGCGTGGCATGACCGGCCTCACCGAATGGCAGCGCCGTCACTCCTTCCTCAGTCTGGTCCTTCCGGTCGTATTGGTATTCCTACTTGTCGTGCTTCGCTTCGATTGGATTCGCTCCGCTCTCCGCTGGCTGAGCCTGGCTTTGCAAATGCGCCAACCTACCGCGTTGAGAAATAATCCCCAGCTCGCCTCCCGCCTCTACGCGGAAATGCTGCGCGTGCTTGAAAAGCGCGGCTACACCCGCGCCGAAACCCAAACCCCAGGCGAATTCGCGGCCACTCTCTCCGTTCAACCCGGCCTAAGCTCCGCCGTCGGCGAATTCACCTCCCTCTACGCCCAAGCCCGCTTCGGCGGCACAGTCTGCGACGCCTTCCGCCTCCGCGCCCTCCTCGAACAAATCCGCTCCACCCCGTAGCGGCCGCGGTAGCACAGGCTTCAGCCTGTGTTCTTGCCTTTCTTCAAACTCATCGCGACCGCCGCTCGCCCCGAACAAGGAAGGGTGGCCCCGCTCTCCTTTGTAGGGGAGGGGCTCGCCCCTCCCTCTTGCCTTTGTAGCGGCCGCTTTCCGAAGCGGGCGGGTCTCGCGCGTACGCACACCCCATATCCGGTGCCACCGCCCCGCCCATGCTAAAATGAAAAGATTGGCGTAAAGGCGCCATACTCACCGTATGCGTAAAGTCGGTTTTATCTCCCTCGGATGCCCCAAAAACCTCGTCGACAGCGAGGTCATGATGGGTATTCTCGCGCGCGAAGGCTACGAGCTGACGCCACGCGCCGATGACGCCGAAATCCTGGTCGTCAACACCTGCAGCTTCATCGAGCCCGCCCAGAAAGAATCCGTCGACGCCATCCTCGAAATGGCGGAGCACAAAAAGTTTGGCGCCGCCAAAAAACTCATCGTCGCCGGCTGCCTCGTCGAGCGCTACCGCGACCAGATCCTCCAGCAAATTCCCGAAGTAGACGCCGTCGTCGGCACCGGCGAAGTCGAACGCATCATCGAAGCTGTCGAGGGCGATCTGAAAGTCCTGCCCGCCCAACCCCCGGCCTTCCTCTATCACGACCTGACCCCGCGCATCATCACCACTCCCAGGCACCAGGCCTACATCAAAATCGCCGAAGGCTGCGATCACCCCTGCACCTTCTGCATCATTCCGCAGCTCCGCGGCGCCTTCCGTAGCCGCCGTTTCGAATCCGTGGTGCGCGAAGCGGAAAACCTCGCCGCCGCCGGCGCGCGCGAAGTCACCCTCATCGGCCAGGACACAACCTCCTACGGCGAGGACCTCGGCCTGCGCGATGGCCTCGCGCAACTCCTCGAACGCCTCGCCCAGGTGGAAGACCTGCTCTGGGTGCGCTTTCTCTACGCCTACCCGAACCGCGTCACGCAAAAAATGCTCGAAACCCTCGCCGCCCACGAACGCCTGGCCAAATACATCGACATGCCGCTGCAGCACGCCAGCCGCAACGTCCTGGCCCGCATGAAGCGCGGCTCCCACGGCGACGCTTTCCTCAAACTCCTGGAACGGATGCGCACGACAATTCCCGGCGTCGCCCTCCGCACCAGCTTCATCGTCGGCTTTCCCGGCGAAACCGAAGCCGACTTCCAGGAACTCTACGATTTTGTCGCCGCCGCCAAGCTCGACTGGATGGGCGTGTTCGAATATTCCGACGTGGACAACGCCGGCAGCTTTCCGCTCGATGGCAAGGTCGACGCTGAAACCATCAACGACCGCCGCAACCGCCTGATGGCCCTGCAAAAGAAAATCTCCCGCGAAAATCTTCGCAGGCTAAAGGGCCGCGCGGAAACGGCCCTCGTCGAAGGCCCGTCGAAAGACAATCCCCTCGTCTGGGAAGCCCGCCTCGAATCCATGGCCCCGGACATCGACGGCAAGCTCTACCTAACCGACATCGAGCTGCCAACCGGCGAGGTCGCAGCATCAGGCGACGTGGTAAAAGTTGAAATAACCAAGACCGACGCCTACGACCTGATAGGCCGCGTTGTCGAAATCCAATCTCGAAAAACGGTTCGTGCGATCGCGCACATCCATGCCGAAGTTGAACCAGAAAAACTAACCCGCATCGCAACCGGTGCCACCCTTCGAGTGCTCGGCTAACTCAACCGACTCTGTAGGGACGGCTTTATGCCGCCTTCTTGCCTTTGTAGCGGCCGCCTGCTGCTTGCCCTGACAAAGGAAGGGAGGCGGGCGCCTTTTGCCCGTCCCCAATGGCTCTACGGGGCGGGCCGCCTTCTATAGTTTTCAACCGCGATCTCGCGCCGCATCTCCTCTGCCCTTGTCCCCATCCCCCTCCGGATGGTAAAACATTTTCTTCACCATGAAACACCATTGCCCCATCTGCAAAAAAACCACCGACTCCGCCACCGACGCGGACTTCCCGTTCTGCTCCGAGCGCTGCCGCTTGATGGACCTCGGCGCGTGGGCCGCGGAAAAGTACGTCGTGTCCGACCCCATCTTCGACGAAGAGGAACTCCCCGAAGCCGAACGCCGCGAGTTGCCGGAAGGCGGGCACAATACCGATGACAACATCCACTGACCCAGCCGCGCCTTCGTCTCCATCCACAAAGCCGCGCTTCGCTTACGCCATCGCCACGGTCCTCGGCACCGGCTACCTCAAGCCCGGCCCCGGCACATGGGGCACCGCCGTTGGCTTGCTCATCGCCGTCGTCTCGCACCCCTTCACCTGGTTTTACGTTCTGAGTACGGTGCTGGGCCTCGGCCTTGGAATCGACCTTACCTTCCGCTCCGGCGCGATCGGAACTGCCGTTGTCCTCATCCCTTCCATCGCTGTGTGGCTTTTCCTGGCATTGCTCGGAGTCAAGACCAGCAGGCAAGTTGCCGAATTTGCGGGAGTGAAAGATCCGCAGTTCGTGGTCATCGACGAGGTGTCTGGAGTGCAGCTCACACTCATACTGAGCCTGGCTCCGGTCGCGCCGATTGTCTTCTTAAGACCCGAAGATGCCGCCGCGTTCGCCCTCTACACAGGCATGAGCATCCTCAACTGGAAATTCCTCCTCGCCGGCTTCCTGCTCTTCCGCCTCTTTGACATCACCAAGCCCTTCCCCAGCCGCCGCCTCGAAAACCTCCCCGGCGGCTGGGGCATCATGGCCGACGACTGGATGGCCGGCGTCTACGCTGCCATTTGTTTGCGTCTCGCGTTACACTTTCATTGGCTATGAAATTTGGGCAAGGGCAATGAAATTCGGGTTTGGCACCACACCAGAAAAGAACGGGATCCCGCACATTGAGCGAATTGCGCCCGCCGCCGCGATTCCCGGCGGCGAGATCGCGATTTATGGCAGTGGCTTCACCTCGCGCCACGGCGCACGCCCGCTGGTCCGCTTCGGCGAAGCCGAAGCCGCGCTTTCCCTTGCCAGCAGCAACCGCCTGATCGCCCGCGTGCCGGAAAACGCCAACGGCAGCACCATCCAGATCGTCAATGCGCAAAGCGAGAGCCAACCATTCCCCGTGGCCCTCGGCTTCCAGATCGCCGACAACCTGCACCCCGTCAACAATCCAGCCGTCGACTCCGCTGGAAATATCTATGTCACCTTCAGCGGCCCTCGTGGTCAGCGTGTTCCAGTTTCCCTTTACAAAATCAACACAAGCTATATCGTAAAGCCTTTCGTCACCTCACTAATCAATCCCACCGGCCTCGCCCTCGGCGCAAACGGCGACCTCTTCGTTTCCTGCCGCCACGACGGCACCATCTACCGCGTCACTCCAGACGGCCGCAGCGAGCAATGGATCGAGGGCATGGGCATCGCCACCGGCATCGCCTTCGATGCCAAAGGAAATCTCTTCGTCGGCGACCGCAGCGGCACCATTTTCAAAATCAGCCGCGAGCGCGAAATCTTTGTCTTCGCCACGCTCGAGCCCTCCATGGCCGCGTATCACCTCGCCTTTCACCCAAGCGGCGAACTTTACGTCAGCGGCCCTACTACCTCCAGCTACGACCGCGTCTACCGCATCACGCAAAACGGGGAGGTCCACGTCTTCTATCGCGGCCTCGGCCGTCCGCAAGGACTTGCATTCGACCAGCAGGAAAATCTCTACGTCGTCGCCTCCTTCGGCGGCCGCCGCGGCGTCGTCCGCATCTCTCCGCAAGGTCACGCCGAGCACTTCCTCAGCGGTTCGGCGCTCGTCGGCCTTGCTCTTCTCCCAAGCGGTCGCGGCATCCTCGCCGCCAACAGTTCCCTCTTCACCATCGACTGGAACGTCCGCGGCCTTCCCCTCCACGGTTAAGAAATGCTCGAATCGCCCAGCCAATGCATTCTCAAGGGTTCCGCAATTCTGGATCCAATCCTGTCCAACTACGGCTTCGAATTCAGTTGGGGTGGCTCCGGTCACAGTAGCGGAGGACCTTTTGCATTTGGAGCTTTCGTCAATGGTGACCGCAAATTGGAATTGCATTACCGCCATTCGTTAGGGCTAGTGAAATAGCATTTTGGTGGACTCTCACTCGACCATGATTCATACATGCGGGTTGTGCTTGGTCCAGGTGGCGGTAATCACTATCCTGGCTTCTCCGCAGAATCTAGATTGCAGTTTGAAGATCTTAAATTTGATCTTGAGCATTTTGCTGGGGCTTTTCTTCTCGGAAACCTGGACGAGTTCTCCCGTTTGGCAAAAGGCGCGGAAGAATGGAAAAGTAAGCAAGGCTGCTCGCGCCTCCCATAATTCGCCCTGCGAAAGTGAATCTCCCGGTGGTAGCAACGAAGACATCGCCTTCCAGCCGAGACCTGTGAGCTACAATACTCACCATGAAAGCCGAGATCATCGCCGTCGGTTCCGAACTCCTCACTCCCGACCGTGTGGACACCAACTCTCTCTTCCTCACCGAAGAATTAAACAAGCTGGGTATCGAGGTTTTGCGCAAAACGATCGTCGGCGATAATCGCGAATTACTCGCCGAAGCGTTTCGCGACGCGCTGAACCGCGTGCCGGTGGTAATCACAAGCGGCGGCTTGGGTCCCACGGAAGACGACCTGACGCGCGAGACCCTCGCCGAACTTCTCGGCCGCCGCCTGCAGCGTAATGATGACGTCGTTCGCGCCATCGAAGCGCGATTCCGCAGCTTCAAACGCGACATGCCCGCCGTAAATCTCCGCCAGGCCATGGTCCCGGAAGGCGCCGAAGTCCTCGAAAATCCCCGCGGCACCGCTCCCGGCTTGTGGATTGAAGACAAAGGCCGCATGGTCGCGCTCCTTCCCGGCCCCCCGCGCGAACTCAAACCGCTCTTTCTCGAACAAGTCCTGCCGCGCCTGCGCCGCCGCGTTTCCGGCGTCCGTATGTTTCACCGCGAGCTTCGCGTCACCGGTCTCGGCGAATCGCATGTCGAAGAACGCATCCGCCCCATCTACACCCGCTATCCGCAGGTGAACACCACCATCCTCGCCGCCCCCGGCGAAATCCAGATTCATCTCCGCCTCTGGACCGAAGACACAACCCAAGCCGATACCACGCTCGACGAAATCATCCGCAGCTTCGAACTTGCCTTGGGCGACCGCATCTTTGCGCACAAAGCCGTGACCCTCGAAGACGTCGTCGCCGAACTCCTCACCACCAACCGCGCCACGATCTCCACTGCCGAAAGCTGCACCGGCGGCCTGCTCGCCGAACGCCTCACGCGCATCCCCGGCAGCTCCACGTATTTTCTCGGCGGCGTCGTTTCCTACAGCAACGAACGCAAAACGGCGTGGACAGAAGTCCCCCCCGAACTCATCGCTTCAAAGGGCGCGGTCAGCTCGGAAGTGGCTGTCGCGCTCGCCGAAGGCATTCGCCGCAGTGTTGGCAGCACCTTCGGTGTCGGCATCACCGGCATCGCCGGCCCCGGCGGCGGCAGCGAAGAAAAGCCCGTAGGCACGGTGCACATCGCGCTGGCCACCCCAACGGGAACAAAAGATCGGCTCGTCCACCTTCCCGGCGACCGCGAAATGATCCGCTTCTACGCTTCCCAACTCGCGCTCGACATGGTCCGCGTCCACTACCTCTTTGACGGCAAACCCCAGCCGCGCCGCGTCAATCCGGCAAGTTGAGCCAGGTTGCCTCCGTGCGGCTCTTCATCGCCATCGAAATCCCTGAAAGCATACGAACTGCTTTCGCCTCCCTGCTGAAAGAGTTACGTGCTCTCGCTCCGCAGCTGAAGTGGGTGCGCCCCGAAAATCTTCACGTCACCCTGAAATTTCTCGGCGAAACCGATCCGTCAAAATTGGGCCCGCTCCAAAACGTGCTCAATGGCGTTCGCTCCGCCGAACCGGTTAATCTCGAGTTTCGGGACCTCGGCTTTTTCCCGAATGAGAGGCGTCCTCGCGTCTTCTGGGCAGGCATGGAAGCGTCCGCGAATCTGAAAACCCTCGCCGCGGACATCGATCAAACCGTGCATCGTCTCGGCTTCCATTTGGAAGAACGCCCCTACGCGCCGCACCTGACCCTAGCCAGAATCTCGCTGCCGGTCATCCCGCCAAAATTACTGCAAGCAATCGCGGAAAAAACCAGCCAATCGTTCGGTTCCATCCGCACAACCGAATTTCACCTCATCGAAAGCAAGCTCAAACCCTCCGGAGCGGAGTACACTACCCTGCAATCGTTCCACTTTGCCTCGGAGGCCTAAGCCTGCATGTCGTTCTTCACGCCGACGACAATCCTTCTTCTCGCCGCCGCCTATTTTCTCGGCTCGATTCCCTTCGGCCTGATCCTGGCCAGGCTCTTCGCCGGAAGCGACATTCGCAAATCAGGCAGCGGCAATATCGGCGCCACCAACGTCGCGCGTGTAGTCGGCCCCTCGGCGGGAATCCTCACGCTCGTCCTCGACGTCGCCAAAGGTTACGCCGCCGTCTGGCTCGCCGGGCGCTTCACAGACCAAAGTTCCACCGCCATGACGCTCGCCGCCGTCGCCGCGCTGCTCGGCCACTGTTTTCCCGTTTGGCTGAAATTCAAAGGCGGCAAGGGCGTCGCCCCAGCGCTCGGCGTTTTCCTGATGCTCGCCCCGCTGGCTGCCCTCGGCGCTCTGTTCGTATTCATCCTTGTCAGCATCGCCTGGCGCTACGTTTCCCTCGGCTCCGTCTCCGCCGCTGCCGCGATGCCCCTCCTGATGTATTTCTTGTGGGCCCCCGGCCACGCGCCACCATTGATGGTCGACTTCGGCACCCTCTTCGCCGCCGTCCTGGTCATTTTCAAGCACGACGCCAATCTCCAGCGCCTCATGGACGGCGAGGAGCCCAAGTTTTCCTTCGGGAAATCCAAGGGAGACGCCGCGTGAGCCGCATCGCCATTCTCGGCGGCGGCAGTTGGGGCACCGGACTCGCTGTCGTGCTCGCCAGCAGCCGCCGCAAACACGAAATCCGCCTTTGGGTCCGCTCTTCTTCCCTCGCCGACTCCATTGAGCGCGATCGCGAAAACAAAAAATATCTTCCCAGCATCCCCATTCCGTCCTGCGTGAAAGCCTCTTCGGACCTGGACAATTCCCTCCACGAAGTCCAAATCGTCGTCGGTGCGATCCCCTCCGCGCACACCCGCAGCATCTTCGCCCTGGCGCTTCCCCACCTCTCGCGCGACGCGGCCTTCGTCAGCGCCACGAAAGGCCTTGAACCCGCAACCCATCTGCGCATGAGTGAAGTCCTCTCCCAGGTCATCAACGCGCGCTTTCTCCCACAAGTCGCCGTTCTTTCCGGCCCATCCTTCGCCGCCGAAGCAGCGCAGGGTCACCCCACCGCCGTCGTGCTCGCTTCGGCAGACGCATCCCTCGGCGCCTTCTTGCAGGAAGAATTCTCCGGCCCCACCTTCCGCCTGTACACCAACGATGACGTCCTCGGTGTGGAACTTGCAGCCGCCATGAAAAACGTAATGGCCATCGCCGCCGGCGCCTGCCAGGGCCTAGCTCTTGGCGCAAACTCGCTGGCCGCTCTCATTACCCGCGGGCTGGCCGAAATGTCGCGCCTGGCTGTGGCCCTTGGCGGCAAACCCGAAACGCTCAGCGGTCTCGCCGGCATGGGTGACCTCATCCTCACCTGCTACGGCACCCAGAGCCGCAACCGCCGCGTCGGGTTCGAACTCGGCCAGGGCCGCTCCCTGCAACAAATCCTCGCAGACATGACCATGGTCGCCGAAGGCGTAGGCACCACAGCCGCCCTCCTCGCCCTGGCAAAAGAAAACCACCTCGAACTCCCCATCACCCAGCAGGTCCACAGCATCCTGCACCTCGGCAACTCCCCCCGCGAAGCCATCCTCTCCATCATTGAGCGCCCCCTAAAACGAGAGTAATCCCGCCGAAGCACGCCGCCTCCCCGCCTCCTGCTATCTGTTATCTGCTCGCTGTTTTCCCGATCACCCGTGGCACCCAATCGCTCCATTGCCGTTGCCCGCACTTACTGATGACTAATGACTGATACCTGCGTACTTCCTGCCCCCAGTACCCCCGGTCTAGTGGCACTTCCGCGTCCCCTGTCCTTTAGGCCAGCCGCTTTCTCCGTCCCCCGCTTCTAAAATCAATATGTTGCGATGGCGGAGAATGTTCCATCGATCTTGACGCGCCTCCGTTCCGGCCGGGTGCGCATCCTATGGCTTGTGCTCGGTGCGCTTCTGCTTGTCAGCGCGCTCCCGATTGGCTTGTATCACCGCCAGGTGCTCGAACTCAGCCAGGAAAAACTCGTCGATACCGAACGCGTGCAGCAAACGGAACTCACCCGCTCGCTCGCCCAGGAAGTTCAGTTCTTCGAATCCAACCTGACGCAACAGCTCATCAGCCAGCGCCAGATTCTCACCCTGACGGGCCTCATCGATAACGTCACCGACCCCGTTGCCGAGCCCAAAGTCACCCGGCTCCTCGAAAATTTCGTCGATTCAAATCGCAACTCGTTCATCTATCTGACCGCCGTCGGCCGCGACGGCAAGGGCACCACAGCCTCCCAGGGAAATTTCCGCGCGGAGCAGGATCCCTTCGTTGCCAAAGCCCTCCAGCGTGCCTTCGTCAGTTGTGTTCAGTCCGTGAAATTCCGCAGCGACCCTCTGGCCCTTGCGCCGGATAATCGTCCCGCCTTCGTCATGGCCGTGCCGCTGAAGGATTCGCAGGACAATTTCACCGGCATGCTCGCCGCGGTCGTTTCGCTCGACCCCATTCTTCACCGCTTGCAGGACGCCAGCATACGCGGACGGACGGTATTTATCGTCGACCACTACGGCCACATCGTCGCGCATCCCGACACCAAGCATTTCGTCCCGGGCGAAGACTTGAGCGACAAATCGCACATGGTCGCGCAGATCAAGGCCCTCCCCAAGGATTTGCGCAACACCGAAACCGTCCACTTCACCGAGAAGGAAAATAACCGCCAGGTCGAAATGGTCGGCACCTACAGCACCTTTCCCGAAGTCAACTGGGCCGTCATCTCCGAACGCAGCGTGGACGAAGCCCGCGCCGACGCCGGCGTCACCGAACTCAACCAGCAGGCTCTGGCATTCGTCAGCGTCGTGGTTCTGGTCGCCATTCTCTTCGGTTATTTCTTCGCCGTCGGCATCAGCACGCCGATCCGTTCACTCGCCGCTTCCACGCGAGCTATCAGCCGCGGTGAATTCCACCAGCGAACACCTGTCCGCGGCGCCACCGAAATCAGCGAACTGGCTGAAAATTTCAATCTGATGGCCAGCGACATCGAGGAGTACATCGAGAAGCTGAAGGAAGCCGCCGAGAAAAATCGCGAACTGTTCATCGGCTCCATCCGCATGCTTGCCGCCGCAATCGACGAAAAGGACCCGTACACCAGAGGTCATTCCGGCAGAGTGGCGAAGTATTCCACCATCATCGCCCAGGAAATGAAGCTTTCGCCCGACGATTTAGACAAACTCAAAATCGCGGCGCTCCTCCACGACGTCGGAAAAATCGGCGTGGACGACCGCGTCCTCAAAAAGCCTGGCTCCCTGACGCCCGAAGAGTTCGAAATCATGAAGACCCACACGACCAAGGGCGCCAACATCATGCGTCCGGTCTCGCAGCTAAAAGAGATGCTGCCGGGCATCGAACTCCACCACGAACACATGGACGGTCGCGGCTATCCCTACGGCCTCACCGGCCCCCAAATTCCGCAAATGGCGCGCATCATCGGCGTCGCCGATACCCTCGACGCCATGACCACCAATCGCCCTTACCAAAACGCGATGGACCTCGACTACGCTCTCGGCCGCATCAAAGCGTTGGCCGGCTCCAAGTTCGACGAAGCCATCGTCATCGCCCTCGAAGCCGCCGTAAAATCCGGCAAACTCCGCCTAACCGCAGTCGAAGTCCAAGTCTAATTTTTG
>Ga0210406_10006792_pt1 | contig 11779 bp, 11 predicted proteins | sample IncBWC30MmetaG_FD_155454 | JGI IMG/M metagenome (GOLD analysis project Ga0210406, IMG submission 155454) | Forest soil microbial communities from Barre Woods Harvard Forest LTER site, Petersham, Massachusetts, United States - Inc-BW-C-30-M | ecosystem: Environmental > Terrestrial > Soil >... | reverse complement strand
TGAGCTGCCGCCGGTTGAATGTCTTGCTTCTACCTGCCCGGATAGTGCATATCTATGGGATCTTCTGAACGGAGTGAATCATGCCGTATACAAGTGGCGAACCTCCCGAGGTTGGCGATTATGTCAAAAACCAGTGGGAGCAACCGGGAACCGTTACCGCTGTTCACGCCGCAAAGGGCGGTCACGAGCAGATAAGCATCAGGTGGGATGATGGCGGAGTTGACCTTCCCTCGGCCTCTGCTTCTGAATTTACGTTACTCAGTCGGAGAAGTGGGGTGGCCAAAGGAATCGACACGACGGCCATCTCCAGCCGGGAGAGCCAATCTGAGGAAGGGGCCCTGCAGGACGAAGAGTTTATAAGTCGTGCTAACCGTGCAATCCAGTATGGTGTAGTGCCGCAGATGACTGCAAAGACCATGCCCGGCCTGCAACTGCTCACTGAAATCATGAATGGTACGCAACCTGCGCCTCCCATTCAGCAGGCGCTCGACTTCCGCCTCGTGCAAGTCGAGCAAGGGTATACGGCATTTGCCGGTACTCCGAAATTCGAGTACTACAATCCACTCGGATGTGTTCATGGCGGATACACCGCCGCACTTCTCGATTCGTGCATGGCGTGTGCTGTGCACTCCACCCTTGAGGCCGGATATAGCTATGCAACACTAGAAATTAAGATCAACTATGTGCGAGCAATTACTTCTCAAACAGGTGAGGTACGAGCGGAAGGAAGAGTCATCAATTCAGGAAAGCGGATCGCTACCGCAGAAGGACGGCTCTTTGATTCAGCGGGAATCCTGTACGCGCACGGAACAACGACGTGCCTCGTCTTGACCTTGTAGCGGTAGCGCCCGATAAAGGCGGTACCCGGTAGAGTCAAATACTGGGCGCCTGTCCAAAAACCACGACTGGCTCGGTCAACACTGCCGCATTCTTGCGCGTAATTGTCCCGGTGATCGGCCTGGCGACCGCGCCTCGATCCGATGGTAGCTCTCAGGTCTTGCCCGTTCGATGGAGCAATCGCTTGAGTCCGTTTGATCTCCGGAAGCTGTTCAGGATCCGGAGCACTATTCTCTAGGTTTTACTCGTCGCGATCATCGTGGCGCGGTGGGATTGCGCGCGTTCGATACAACATTAGGACTTCTGGACAACTTTGGCTGTCGCGCTTGGGAGTCGGTTATCGTTTCGCACTGCGGCGACCTGTCGTCGATGTGCTGCAGACGGGCTTACCGCGGCCTAATTTCGCTTGGTTGCGAAATCGGGCTGGCGGAAGACCAAACTCACGTTTGAAGGCACGGTTGAACGCCGGCTCGGATTCGTAGCCAACTTCAGCAGCGATCTGCGCGACGCTACTGCTCATAGACTTGAGCATTTGCGCGCCGAGCTGAAGCCGCCAGCGGGTCAGGTAGGCAATGGGCGTCTCCGACAGATAAAGCCGGAAGCGCTCGGCCAGAACGGAACGAGAAATTCCCACATCGTTCGCGAGCGCCGCAATCGTCCAAGGATGCGCTGGCTTGCGATGCAGCAAGGCCAGGGCTTTCCCAACTTCCGGGTCCCGGACGCCAGCCAGCCATCCGGTTTGTTCCGGCGGAAGCAGCGCGATATAACGTCGCAAAGCTTCAACGAACAGCACTTCTGACAACTTGGCGATCACAGCCTCACCGCCGGGCCGAGATGCATCCGCGTTACCCACCGAATAGCGAATCGAGTCTTCCAGCCATTGGCCCGAGGCGTCGCTACGGATATTGATCTTCAGAACGGGTGGCAGCCCGGCAAGGAAGACCTGGCTAAGTTGCGGTTCGCAAGCCATGTAGCCGCAAATGAACTTGGTGATTTCGCCCCCTCCGCCCATGCGGGAGATTTTGAGACCTTGAGACGATATTCGTTCCAACTCTTTCGCCAGGTCCACTGCCTTGACGGCCGAACCGTTTCCCATGAAGTGGGGGTCGCCATGCGGAAGAATTATGATGTCTCCTGCGTTTAGAGGAACCGGCCGGCCCTCGCCCTCGACATGCGCGTAGCCGCGGCCCTCGGTCAGCAGATGAAAGATGATCACGTGCCCGGAGTCCGGCGAGAGATAGGGAGCTACCGTGCGCGAGGCTGGCGACCGGAAACACCAGGGCGCTGAAAACTCGCCATTGTAGAACAACGCGCCATCGAGTCTGACGGCCTTCAGGACTTCGGACAAAACATCCATGTAGGGCTCCAAACTGCGGCGATCGAGTTTCGGCAAACTGGTCCGGACGTTGGGTCAAGTAAACCACATACTACTCGCGTCCGGGCAAGAGAACCAGACGCGTGGACAAGTATCCCTGCCGCATCCTGCGGCATAGTGGCTCCGTCGATATAACACAACAACGAATCGCTGATCGACCGCAATTCAAAAATAAAGGAGACCAAACTATGCACGCCACTGCGATCTCATCCGAATTTGTAAATCTGAAAGCTCGCCTCAAGAAAACCTGGATGGCCGGCGACTACGATCGGTTCTCGCGTTACATGGAGAACGGTGCCCGGGATTTCTACGAACGGCTGGGAGCCGCTCCTGGAGCCCATTTCCTGGACGTCGCCTGTGGCTCAGGGCAACTGGCTCTGATTGCTGCGCGGGACGGTCTGGAGGTTACCGGCGTGGACATCGCCCGTAATCTAGTAGAACGCGCACGGGAGCGGGCGCAGGCCGAGGGTTTCCCCATCCACTTCGAGGAAGCCGACGCCGAGGCACTCCCTTTTGAGGACGCCAGCTTCGATATCGTGGCCAGCTTAGTCGGGGCGATGTTCGCGCCGCGGCCGGACCTTGTCGCTCAGGAACTGTTGCGTGTGTGCAGCCCGGGCGGGACTATTGCCATGGTCAATTGGACCCCACAGGGATTCATCGGCCAAATGTTCAAGGCAGTATCGAAATTCGTTGCGCCGTCCGGTATGCCCGCGCCGGTGCTGTGGGGCGACGAAGCCACAGTTCGTGAAAGGCTCGGCGAAGGACTCTCGGATCTATCTCTGGTCCGCCGCCATTACACGTTCAGCTATCCCTTTCCTCCCTCGGAGGTGGTGGAGTTCTTCCGCCTCTACTACGGACCCACCCATCAGGCGTTTGCTTCCCTCGATGCCACCGATGGTGAGCATCTTCGCCGGGAACTCGAGGTACTTTGGACTTCTCAAAATCGCGCCGGCGTCGGCTGTACCACGGTTTTCGCTGAATATCTGGAAGTGATCGGCGTTCGATCTTGAATTAGGTTTCAGCCGTTTATACTGGAGGTCTAATGAACGAGCCACATGATCTGGTCCAACGCTTTGAAAAGAACCCCCAATTGCCCAAGGGTGATGGCGAAATCCTTTCCGTGTACGGCGTCGAGTCGTGCCCGTTCGCCTCGGGCGATATCCTGTGTAGCCGGCACGTCCTGGCTTCATCGTTCGGTCCGGCATACACCGCCATTGGGCACCGTGATCCGGACGGCGACTGCTCGTCGCAACTGATTCATCAACAAGGTTCGCTGCCGCGTGGTAATTACGACTGCAAAGTCGAGGTGGCGAGTCGCTGATCGATTAGAATTCAAACATAGGAGATAAAGTATGCCACCACAGACAACCACCACTCACAAAATCCGAGGCTCCGTAGGTCGTCGCGCGGAATTATTGGCGGACCGCATCGAGGAAGGCGCTGCCGGCTTGGCTGCCTTTGTTGAAGGACTCTCGGAAGCAGAATGGCTTGAACCGGTATCAGGTACGGACCGTCGTTCGGTCGGCGTCATCGTGCATCATGTTGCCAGTATGTACCCGATCGAGATTGATGTTGCGCGAGCAATCGCCAGCGGCAAGCCCGTTACGGACGTCACGTGGGATGTAGTGGCCGAATTGAATACCAAGCATGCTCGCGAGCATGCTGCGGTAGCGAAGGCCGCCGCGCTCGAACTCTTGCGTCAGAACAGTCATGAGGCGGCCAATGCAGTACGCGCGTTCACGGATGAAGAATTGGATCGCGCAGCTCCCTTTTCATTGAGTTTCGGCGCGCCAGTCACCGCGCAGTTCGTCATTGAGGACCACGCACTACGGCACAGCTGGCACCACTTGGCGCGTATGCGCAAGGCTCTGGCCCGGTAATTCCGCAGCCGTGCGGTGCCTGATTCACCAATTAGGTTCGAGTCCTCGACGCGTATTGGCGCGGCAGGTAATTCGCCGCTAAGGATCACAGAAATCATGCGGACTCCGAAACTGATGGCCGTGCTCGCGCACCCCGATGACGAATCCCTGGGGGTGGGTGGCACGCTTGCGAAATATGCATCCGAAGGCGTTGACGTCTTTCTACTGACCGCCACGCGTGGCGATAGTGGCCGCTTCCGCGGCTTTCGTCTGGACGATCATCAGCATCCCGGCCCAGTCGCACTGGCGAACATCCGTGAGGGTGAGCTGCGCGCCGCCGCCTCAGCTTTGGGTGTGCGCGAAGTCTCAATCCTCAATTACCAAGATCAGCATCTCGACCGTGCGAACCCCCGCGAGGCTGTCGCCGCCATTGTAGGGCACATGAGGCGGGTCCAACCCGATGTCGTCGTGACGTTCGGACCTGACGGCGCTTACGGGCATCCCGATCATATTGCGATCTCCCAATTCACCACGGCGGCCATTGTCGCCGCAGCCGACCCCGCGTTTTCATGCGATGAGATCGAAGCCGTGCAGCCCCATGCGGTGTCGAAGCTCTATTACATAGCCTGGCCGGAATCGACGTGGAAAGCTTACCAGTCAGCCTTCCGGAAATTGGTATCGACGGTCGACGGCATTGAGAGGCAGGCCGTGCCTTGGCCAGAATGGGCGATTACCACAGTAATTGATACGCACAGCTTCTGGTCGACAGTGTGGCGGGCGATCTGCTGCCACGAATCACAGGTGGCCGCGTACGAGCGCTTGAAGGATTTGTCGCCGCACGATCACGCAGCGTTGTGGGGGCGGCAGTCGTTCTATCGGGTATTCAGCACCGTGAGCGGCGGCCGAGTGCGCGAAACGGATCTCCTGGAAGGGATACATACATGACGATAGAATCGGCAACAAAGGAGACATTCGTGAATGGCGATTCCGGTCGGCATACGCCGCTCGCGATGGACGCCGCGACGTTCCGCAAGCTGGGCCATCGACTCGTGGACCAACTCGCGGGGTTCCTGGAATTATTGCCACTTGGTCCCGTAACCCGTGATGAATCCCCATCGGTGGTGCGCGACGCACTCGGCCTCACGGGGGCGCTACCGGAAATGGGGACAGACCCTGGGCCGCTGCTAGAAGAGACGGCACAGCTGCTGTTCGCCCACTCGCTATTCAACGGACACCCGCGTTTCTTCGGATACATTACCGCACCGCCGGCGCCGATCGGAATTCTCGGTGACTTTCTCGCCGCGGCGGTAAACCCGAACGTTGGCGCATGGACGCTCTCGCCAGCTGCCACCGAGATCGAGTCCCAGACCGTGAGATGGATCACCGAGCTTATTGGCTACCCCGTGAATTGCGGCGGGCTGCTCCTCAGCGGCGGCAATATGGCGAACTTCGTCTGCTTCCTAGCTGCGCGTACCGCCAAGGCGGGCTGGGATGTACGCAAGTACGGCGTTTCTGAAGATTCGGGACGCAGGCTTCGCGTGTATTGTTCGGTCGAAACGCACACGTGGATTCAAAAAGCCACAGACCTTGGCGGCCTCGGTACCGCATCGGTCCGGTGGATCGCCACCGATTCCAATTTCCGGATGGACATCTCCGCGTTACGTCGTCAAATCGAAGCGGATACCGCCGCGGGAGATCTGCCATTCCTGGTCGTGGGAACCGCGGGATCAGTCAGCACGGGTGCGGTCGATCCACTGAGGGAAATCAGCACGCTTTGCAAGGAGTACGGCCTGTGGTTCCATGTTGATGGAGCCTATGGTGGCTTTGCGGCTGCCGTTCCCCATGCGCACGATGATCTACGTGGCCTGACCCTAGCCGATTCGGTCGCGGTTGATCCGCACAAATGGCTCTACGCGCCGCTCGAGGCCGGATGCGCGCTGGTACGCGATCCGGAGATGCTGCGCGCGGCGTTCGCGTATCACCCTCCCTACTACCATTTCGAGGAGCGGGTGACGAACTTTGTCGATTATGGCCCCCAGAACTCGCGAGGCTTCCGTGCCCTGAAAGTCTGGCTTGCCCTAAAGCACGTAGGAGCCGCGGGGTATCGCAACATGATCGCGGAGGATATACGCCTGTCTCAGACAATGGCTCAGGCGGTCAGCCGCCATGCGGAACTACAGCTCATGACCCAGGAATTGAGCATAACAACCTTCCGTTACGTGCCGCGCAATCTTCGAGCGAAACTGCAAGAATCAGAGGTTGAACTTCATCTCGAGGCGCTCAACCGTGAGCTGGTCGATCGGCTGCAGCGCGGAGGTGAGACATTCATCTCCAACGCCGTAGTCGGCGGCCACTATGTGCTTCGCGCTTGCATTGTCAACTTTCATACCACTCAAGCAGATGTGGAAGCGGTGCCGAACATTGTGGCGCGAATCGGCCGCGAGGTGGATGCTGAGCTGCGCCCGACGACTTCACAACGGGAATAGGCCGGCCGTCGCAAATGCCAGGACGTGCCCGGAGTGAAAGGGCAGACCGATCACCGCGTAGCCTGCGGTTCGCTGGCAACCGCCCGTTGGCACTCAGGCGTCTTCTTCAATGTGGCGGATAAGTTCTCTTGATTCCATTACCCGCGTGTAGGCCGCCAAAATTCATGAGGCTGCATCCGCAGAGTGACCACGCTGGTCACAACGAGCGCTGCAGCCCATACCAGGTTGAGATTGAGCCAGGCCTTGCGAAGAATCGCGAGTACAAACTTGCTATAGACCACCCATGCGATGATCCCAGTGACAGCAAGATAGGCAGATAGGCAGCAGTATGGACTGCGGTGGCGAGCAGTGCTGCCAAGCTGGCGGCGACGGATACGGTGACCTGCCATGTGGTCAGCCGCTTCGACTGCACGGCTGCCCCGCAACACCGGAAGCAATTAAACCAGCACTGTGCGCCGATGCCATCAGAAACGACCAGACCGTCAAGTCGCGAAAGCCCATCTGCATGCGGACCCATCGCGGGTGGTGATGCCGCGCCAGGGAGTAGATTCCAAGACCGAACAAAAGCGCCGCGACGGGATAGCGGATTGCCTTCCGGGCAGCGCCATGCCGAGAAGTGCCGCGCCAAGAACCACACAGCCAATGGCCAAGGCGTGGCCAAGCGCGATAGGCGAGCGCACTCGCGCAGCAACAAACTGCTGGGAGCGGGATCAGCGCCCGCTCCCTCCCAGAGGCACCTCAGCCAAGTCAGGTCCACTGGGTTCGGCTCGGCCATTACTCTCTGCGGAGGGGTCAGCCAGCGTCGCAGGCATCGTGCTGGACGCAAGCGAACCCCACCGTACCCGGCGCAGCGGCGGTGGCCTTGAGGAATGGGGACCGGACACCGTTGCACACGATGGAGTCTGCGGAGAACGGCGAATTTGAGTTTATGAACATTCTTCCCGGTTCCTACCGCGTGCTCGTCAACGCTAAGGGTTTTGTGCCCTTTGCATCTGCCGCGTTCGTCGTCACGGAATAGCAGGCGTATGAGATTCCTGACGTCTTATTGTCCGCTGCTCCGGCGCGCATTGAGGTGACGGTCCGTCCAACCGACCTGATTGCCGCTGAACAGATCAAATCGGAAGAGAAGCAGCGTCTGATCGGCGTCATCCCAAACTTCTGCACAAGCTACATCAATGACGCCGCGCCGCTCACTTGGAAACAAAAATTCTCGCTCGCTGCACGAGGCACATTCGATCCGGCTTCCGTGATCCGAGAATTTCTCTCGAAGCGGTTGACAACGAACGCGTCGGGCTATGGAAGACAATGAACGTCTCCGATTACATTCATCAGGCATGTGGATTGCTTTCTAGTTATCCGTCAATCGGGCCGGAGGCTCGATGGCTCGCGCGGGGACCTGGGACGCGAAGGGCCTTAGGGCTGGGCTGGGGCGCGACGCGGGAGATTCGGAGTCAACTTCGGGGCAACAAATTCCTGGAAGATATTGGCGACAGCCGTTTCCCCAATCCTGATCAGTGCGTTCGAGAACACCAATCCGACTCCGTTGCGATCCTTGGCTGGATAGTAGAGATTGGAGATTCCGCCGGCGGCGAGATTTCCGGCGATGCTGGAGTAATTCGGCTGCCAGTTTCCATTGTCGCCCTTGCAGATAACGGAGTTGGCTAAGGCGTAGAGAATCCGAGCGCGCTTGGTCCCAGTCCCTTTGTAGAAATACCGCGGATCTTGTTTGAGCAGCGACGGCAAAGCGGCGCTTCCGATGAACGTGCCTACAAAAACGTCAGCGTAGGTTGCTCCGAAGCGCTTGGCATAACCTTGCGCGCCTTGTCCGTACGCACCCCAACGGTCTCCCGCCTGATCCAGTCCGGCCACGAAACCCACTGCGGCGAACGTGACCGGATCGCTAGCGGACTTCCAGGCGAGCTGGAACTTACGTTTCGGCGAGAGCGGAGCTGCATTGGGAACGTAGCTGACGTAGAAATTCGGAATAAAGCCGAGCACGCGCTGCTTCTCTTGCTCCTTGACCTGCACCTCGGCAAGTTCATCGGGCGTAAGTCCGACGTGCACCTCGGTCACCTGGGTGGCGATCGCCAACATGATGATCGGGGTTACGTAAGCCTCTCCGGGGCTCAGGATCCCGGAGAATTCTTGCGAGGCGAGACCCGGGGACGTAATTGTGAGCTGGAAGGGGCCTGGAGCAACATTGGAAAGGGAAAACTGTCCATCGTCCTCTGATAAAGCCTCGGTGCTCGAGGATTGGCCCTGTTGCGTAAGTTTCACTAAAGCTCCGGAGATATTGACTCCGGTTTGATCGACGACTTTGCCGCTGATGCTTCCTGCGGGTTGCTGATTGGTTTGCTGCCCATGGGTAGAAGTCTCGGTGTTCGGTGAGTCAGATACAATACTTTTCGTGGTGTGAGCGACAGCGGCTTGCTGAGACCGGCACGGGAGGCCGCAAAGCAGGATGCCCAGGCCTAGGCAAACCACGTTTGCGAGACCGAAAGGCAATCTCTTTTTCGTAGAATCCACGTGCATTACTTACCCTACATCCTTGGATATCCCACGAACTAAATTGGATGCTCTTGGCCCGTTCTGCGGCACGCGTTTTTGGAACGCAGGATCACAGTGACGAAGCTCCCCGGTCCCAAAGCAGGCGGCCCGGTCTCGGCATTTACTCGAAGCTCCCCGTTACACCTTGGAATCCGTGGCGTGCCTGCTTAAGGAGCCACTTCATTACACGGGCAGCGTCGTAGCAGTACGCGACATTGTAGCCAAGGGTGGAGAAGCAGTTGGGCTCGCAACCTTGCTTCATTTCGGCAAGTTGCTTGAGATCGAACTTTTGATTTTCGACTGCGCCCCAGTCGTATTTGGCATTGTACATTGGAAAGCAGGGCGCGAGCGTGCCGTCCGTGCGGATGATCAGCCAGTTTTGACCGGCGCGGCAACCCCAGTGCTCGCCCACGCCGCGCATGAAGCCCTTCATGTTTTGCAACCGGGGAATGGAATCGACCATTTTGTAGCCTTGCCGCTGCTTGTCAATGAGCCAGTCAAGTAGATCGTCCACCATCGGAAAATCTTCCGGGCGGATGTAGGTATCGTTTTCGTGGAGATGCTTGAAATGGGATTGTTCCATCATGGGCGCTTCGTTGATGTGGAAGGTAAGGGAAATTCCGTTGTCGTGGGCGATTTCCACGAGTTGCTTGACATCTTCGATGTTGGTTCGGCAAATATTTGTGTTGAAGAAAACGGTGTAGCCGTAGCGGTACTGACGCCTTACGAGATAGTCGAAGTAAGAGCTCACATGTTCGAAAGCTTTCGGCAGGCCCGGCTTCTCTTTGATGGTATCGACTGCGAAATTGATCGTGGCGATTCCCGCATCGGTGAGGTGGTCGATCACTTCAGGGCGCAGCAAGCGAGCATTCGTTGCGAGATAAACCCAAAAATCCTTCTTTGCGGCGTAGTAAACGACTTTGTGCACAAAATCCGGACGCAGAAGGGGCTCGCCACCGGTGGGAGCGAGCACGCGGCAAGGCGTGGAATAAAGCCAGTCTATGGCGCGGCGCGCCGTATCCTCGGTCATACCCTTGATGCGATTGTCGTAGGACCAGCAGTAGTGACAATCGAGATTGCATTTCCATTCGGTGAAGAGATAAGCAATGATAGGCTGAAAATCTCCCGGCAGGACGCGTGATTTCAAATAGGGAACCATCCATCCGCGCATGGTCTGGACAATCCGAGAAACGGGCCAGTGCCGTTTGCCGGTGCGCAGAACTTGATCGTGGGCGGCGATATCGTCGGCATCCAGGTCATGCAAGAGCTCCGGGTGCTGCGGAAAAACTGGCGCAGGTAAGATCTTGTGGTCCGTGGAAGGAAGCGGCGAACGTTCCCCTGGGGGTTCCTGCAGCAACTTATGTAACGGCACATCGAGGCGGAAAGGATAAGAAGGAACAGTAGGAAGCGATTGATGCACATCGGACATGAATCTCTCCTTGAGCACAAAAACGTGACGCGGCTGTCAGGCTCGACGGCTTCGCCGTTCAGGGTTTTACGAGTCTTGGGACATACCCCTATGGTCCGTGCCTCTTCAGGGAGCGAAAAACTACCGTCGGGCCAACCACATGGCCTAGAACATAAAATCAGATTCATAAACCTATCAAAGAGATACACATTTACTGTCAAAAAATACGTCACAAGGCTGGTTCGGGAGAAGAAAGGTGTCGGTCCCGTGTCCTTGGGGGCCTCGGATGCATCTATAAACAGGAGGAGAACGGGCTCCTGAACGCGGGAAAACGGAACCTTGTTCTCATAAACTCAATGTTGACTTTGAGTTCCGGTCTACCTGGCCGGGCACAGGAACCATCAGAAAGGGCGATTCCGCAGTAAGGGATTCCCGCGCCGAAGAAGCCTCTAACGGAGGCGACTAGTACTAGGCGTTAGCAGGACAAGTACCCCTTGTATGCTTTGAATTTCGATGTTGGCAAGCCACGAACGATTCAGGGAGTTTGGTAATATTGAAATGGACTGCGATCGGCGGCTGGGTAAAGGCGACGCTGCCCGCACTCGGCGGGGTCGGAGTGTTCCTGTCGGCTTTCCTGGACTCTTCCTTTCTTCCCCTTCCACTGATCACGGATCTGATCGTGATTGAACTGTCCAGCCGAACTCCGACGCGTATGCCGTACTATGCGTTCATGGCGGCCTTAGGTTCGCTGGCAGGTTGCATCTGGATTTACGTGTTGGCTCGAAAAGGCGGCCAAGCCTACTATCGCAAGAAGCAAGGGCACGCGCCGGGCCGAATTCGGAAGTTGGTTGACCAGTATCCGTTCGCATCGGTATTGCTTCCGGCGGTTGCTCCGTTTCCTGTGCCGTTCAAACCGTTTGTGATCGCGCAAGGCGTGTTTCAGGTACCGTTTCTGCCATTTTTGGTGGGTACCTTTGTGGGGCGCGGGACGCTATTTTTCATCGAGGGCCTTTTGGGAGTGCGCTATGGCGCAGCCGCCAAGGAGTTCGTGTTGCATCAAAAATGGGTTTCGCTGGGCATCCTTCTCGGACTAGTGGCAGTCTTCCTTATCGTTCGCATGCGGCCGTTCGGTCGCAGAAGACAACCTTCACAAATCGACTAAAGCTCGGCCACGCGCCGTTCGAGTTCGCGAGTGATCTCATTTGGATCCTGATCGGGTGAAAAGCGAATCGGCCGCCCAATGGTTACCTGCACGTGTCCCGGACGG
>Ga0210406_10006791_pt1 | contig 11780 bp, 11 predicted proteins | sample IncBWC30MmetaG_FD_155454 | JGI IMG/M metagenome (GOLD analysis project Ga0210406, IMG submission 155454) | Forest soil microbial communities from Barre Woods Harvard Forest LTER site, Petersham, Massachusetts, United States - Inc-BW-C-30-M | ecosystem: Environmental > Terrestrial > Soil >... | reverse complement strand
GCGGGGGCGTCTGCGCCTGCTCCACCTGCCACGTCTTCGTCAAGCAAGGCCTCGAGTCCTGCAACGAAGCCACCGACGCCGAACTCGACGAACTCGACATGGCCCCCGGCATCACACAAAAATCGCGCCTCGGCTGCCAAACCGTCCCCGACGGCACCACCGACATAGTCGTCGAAATCCCCGAATGGAACAAAAACTACGCCAAAGAAGCCGATCACTGAGTTTTGTGGCTCAGGCTTCAGCCTGAGCTCTTCAGCCAGTCACCATTCACGAGCCATCAATCACGCTTTTTTCCAGGAGCCAAAATGCCACCAACTTTCGGCTGGGACAACATCGAAGACATTGCCATAGGCCTGACTGACAAATTCCCCGACACCGATCCGCTCACCATCCGCTTCACCGACATGCACAAGTGGATCACCGAGCTCCCCGGCTTCTCCGGCGACCCAGCCGCCTCCAACGAAAGCAAACTCGAAGCCATCCAGATGGCCTGGCACGAAGAATTCCTGGACCGCCAGAGTTAAAAACGTCCACGAGCCTCACCGACGCTTCACGGAATTCCAAAAATCAGGCATAATTGCGGCGCGCCTTACCCGGGGGAGGTCTCCCGTGAAAAACGTCACAAAGCTTCTTCTTTCCGCGTTCCTCTTCCTGCCGGTCCACTTTTGCGCCGCCCAAACACCATTGCAGCCTCTGCACGCGCCCGACGGCGGCACTCGCGAAACCTTCGCCAGCATCACCATTCCGTCCACGCCCGCTTCCCCGTTCACCGCAACGGTGAACACAGAATGGATTCGCCAATTGCCCGACGGCAGCAACATCACCCTCAAAAATCATCGTACCGTTGCCCGCGATGCCAACGGCCGCGTCTTCGAGGAGCGCCGCTTCTTTGTCCCCGATGACGGCAAGCGTGAGTCGACCGTCTATCAGATTGAAATCAGCGATCCCGCAGCCCACGAGCGCTATATTTGCAGAGTTACCGAGCGCGTCTGCCGCCTTGAGCAGTTTGTTGCTTACGAATTCAAGCCCAAAGCTGCCCCCGGCGCTTCTGGCGTGGAAAACCTTGGCACGCAAAACGTCTCCGGTCTCGAAACAATTGGCAGCCGTGAGACGCATCTGATCGAAACCGCAACATACGGCAACGAAGCCCCCATCCTCGAGAGGAAAGAATTTTGGTATTCGCCCCAGCTCGGCATCAATCTCATCACCATGCGCCAGGACCCGCGCTTTAGTTCGCAGCAGAATTTCGAAGTCACCAACATCGCGTTGGGCGAGCCCGACGCCAAGCTCTTTGAACCGCCTAGCGGCTACAAGATTCTCGACCTGCGCAAGCCCCCAGAGCTTTCTTCGCCGCAGGCTTCATCCCCGCAGTGATGTCTCGGTTCGCCGATTTTGCTTGAGGGCCGGCGTCCCTCTCGATCCTCTCCCGGCGAAAGGCTCCGGCCTGCACAAATCTGTTGACGCAGGTCTTAATATAAGGTACAGTACTCCTTGGGAATTTCTATGAGTTAACCGCCGCCCATACTTGGCTGGGGGTTTTGCTTTTAGGGCCATCGTTTGTCGCCAGCAGTTTGCCGGGCAACTGTTGGGTTACATGCGCTCCGAGAATCAAGGAGTCCCTGACGCTCGCGCTGACAAACTCGACGCTCAAACGAGCGTTCGAACAGCCGCTCTTTCTGCTCGAAATTGCGTTTCCTACAAGTCGTTTAGAATCAACACCTGCAGAATCGCCCCTAGCACTATGATTCTAAATAGCTTACCAAAAACATAAGTCTTTTAGATGCAACACTTACAGAAAACTGGGGGTGGGGTAGGTCAACCTGACGGCAATCAAAGCATCCGGAGCGGGCGAACCTTTCAATGCGTACTGTGCCGTCAAGCGCAAGGGCGACTAGCCTTCGGCCAGCGCGCGAAGGGACGCTTAGTTCGCCCGCAAGCGCCTTGTCCATTCCGCGAATTTCTCTTATTCTAGTTAGGTTACACACCCTGCAAAATGTGGCGCTATGGTGCAACGGTTAGCACGCGGCCCTTTCAAGGCCGAAATACGGGTTCGATTCCCGTTAGCGCTACCAAATAATCCACCCGATCTTTTTCCAGCTTGTGCCATACAGGTCATCGCTCCCGGCTATAATTCAGCACAATATTCTCCGAAGCGAATACCGTCGCATCCCCTGGAGGAGCCGCTTTGAGCTACGCTGAAAAACACCTCATCGCAGGTGAAACGGTCCAATATCAAACCAAGCTTCATTGGATCGTCATGCTCGGCCACGCCGGCCTCATGGCGTTTTTTATCCTGGCTGGCATCGCTCTACTCGTGTTCTCTTGGAACATCAGGCACAGCGCCGATTCTCATTCCAACATTTTGATTTGGCTCGCCCTTGCGGCGTTCCTCGTCGCGGCGATTCTTCTTGGAATTGGCCTCATCAAGCGCGGCGCCACGGTAATGGTAATCACCAATAAGAGAGTGATCGTAAAGACCGGCCTCGCAAGCCGCCGCACGATAGAGCTCCTTCTTTCGCGGATTGAAAGCATCGCCGTCGAAGAGCCCGCGATGGGACGAATGCTCGGCTACGGGACGGTCGTAATCCGCGGCACTGGAGGCACTCCCGAGGTATTCGAGAAAATCGCCCACCCTCTCGAATTCCGAGAACAAGTCCAAAGCCAGATCAGCAGCGGCGAAAAGCGGGCTTAAACGTGTTCTAAGGAAAGCGGATTTCCCGCTGCTCGAAGCATCTTGTAGGGGCGGGGCTTGCCCCGCCCGCGTGGGCTAAAAGGTTAGCTTCAGCCGCGCCGAGACGCTGCGCGGCGGCGCCACCGCAGTTCCCGAAAATAGACTGGCGAAATTGATCACGTTGACGCGGTCCGTCAAATTCTGCGCCTGAATCTCAACCGCCGCGCTGCGCTGCTCTTTGTGATACATCTCCGCGCCCGCCGCCACATCCAGCGAGTAGTTTGGCCGCACGCGTCCTTTGTTAAAATTCACCTCATTTATGATTGCGGGACCGTACTGTGAGAGAAGAAAATTTAAATCGATCGGACCGTTATCGATCTCCACCGGCAATCCACTTCCATATTCGCCGCCGAATGCGAGCCAAACCCTCCTCGTTGCTTCGTAGCGCACCCGTGCGCGCAACGTATTCCGCTGATCCTGCGAGACTGCGAACTTGCTCGTGTCCGTTAAGCCGTTTGCTGCTTCGTCGCCCAAAAATAACCCGCCGGTAATCGGCCCTTGCCCGATTCCGGATTGGTTCGCGTAACTCAAGTAACCCGAAAAGCGTCCCCAGTGGGGAACAGCAAGCCGCACTTCTTCTCCCGCAATCCGCGCCTTCGCAAACGCAATCGGAAAACTCACTCCCGTATCCAGCAGCGTGTCGTCATCCGAGTAATTGTGAAAATCGCGCCGGAACACATTCGCGTCCAGCCGCAAATTACCAAAGAAGGATTTTGTGATGCCAACCTCATAGTAATTGGCCCGCGCGGGCTGCACCGGCAGACGCAGCACCACCGGATCAACCGAATCGAGCTGCGGCGAGCTGGCTAGCAACAGATTCTCCATCGCCGGCGTCTGGAAAACGCGGTCGTAAGAAGCATGAATCAGCAGGTTAAGGGAGGACACGTAACGCGCAACGCCCACGCGGGGACTCACCGCGGATTCATGAACCACGAATCCGTAGTGATCGAATCGCAGTCCCGCGCTGACGTTCCAATTTCCACGATGCCATTGGTCCTGCGCGTAGGCCGAAGGCTCAATGTCCCAGCGCCGGTCGGCAAACGCAAGGTGTTGCTCCGTGCCAGGATCGAACAGCGCAGGATCGGTAATGGTGTACTGAAGCGCTTCATGCACCGGACTGAAAATCCCGTCCACGCCCGCTTTCCAATCGTTATGCCCATGATGACCGGCAATGTCGCCACGCACGTAGCCTTCTCGGTAACCGCGGTTTTGCGAGACGATGACGGGCGTCGCCAGAGGATTCGACGTCAGAGTCGCACTCGCATCGCGCACGCTGCCGGCAAAACTCAGGAACAAATCCGGAGAGATCGTATCTTGGAAAAAAATCTGCCCCGCGGTTTCGCTATTCGTGATGTCCTGCCGCTGCCCAGCTTCCTGTTGGATCAACTCATTTGGCACGAGGGATCGCACTTCGTTGTGAGTCACCATGATGCGCAGCCGGTCCTTGTCTGAAAAATCCCGTTCGTAAGAAGCCGAAAAGCCGCCCGCGTTTCCGCGATTGGCGAAATTCTCCAGCACCGGGGGATCGAGATATCGCTCGCTATGAAAACCGTCTCCGCTCACCGAAAAACGGTTCTTTCCCGCGGAGTAAGAAAGAGCCGCGGAACCTGTCACCGTCGAAAAACTTCCGCCCTCGGCATCAAATTGCCCGTGCAGCCCGCCCGGTACATCTTTCGTGGTGGTGACTTCCACGATCCCGCCGAGCTTCCGCCCGTACTCCGCGGGAAAGCTGGCAGTAAGCACGCGCATCGATTCCACTTCCTCGGCATCTAACGCCGGGGCAAAGGCCGGTGACCGGTTCTGCGTCAGCGGCAATCCATCGAACACATACTGCACGTCGTACTCGGAGCCTCGTGGATGCAGAATCCCGTTTGCCTCGTAGAGCCAGCCTGGTTGTTCATTCACCAAATCGGATAGGTCGCGCCCAGGTTGCGCCGAAATCTCTTCGCCGATCGATTGGCGTCCAATCGAGTAAATCGTTCCCGTGCTGCTCGGATCCACAAGCGTGGCGGAGTCGTTCACCTCAACTTCAGTCGTCACTGGCGCAACGCCAAGGATTGCCACAACGCGCACCGGCACTTCCGAGCGGATCTCGATCAGTTTGTTCCACGGAGCAAAATTTTCAGCAGTCAGACTCAACCGGTAAATTCCGAATGGAAGATCCTGCAGCGTAAAGCGCCCATCGGCGGCTATCGGAAACGTGCGGCGAAGCTGGTTCGCTTCGCTGACCAGTTCAACCGTAGCGGCCACCGCCGTGCCTTGCGAGTCGTGCACTTCGCCGCGCAACTCGCCGCGCGCGCGCTGCGCCCGCGCCATCGGAGCCACGGAAAAGATCATCGCGGCTAAGAGGTAGAATTTTGCGGGGCTGTTGTTCGGCGTCACCGTTTCCGTCTTTTGTCCGGGCATCGGAATTCCTGACACTTCAAAATCAGTTCCTTCCATCCCCAAATCGATCATCCAGACTATTTCGCGGCGGCTGAGCGAATCTCTTTAAGTTAGCATGAAGCGCCACAAGTCCTTCTGGCTTGCTCGTGAGCCGCGAACAAATTTGCAACTCCCCGCCTTCGTCTCACTGTTGCCGGGTTCCAGGATGCACTTTTCAATTGCGAGGGAGGGTTCCACATCCTACGTGGTATCTGACTATAAAAGAGTATACTGCGAAAGGTCATCCGCTGTAAGATGATACTCTGTTGTGATATACTCTGAAGTATGATACTACTGGCTCTTAGGAGGCACATATGGCGCGAGTGCCAATCACTGTTATGGGCTACCGTTGTGAGCGCTGTAGTCATGAGTGGATTCCGAAGGACGCACTAAAAGAGCCCGCTGTTTGCCCAAAGTGTAAGAGCCCCTACTGGAACCGACCGAGAAAGGCGACATCTATGCTGACCTACGAAGACTTCCGAGATAAGATTCGCAAAACGTTGCAAGAAGCTGGACCCCTAACGTGGACGGAGATAAGGACTAAGGCAAACTTGCCACAAAAGTTTCCCAACAACCAATGGGTGCACCGTATGGAAAACGACATCGGGCTTGAAAGAAAAAAGGACGCGCACGCCATCATCCACTGGCAATTGAAGTAAAATGGGGGTGATGCCACAAGCAAATCGCCTGAAGTTACCCGCCATCCCCGCAAAACAGCAACTTGAAAACAGGATTCTGTGGAATCAGTCACGTACACCGGAAACGGCGGATTTCTTTACCATTGGCTATACGGGCCGAACTCTCGAAGAAATACTGAATTTGTTGATTTCAAACCAAATTAAAACGCTTCTAGACATTCGGCAATTCGCCGTGAGCATGTATCGTCCGGAGCTGAGTAAAAGCAACTTGCGTCAGTCCGTCGAAGCACGCGGGCTCCACTATGAACACATGCCGGAGCTAGGTGTTCCGCGAGACATTCGTGCCAAGGCGATTGAGACCGGCACGCGAGACGTGATCTGGGCCTGGTACGACGAGAATGTCGTGAGGTCGTACATCGGCTCGAATTTGCATCGTTTTCTGAATGGTATTGAACACCCCGTTGCGCTCATGTGCGTGGAGATTGATCCCGGCGAGTGCCACAGGCATCGGCTGTTCTTGGCCTTAGAAGCGATGGGCCTGAAGGGATTTGACCTATGAGGAAGGCATGTCACATCCACAGGAAACAAAGAAGGCCCTCATTGTGGTGCGCACTTATCCTACACCCGCGAAATCGGGCGTAGAGGTTTCGTGCACCGCCGCGATTACAGACACCGGCGAATGGCTTCGCCTGTTCCCTGTGCCGTGGCGGTACCTCCCAGAAGATCAGCGATTCCGTAAATATGAATGGGTGGAATTAACCGTTACAAAGGCCACCAAAGATTCGCGCCCAGAAAGCTACAAGCTAAAACTGGATGGCATTAAGATCATTTCTCATTTGGAACCGGGAAAAGAATGGCAAGCGCGGAAAGAAATCATCCTTCCGCTCAAAGCCCATTGTCTCTGCTGCTTGATTAGGCAAAGAGATGAGAAGGGCTTCCCGACACTGGGCATTATCAAGCCGAAGAAGATTGAGCGTTTGATCATTACGCCCGACGCGGCAACATGGACACCCGCTCAACTGGCTGTCCTTCGTCAGGAGCATCTGTTTGCAGAGAAGCCAAAGAAAGAACTAGAAAAAGTTCCGTTCAAATTTCAGTATAAGTTTTGGTGTGACGATGCTGCCTGCAATAGCCATACGATGATTTGTACCGATTGGGAGATGGGTGAATCTTGGCGGAAATGGAGCGCAGCATATGGCGACGAGTGGGAGACCAAATTTCGCCAAAAATACGAAAGGGAAATGATCGAGAAATTCGATTCTCACTTTTACGTGGGTACCGTGCATCAGTATCCCCAAGCATGGATTATTGTTGGCCTGTTTTACCCGCCCTATTCAGCGAAGGGCGGAAGTTTGTTTAATCACTTCTCCTAAGTGGATTCTGTGACTATCCTAGCCGTTTTAGCGTTCTCGAAGCGAGTCGGGCTGAAGACGCTCCCGTGAAATCCGATTCCTTACATCCTCGTCCGACGACAATGCCAGTCCCGGCTGCTGTGGTTAGCTCAGGGTCGGCCGTTGGCTCGCGCAGAATTCCTTCCGAAGAAATCGACCGGGCTTTCGGGATGCCGCCAGGGAAACTCCGCCTTCGCGCCGGAATCGAATCGCTTGCCTACGCAGCCGAAGGTGAAAATGAACTCACGCTCGGTGTGCGCGCCGCGCAGCAAACGCTCCATGTCGCGGCTTGCGGAGCGCAAGAGCTCGACTGGATCATCGCCACGAGCGAAACGCATCTGGGCTATCCCTCTCTCGCAGCGCGGCTTCACTCTCAATTGCTCGCTCGCGAAAACTGCGGAGCGCTCGACGTCGGCGGCGCCTGCCTTGGCTTGCTAAACGGGCTGGCTATGGCGCAAGGACTCATCGCTTCGGGGCAAGCCCGCACCATCGCTGTCATCACCTCCGACGTCCACAGCTGCATCTTCCGGCCGGGTCGCGTGGCGGGAGAATTCGGCGGCTTGTTTGGCGACGGCGCCAGCGCATTCCTCCTGCGCGCGAAAAGCGGGTCGGCGTCGCAAGCCGGCTACGCCCTGGGAGACTTTTTCTTCGGCTGTGCCGGACAGTACGCTGGGGCTATTCGCGTGGCGGACGCCTCGAATGGGGACCTCGACGTGCATTTTGATGGCGAGGCGCTCTCCCGAGCGGCCATCACACGCATGGAGAAAGTGATCCTCGACGTCGAACTCCGCAGTGGCCTAGCGCGATCCTCAGTACAAGGATTGGCGACACATCAACCCAATCCCCGTCTCGTTACGCTCCTCGCGAAACAATTAGATCTCGCGCCGGACAAGTTTCCTTCCGTAGCCAGAACCCTCGGCAATCTCGGCTCTTCCACCTGTGGAGTGGCGCTCGATTCGATTTTGCAAACGGCGCGGAACGGCAAGCTCGGCCAGCATGGCCCGATATTCCTGGCATCGCTCGGCCCTGGCCTGCTTTTCGGCGGTGGGTGGCTGGTTTTCACATGAACCTTAGTGTATCCCACTAAGGTTTAAAGGTAGCAATCTGTAACGTTTTGTTACCATCCGCAAGCTGATTGGCGTTTCTTGCTCCTTAGAGTCTTCATACAATACTGAAAATAATGGATTTACTTTTCTAAATGCCTGGTGTGGCACATGCACCCTATTTGTCAACAGGTACCAGAGTACTAGGTCGGATGAAATCCTAGGAGTACCCGAATGAGGAAGCGCACGGACAGGGCCCAACAAGGATTCTCTCTTTTAGAGATGGTGGTGGTGGTGGGGCTTGCAATGGTGGTGATGGCCTTCGCGGTCATAAACACGATGAGCAGCTCGCAAAATGCCCGAGCCAATTCCGCGATGGACGGACTTACCTCGCAGCTTCGACAGGCGCGCGAGATGGCCATCGCCAAGCGTCGCAACGTTCAAGTGCAGTTCACGGCACCCAACCAAATCCAGCTCACTCTGCTGACATTGCCAGGGGAGCCGATTCCAGCACCTATTCCTACCTCCTATCTAAACGACAACGTTGGCGGCGGTTTGAGTTTCTATGTATTCCCCACCATTCCGGACACGCCCATGGGTTTCGGCAACGGGACCGCGATCAATTTGCAGCAGCCTACCGGCGGCGGAACCTGGACCTGCATGTTTTCAACTTCAGGTGCATTCGTCGGCACAGCGCAGTCGGCGGCAACTCTCTATCAGGCAACGAATAACAATCCTGTGAACGCTTCTCTCTTTTTGGGTATCGCGGGAAAGCCGAACACGGCGCGCGCGGTAACGGTTTTTGGCGCGACGGGCCGGGTCCGTTCCTATTACTGGAACGGTTCTGCCTGGCTGGAATAGGGGGACAAGTTCAATGAAAAGACCGCGCAAAATCTCTCGTTATCCTTCCGGCTTCACGTTGCTCGAGGCGATGATTTCCATCGTCATTCTTTCGTTCGGTGTGCTTTCTCTGTCGGTCGTCTACGCGCAAGGCGTAGTGTATGCCACCCTTACGCAATACGACTACATCGCGGAAAAAAAAGCTGAAGAAGCCGTGGAAACGATCTTCACCGCGCGCGATACCAAGATCTTGACCTGGTCGCAAATTCAGAACGTCTCAGCGAACGGCGTGTTTCTGGACGGTCCCCAGCCCTTGCTCGACCCAGGTCCAGATGGGCTCGTGGGAACGGCAGATGACAACCCCAATCTCCCTGATGTCATCATCCTCGGGCCTGGTCCAGACGGAATCCTGGGCACCGCCGACGACCAAGTCGCCAACCTAAATCCGTGGATGACCAGGACGATTAACATTGCACCGGTTACGGCGGAAGCAAATCTCCGGCAGATCACCATCACCATTAACTATACGATTTGCGGGCTTCAACGCACTTATACGCTCATCAGCTATATCTCGGCGTTTGCCTAAGGATGGCGGGAGAGAACTAACGATGAAGAAACAACAATCGGGATTCACGCTTATCGAGTTCATAGTCGCCACGGGCATTACGCTTCTGGTCCTAGCTGCCACCATGCTGGCGTTCAAAGACGCTACGAATACGAATCAGAGCGTCTCTCTTAAGTCTGATCTTTCAGACAATCTCCGCGCCGGTGTAAATCTCATCGAGCAGGATCTAATTCAGGCCGGCACGGGAATCCCCACCGGAGGCATCCCGGTTCCGTATACGCCGGGGCCCCCAAATTGTCTTGGCAGTGGAGGCGCGCCGATTAACCGGCCCAATCTGACAGGTGGACTGACTTTCCCTGTGTGCAACGTCAGCTTGAATGCCATTCAACCCGGTTGGGAACTCGGGCCGCCAATCACAAGCCCGGATTCGGCAGCGGGAGGAAATACCGACCTCATCACCATTCTCTACGCGGACAACACGCTCGCGCTCAATTCCCGGATGATCAATGAACCTTCCCTGGGCGCGAATCCAGGCTGCCCGGCTGGAAACATCGCGAATAACGGAAAAGTCGTGGTCTTTGATCCCAATTGTATCCAATTTTCCCCCACCGGGGTGCAGATCAACTCTGGGGATCTGATCATGTTCACCAACACGAAGGGCAACGCCATTCAGGAAGTGACCAACGCAGCCGGCCAGACTCTTCATTTCGACGCGGGCGACGGTTTAAATCTGAATGGCCGCACCGACCCGCAGGGCACCATGACCCAGCTTGAACTTCCCAACGGCACTTTTCCGCCTACGACGGCCACCCGCATCTGGATGATCACCTACTATCTCGACAATCTGACCGATCCGCTTCACGTTCGCCTGATTCGCCGCGTCAACTGGAACCCAGGCCAGCCCGTCGGCGAAACAATCGAGAATCTCCAGTTCAAATATAACTTTGTCGATGGCGTCATCAATCCTTCCGGCCAGCCCAGTATCCCTGCCGGCGAATCGGAAAGTCAGATTCGCTCCGTCAATATAACCCTTGGTGCGCGTTCGACCAGCGCCTGGGGACAAAACCATACATATCTCCGCAGCAATTTCACGACACAGGTCAGTCTACGCAGCATGGCTTACGTAAACCGGTATCAATAATTAGGAGTCCAACCATGAACGCCGTAAAAAAGCTCATGCGACGCGATTCGGGGATCGCCCTTGTCACAACCTTGCTGCTCATGGCGCTGATGTCCAGCTTGCTGGTCGGCTTTATGCTGCTGATCACCTCCGGACAGAAGCTCAGCGGAATCAACAACGACTACAGCCGCGCCTTCTACGCCGCGGAAGCCGGCATGGAGAAAATCACTGCGGACCTGGGCACGCTCTTTGATACCAATTACTCACCGTCGGCGGCGCAGATCAATGCCATTGCCACGGCGCCACCAGCCATTCCCGGAATCCAATATGTACAGTACAACGGAGCTTCGGGTTACCAAATCAACTACAACACGGATGCGAATGGGAATCCTTTGGCGACAGTTACCGCGGTGCAATCCGGCGCCTATCAGGGCATGACCGCTTTGGCCACCCAATACACGCTGCTGGTGACAGCACGCACGGCCAATAACAACGAGGTGAAGCTGCAGCGCACCACGCAAACAGTGGGCATTCCGATGTTCCAGTTCGGCATTTTCTCGGACACCGACCTCAGCTTTTTCCCTGGCCCTAACTTCGATTTTGGCGGTCGCACTCATACCAACGGAAACCTGTTTTTGGCCGCAGGCGCCACACTAAAGCTTTCTGATCGCGTTACCGCCGTGAAAAACGTCATTCGCACAAACCTCTCAAACGGTTTCCCCACAACGACTGGCCAATACGGCGGTATCGTCGACATTACCACTTCGCCCGGAACCGCTTCCTATCGGCCGCTCGCGTACACAGAAGGCAGCCTCGTTGGTACGATCGGCTCAGGTGTCAATCCCAATTGGACCAACATCTCTCTGGGTGCGACGAACTACGCGGGTAATTTGCGCAACGGCGCGACGGGTGCGACGGCTCTGAATCTTGGCATCGTGCTGCTCGGAGGCGGCACGACGCAACCAGTGGACTTAATCCGCCGTCCGGTGGTCCACGAGAGCGCTGCCGGCACCATCCTGCGCTATTAC
>Ga0210406_10006790_pt1 | contig 11780 bp, 10 predicted proteins | sample IncBWC30MmetaG_FD_155454 | JGI IMG/M metagenome (GOLD analysis project Ga0210406, IMG submission 155454) | Forest soil microbial communities from Barre Woods Harvard Forest LTER site, Petersham, Massachusetts, United States - Inc-BW-C-30-M | ecosystem: Environmental > Terrestrial > Soil >... | reverse complement strand
CCAGCCGTGATTGAGGCGCGTGAGGTACCAGGGAATTTCTTCCGGCAGGTTGCCCGCCCAGATGATGAGGAACTGGGAGAACGAAAAGTACGCCCAGACCATGACCAGCGCCAGCATGAATTTTCCAAGATCGTGCAGGTGCCGGTGAGTCAAAACTTCCGACATCGGACGCCGGCTGGAGAGCATCACCATCAGGGTGATCAGGAACGCCATCGCAGTCAGTCCCTGGCTGGCGATAAAGAGCAGCCCGAACATCGTGGAGAACCACTTGGGATCCACGGAGAGAACCCAGTCGATCGCCATGAAGGTGACGCTGAAGCCCCAGAAGAGGATGCCCGGTCCGGCCATGCGACTCATCTTGCCGTGCACCGCGTCGTGGCCCTCGGCATCCTCCTTGGCCGACCATTTATTGAACCACCAGGAGAGGAACAGCCAGCCGGCGAAGTAGATTGCGGCGCGGATGAGGAAGAACGGCACGTTCAGGTACGGCGCTTTGTGCTTGAGCAGCGGATCCGCGTTGACGATCTCCGCGTGCGGCCACGGGTAGAGATTGTTCATGCCGATCACGATCGGGATAAACATCAGCAGCGTGAGCGGCAGGGTGCGACCGGCGGCCTCGCAGGCGCGGCGAATCACCAGTCCCCAGGCGCCGCCCGTGACGTACTGCAGCATGAGCCACGCCATCGGGCCGAGGCTGATCGCCACAATGAAGATATACGACCAGAGGTAAGAGCGATAGAACTGGTTGGGCCCCGCCGCGAAGAATCCGATGGCGCTGAGCACGGCACCGGCGATACCCACGCCCAGGGCGCGTGTGCGCCACTGGCGCATCTCGGTTTGCAGTTCCGCGGGAATGCGGTAGTCCACGGTATGGGCCATCATTTGGCACCCCCGAGTTGGCCGCGCGCATCAGCGGGCACGTCATTTATAGTGGCCTGCTGGCTCAACTGCAGGGCGCGAATGTAAGCCACGATGGCCCAGCGGTCCTGCGGTTGAACCTGCACGGCGTAGTCGGGCATGGCACCGAATCCGTTAGTCATCACGTCGAAAAAGTGTCCGTCAGGCTGTTCGATCAACCGCTGCTCATGGTAACTGGGCGGATGTCGGAAGCCGCGGCGAACGATCATGCCGTTGCCACTCCCGGTGCGGTCGTGACACGGGCTACAGTACACATTGAACCGCTGCTGGCCGCGCAGGATCACCTCCTTGGTGACGGCGATCGGGAAGTACTTGACGTCCTTGCCATCGGCTCCCTTGCCGGTGAAAAAAGCGGGGTCGTCGTTCAGGTGGCCGCGTGGGATGGTGCCTTCGCTGAGGGGGCGCGCGGAGCGGCCGTCCAGGAAGAAATCGCTGGGGCGGAGCGGGATGTATTTCGGCTGGTCGTGCATGTCCTGCCGGCAGGCCGAAAGGCCGGCGATGGCCAGCGCGAGCACGCCGAGTTTGTAATTAGTGCGCAACTTCAGACACCTCTCTGGGCTCCAGCGTCTCCAGGAATTCACACGTTTTGTTGTGATCGAATAGCGGATCCGTGGACTCGATGCACAGGAAGAAACGGTTGCGGCTGGCGAGTGCGAAGCGCGGCACGTTGAACGTGGGATGGTACGGCATAGGCAACCCGCAGAGTGCCAGCAATCCAAACACGGCGGAGAGCGACGCGAAGAGAATCGTCAATTCGAAAGTGATGATGATGTATGCGGGCCAACTGTGCAACGGCCGCCCGCCGATATTGAGCGGATACTGGTACACCGTGATGTAATACTGCAACAGGTAACCCGTGATGCCGCCGATGATGCCGCCGATTAATACAATCAGCGGAAGCATGTTCTTATGGAGGTGGAGCGCGTCGCTCAGTTCTTCGATAGGAAAGGGCGAATATGCATCCAGCTTGCGGTAGCCCTTCTCACGAGCTGCTCGCGCGGCATTCACCAGAGCGGTGGGAGTTTCAAACTCGGCCATCACACCGTAAATCGGTTTTACCATCAGGCTTCGTCCTCCTTCACTTTGGCCTGCGGCAGAAGGGTGCGGACTTCAAAGATCGAAATCATAGGCAGGAGACGGATAAACAGGAAGAACAGAAACAGGAACAGGCCGATCGTCCCCAGGTAGGTCGCCACGTCCCAGCGGGTGGCTTCGAAGCGTCCCCACGAGGAAGGCAGATTGTCCTGCGACAGGCTGGCGACGATGATCACGAAGCGCTCGAGCCACATGCCGATGAGCACGATGATCGACCAGATAAAGAGGATCACCGGGCTGCTGCGGACCTTCTTAAACCAGAGCGCATTCGGTGCGATGACATTGCAGGCGATCAGCGTCCAATACTGGTACTTATACATCCCCGTCATGCGGTTCCAGATAGCGGCTTGTTCGAAGACATTGCCGCTATACCAGCCGGCGAAGGCCTCCATGATGTAGGAGTAGCCGACGATCAGGCCGGTGGCCATCATGACCTTGGCCGCGTTATCCAGGTGCTTGTCGGTAATCAGCCCCTGCAGTCCGTAGGCGGAGCGGAGCGGAATTGCGAGCGCCAGCACCATCGCGAAACCGGAATAGATCGCGCCCGCCACAAAGTAGGGAGGGAAGAATGTGCTGTGCCAGCCGGGAACGATGCCGATGGTGAAGTCGAAGCTGACCACGGTGTGCACCGAGAGCACCAGCGGAGTGGCCAGCCCGGCGAGCAGCAGCGATGCGGTCTCGTAGACCGCCCAGTGTTTCGCCGAACCTCGCCAGCCCATCGCCATGATGCCGTAAGAAAACTTGGCGAAGCGATCGGTAGCGCGGTCGCGCAAGGTCGCAAGATCGGGCATCAGGCCCACGTACCAGAACAGCAGGGAGACGGTGGCGTACGTCGAAACGGCGAACACGTCCCAAACCAGCGGGCTGCGGAAGTTCGGCTCGATCGCCATCGAATTGGGATACGGGAAAAGCCAGTACATCAGCCACGGGCGGCCCAGGTGGAGAACCGGGAACATGCCCGCGCAGGCCACGGCGAACAGCGTCATTGCCTCCGCGAAACGGTTGATGGAGTTGCGCCACTGCTGGTTGAGGAGCAGTAGAATCGCTGAAATCAGCGTTCCAGCATGCCCGATACCGACCCACCAGACAAAATTGGTGATGTCCCACGCCCACATGGCCGGGGCACGCAGTCCCCAGATTCCCAGACCGCGGACGAACAGGACTCCGACCGCCAGCAGGAAAAGCAGCAGCAGGCCGAACCCGACTGCGAAGCTGCCCATCCAAAACAACGGAGGGGTCTTCTTGGTGAGGACAACGGCGGCAATCTGGTCCGTGACGGTGCCAAACGTATAGCCAGGGGCGATGATTTCTTTGGGCGCCGGTTTATCGATTACCTGTGGTTCATCCGCCATGGCTTATGCCTCGATCTCCGGGTTGGGATTGCGCAGGGACGCAAGATACGTAGTGCGCGGCCGCGTATTCAGATCGGCCAGCAGCCCATAGTTGCGTTCGTTGGCCTTTAGTTTCGTGACGCGGCTTTCTTTGTCGTTGATGTTGCCGAAGACGATGGCATCGGTGGGGCAGGAGGCCTGGCACGCGGTCTGAATTTCGCCATCGCGGACGCTGCGTTCGCCGCGTTCGGCATCGATCTTCGCCGAGTTGATGCGCTGCACGCAGTACGTGCATTTTTCCATGACGCCGCGGCTGCGCACCGTAACGTCGGGGTTATGCAACAGTTTCAAGCTGGGCGTCTCGAAGTCGCTAAACAGATAGAAGTTGAAGCGCCGCACCTTGTAGGGGCAGTTGTTGGAGCAGTACTTGGTCCCCACACAGCGGTTGTAGACCATGTCGTTCAGGCCTTCGGAACTGTGATTCGTGGCCTGTACCGGACAGACCAGTTCGCATGGCGCGTTTTCGCACTGCATGCAGGGGATGGGCTGGTTGTAAATCGCGGGATCGTTGGGGTCGCCCTGATAATAGGAATCGACGCGCAGCCATTGCATGACGCGGCCGCGTCGCACCTGATCCTTACCGACCACGGCGACGTTGTTCTCCGCCTGGCAGGCGACTACGCAGCCGCCGCACCCCGTGCACGAATTCAAGTCGATCGTCATGCCCCAGGCATAGCCTTCGTACTTCCACTCGGGGTAGAGCGTCAGGCTGCGCGGCGGTGTTTCGGCGCCTCCGTGGATAGATTCGGGATCTTTCCTGAACTCGGCGAGTTCGCCGTGGTGAATAATATGGCGGCGATCCGGAGTTTCCAGGGCGTGGAACTCCTGCGTGGCGGCGAACAGGTACGTACCGCTGGTCTTCTCGGCATCCATGCCGGTGTCCTGCCAGAGCGCCTTTGCGGTGCGCAGGCCGTAGGGGTCGAAGCCCATTCCCTTGGCGGCGCGTCCGCCGGCCCAGCGGCCATAGCCCAAATGCAGGGTGGTGGCGCCGTTAACGTGGCCGGGTTGAATGAAGACCGGGGCATTCAGGCTGCGGCCGTCATACGTCAGCTTCAGCATGTCGCCGTTCTGCACGCCAAAGCGGTTCGCGTCGTAGGGGCTGAGGATGGCGGCGTTGTCCCAGGTCAATTTGGTGATCGGCTTGGGCATCTCCTGCAGCCAGCCGTTGTTGGCGAAGCGGCCATCGAAGATGGTGGGGTCGGGCCGGAAGATCACTTCCAGTTTGCCGCCCAGATGCCGGGCGCCGGCGCGCGCAGTCAGCGCTTCGCCGCGCACCGTGGGAGTCTTGGTGGGCAGCGCCGAATTGGCGACGAAGCCGTCGTGCACCGAGCGGCGCCACCAGGCCTCGAAATCCGCCCCCTGGTGCTGCGTCCGCCAGTACCCTTTGACCACATCGTAGGGACTGCTTTCGGGCTGCTCCGTGAAGGTCTGCAGCAGTTGCAGCGCCGAGCGCCCGTTGTATAACGGCTGGATCAGCGGCTGCTGAATCGAGATTGTGCCATCGAAAGCGCGGGCATCGCCCCAGGTCTCGAGGAAATGTGCTTCGGGCACCTGCCACTGGCAGACTTCCGTGGTTTCATCGGAATAAAGGCCGAGACGGACGCGCAGCTTGGCTTTCTTCAAGCGGTCGCGCATGCCGAGTTCGACAGGGCTGTTGAATGCCGGATTGCCGCCGAGGATCAACAACACCTCGACCGCGCCCGAATCCAGATCTTTCACCAGGTCCATCAGCGATGCCAGCTGATCGGCGGGATTGGCCTCGATCGGATCGGTGTAGAAGACCGTCTTGCCGACGTTGCCCAGCTTCTCGTTCATGATCGCGGCCAGCGCGTGAACGGTGGGCGGCTGGTGCGCGCCGGCAACTACTAAGCTGGCACCCTTGTTAGACTGCAGGTCGCGCGCGATGGGGCCGAGCCACTTATAGATATCGTGGTTCTCGCCGTTCTTCGGACCCTCGGCGATGCCCAGCGAAATCGCCAGGCCCCAGGCGAACTCTTCGATATCGCCGGCGCGCAGCTGCAGGCGATGATCGGCCTTGGTGCCGGTCGGGGTCGGCATGGGCTCGGCCACATACAGCCGGTTCATACTGTCGGAAGGTTCGTTCACGCGGCGGCGCGCAGAGAACTGGCGCGCGTAGCGCAGGTAGCCCGGGCCTGACGCCAGGAAATCCGAGTCCAAGGAAACGACGACGTTGGCGTGCGTGAAATCGTAGTACGTGTTGGTGGGCTGTCCGAAGGCCTGCACCGAGCCGGCGCGCGCCATATGCGGTCCCGCGGGATCCCACTGGTGCCACTTGGACGCGGGATAGACCTGCTGGATCGCGCGAAGCTGCGCAGCCATGGTAGGCGAGGTCACGGTTTCCGTGAGGATGCGGATACCGGCGCCATTCTTGGTTTTTTGGAGCGCCAGCGCTTCCCGCAGTTCGCCGGTGAACCTGCCCCACGAGCGGATCTCGCCGCTGAAGGTCAAGGCCTGCGAGCGGTCCGGATCGTAGAGTTGGAGCACGGAAGCCTGCGAGAAAGGGTCGCAGGCGCCGAGCGTCGCCGGATGCTCGGGGTTGCCTTCCATCTTGGTAGGCCGGCCCATGTGGCTTTCCGCGAGCAGGCCGTTGGCCACACCGTTCACCGTCATCGCGGTCGCGAAGAACAGCGGCCGCCCCGGAATCAGGTCTTCCGGTTGGCGAACGTACGGCATGATGTGTTCGGTGGGCTGCCGCGTGCAGGCCGTCATGCCGGCCAGCGCGAGCGACGCGCCCATCACCTTGAGGAAATTGCGGCGGCCTTCATTGGCGTCTTCGTCATCGCTCCAGCCTACTGCCTGGCGAGGGAATTCGCGCTCCAGCAGATCTTGAAACTCAGGGGTCGCAGCCAGATCATCCAGGCTGCGCCAGTAATCGCGCCCGCGAGCGCCTTCCAGCCGCTTTTGTACAGCGGCCAGGTCCAGTTGGTTCCGTGGATCACTCATCGGTGGCAAGTTGAACAGCTAGTCAGGGTGCGCGCGTCTTGAATTTTGTATTCCGCCACCAGCTTGCGGCCGATCTCTTCCTGATCGCCGGCAGGCTGATAGCCCATAGTGGTCACGAACTCGCGCGGTCTTACATACTTTTCCGGGTTACGGTGACAATTCAGGCACCACTCCATCTGGCCCGAGTTGTACTGATAGGTGAGGGGCATTCTGTCCACTCTGCCGTGGCAGATTTCGCAGCCCACGCCCTTATTGATGTGAATGCTGTGGTTGAAATAAACGAAATCGGGCAGGTCGTTGACCCGCGTCCAGCGGATGGATTCATTGGTGCGGAAACTGGCGCGCACCGGTTCCAGCGTCGGGCTCGTGCTCCAGATCTGCGAGTGGCAATTCATGCACGTCTTGGTGGGAGGAATGTTGGCGAAACTGGAAGTTTCCACCGTCGTGTGGCAGTAACGGCAATCCACGCCGAGACCACCGACGTGGTGCGCGTGGCTGAAGGGAACCGGCTGCTCCCGCGCCTGCGTGGCGCGAGTGGCATAGTCCGAAGTACTCAATTGGAACACCACCCAACCGGCAAATCCCAGGATGAACACGGCTCCGAAAAGCGTGATCCGTGTGAACGTGTTCGTGCTGTGGTGAAAGATTTGGGACATGGGTTATCTTCGTCCCGCATCAGGTGTCAGAATTGTGTTGTTTCGCATCAGGAAAACAGCTGCCCAGTTAATATCCCTAAGTGCACTTCTTCCCGGACGATGTTCATCTTAAAGATGACGGCGTCAACGGTTTTGTTTCATTTTATCGGATCGCTTGCACACGCCACAACACATGGTGGCCTCCGCGCGCGAGGAATTCTTCTACAAATCAGCTTCTCTGCATTAAAAATACGCAGTTTTCGTGCCTGCTATTGCTGTCGCTCGTGCAGACTGCGAACTGGGCGGCAGGTCCACCCTTGCTACGCCTGTCCCACAGCGAACCGCCTGCGTACTCCCCATCCTTATTCAGTGCGTAAAAATTCAGATCGATCTGCGCCAACCGGCCCGCATCATTATCGAAGTTACGGGCGACCCGTTTAAACGCATCGAGGATCGCATCTTTAGGACGCATGCCCTGCCGCATGTTTTCGACAATCGTATGCGCCCCACAAACTCTCAAATTCTCTTCGCCGCGTCCCGTGGAACCGGCGGCGCCGATATCCTGATCCAGCCACATGCCGCCGCCGATAATTGGCGAATCGCCCAGGCGGCCGGGAATCTTGAAGGCCGCGCCGCTAGTAGTCGTGACCGCGGACATCTCGCCCTTTTCATTCAACGCCAGACAGTTGATGGTGCCGTGCGGCGGCGGATTTAACGCAATTTCATATGCCCAGGCAAGCGATTCTTCGTCGACGCCGGGGAAAGCCTTCTTCAACTCGGCCATCTTCTTCGCGGGAGGCGCATCCGTGCTACTCTCCCAGTTGGTATGGCCGCTGCGGTCGCGCATTTCGCGCTTCCACATACGCCAGGCAAGGCGCGAGCGCTCGGTGAGCAGCTCTTCTTCCGCGTAGCCCCACGCCTTGGCGAAGCGCAGTGCGCCTTCGCCCACCAGCATCATATGGTCGGTTTCCGCCATCACCAGTTGGGCTATTTTCGAGGGCGTCTTGATACCACGGAGCGCACCCACCGCGCCGCCGCGACGCGAAGGACCGTGAATTACGCTCGCATCGAGCTCGACCACGCAATCTTCATTCGGCAGGCCGCCATAGCCCACGCTGGTTTCGCGCGGATCTAGTTCGGGAATGTTGACGCCTGCGATCACCGCATCCAGCGTATCGGCACCGGATTTGATCGCTTCCATGGCTTTCGCGCAGCAGTTGATGCCGCCATTGAACGCGTTGGCCGTCGAAATCACGACACTCTTAGGACGAGTTTGGGCGACGATCTTCTGCGCCATGGGAAGCGCGGCCGCACCCAGCATTACCGCCCGCCTGCTAAAACTAATGTCCTTCATGCTGATTTCTCCTTCCGCCAGCAACAGCAGCGTAACGGCCGCCTGCCGGGCTTCCCGTAACGGCAACGGAAAACGCAAGGACTGGGAAAGAAGAACAATTATGTCATAGGGAAACCGGGAGGAAATAGTCCGTTATATTACTTCGCCGCGATGTGCACCGTGTGATTAAATGGAACCCTTCGTATGACGCGCCGCTATCCCGCAATCGCCCTTCTCCTCGTCGGCTGCGCGATAGCTCTCGTCTACCAGTCGCGCCGCCTGGGGCTGACGGTGGACGAAACCTCTCACTTCGCCGCGGCCTACATGTACTGGCTTGGCGAAGATGTGCTCGAGCCCGCCGACGCGCCGCCAGTCACCCGCGCGATCTGCGGTTGGGTCCCGCGATTGTTGCACGCGCCCTCACCCCGCGAGACCAACGGATGGAAGGATCGGGACGCTTACCTGATCGGAGCGGAGATCCTGGACCGTCCGAACATCCGCGCGCGGCGCCTGCTCTTCTACACGCGGCTTCCCTTTCTGATCTTTCCCCTGCTGACGGTCTTCCTGCTCTGGCATTGGAGCCGCCAGCTGTTTGGCGACACGGTGGCGCTCTGCGTGGCCGCGTGCGGCGCGCTCGAGCCGACCATTCTCGGCCACGGCGTGCTCATCAACTCCGATGTGCCCGCCGCCTTTGGCGCCCTGTGGTTCGCCTACACGGCTTGGAAATACTGGCGCACGCCCGATCTCCGCCGCCTGCTCTTGATGACGCTTGCGATGGTGTTCGCCGTACTCATCAAGTTCACGCTGCTGCCGCTCGCGATCGCGGGGTTAGGCCTGGCGATGTGGAAGGGCCCGCGCGTCTGGGCTGCGATCGTGATCCTGCTTGCGTTGTACACCGGAATTCTGGCGGCCTCGCAATTTCACGCGTCGACGATCCCTGAGGCGCAGATCCAGCAGTTCCGCGGCGCAGGCGTGCCCGACCTGGCGATGGGTGGAGTGCGGCTGCTCGCGCTGCTTCCCTGGCCGCCGCAGTTCGTGCGCGGACTGCTCTTCATCGGCGGCAGCCTGCAGGGCGAAGGCTTCACGGGGTACATGCTGGGTCACAAAATCCGCGGGAGCGTGCCGCTTTATTTCCCGCTGGCTTGGGCGATCAAGTCTCCCATCCCGCTCCAACTGCTCACGCTCGCCGGCATCGCCGCGCTCGCCATCCGGATTCGAAGACGCAAGGCCGGCGCCGCCGACGTGCTGGTGTGGGGCTCCGCGTTCTTCTTCTTCGGCGCGGCCACGCTTTCGAATTCCCACATCGGCTTTCGCCACGTGTTGCCCGCCCTGCCCTTTTTCATTCTGGGTGGCGGCTTCGCGATGGCGCAGTGGAGCGACCTCCGCGCCGCACGCGTGGCGATCGCGCTGTGCATCGTGTGGCTCGCCGCCTCCTCGCTGCACGCCTGGCCTCACGGCATCGGGTACTTCAACGAGTGGATCGGCGGCCCCGCCGAAGGCTGGCGATATCTCGCCGACAGCAACGTCGATTGGGGCCAGGACCTGCCCGAGCTGGGCCGCTACATGGAGCGCCGCCGCGTCGCCACAATCAAGACGTTTATCTTCGGCTACGACAATCCGTACCACTACCTCAAGCCCGGCACTATGGAGCCGCAGACGCTGCCCTCGCCCGACAACACCACGCTCGCGCACACATTCCAGCCGGCGCCGGGAATCTATGCAGTCAGCGCGAATTTCCTCGCAGGTTTCCTCTTCCCGCCCGGCTACGAGGACTACCTGGCATACTTCCGCCAACGCACTCCCGACGCCCGCGCCAGGTATTCGATTTTGATCTACGACGTGAAATAAACCCGGTTTCGCGCATGGCGGAAGCACCGAGGCTCTATTCGCCGAAATGTATTCAATCGACGCCAATTGGAACGGCCACCCTGCCGTCATGCCCGGCGTCGTGCTCGATCAAGGCGACCTTCCCGTCACCCGCGGCACCCAAATCCGCGTAGCCAAGTAGGACGGGCCTCCTGGCCGGTCCCTCTAATTTGTTTTGCTACTCTTTCCTCTAGCATGTCCTCCACCTGCGTAGTCATCACCCCATCCGCCGCCCATCGCGGCAAGCAGGCCCTCGAATATTTCGAAGGCGTCTCCGCCCAAACCGCGGGATCCCGCGCCCTCTGCATGCATCTCGTCACCATCCCGCCCCGCGCCCGCGCCAAGCCTCACCTCCACGAACACCACGAGAGCGCGGTCTACGTCGTCTCCGGCGAAGCCGGCATGTGGTACGGCGAGGCCCTGCGCGAGCACGTCTGGATGCGCACCGGCGACTTCGTCTACATCCCCGCCAACACCCCGCACCTGCCCTACAACGCCAGCGACACCGAGCCCTGCCTCGGCGTGGTCGCCCGCACCGACCCCAACGAACAGGAAAGCGTCACCCTCCTGCCGATCGCTGACCCGGGAGTCGCGCACAAAAATACTGATGATTGAAAAGAAGGAAGTGGAGCGGGGTACGGGACTCGAACCCGTCTAAATCAGCTTGGAAGGCTGACGCCCAGCCGCTAGGCCAACCCCGCTCAGGGCACTTTCCATTCTACCAACGGTTGCCGCCGCCTGCGCAATCGCCTTACAGTATGGCTTGCATGAAATGAGCATCGCCGCCAGCGTCCTCGACGCCGTCCGCGCCGAGGCCCTCCACCACGGCGCCCACATCACCCGCGCCGGCTTGCGCATCGGCGAACTTTCCGGCGTCGAAATCGAAAGCCTCCGCTTCTGCCTCGAGGCCCTCGTCCCCGGCAGCGGCCTGGAACCCCTCGCCTTCGAACTCGAGCCCGTCCCGTGGACCCGCCGCTGCCGCGCGTGCGGTGCCGTCTTCCGCGTCCTCGAGTACCAATCCCAATGCGCCGCCTGCGCATCCCCGCTCACCGGCCCCGAGGCCGGCGATCAACTCGAAATCTCGTTCGTCGAACTGGAGGAATCCTGATGCGCGTGCCCCTCGAACGCAAGGTGCTCAACGCAAATGACCGGATCGCCGCCACCTTGCGCGAACGCTTTCAGCAGTGCGGCGCTTTCTGCCTCAACCTGATCAGTTCGCCCGGTTCCGGCAAGACCACCCTGCTCGAGCGCACCCTCGCCGCTTACGACCCTACGCGACGCGTCGCCGTGCTCACCGGCGATATCCAGACCGATAACGACGCCCGCCGCCTCGCCCGCTTCGGCTTCCCCGTCCGCCAGATCACCACCGGCGGCGCCTGCCACCTCGACGCGAGTATGGTGGAGCGCCACCTCGCCGACTGGAACCTCGACGGCCTCGAGATTCTCTTCCTCGAAAACGTCGGCAACCTGGTCTGCCCCACCAGCTACGATCTCGGCGAAGATGCCCGCGCCGTCCTGCTCAGCGTCACCGAGGGCGAAGATAAGCCGCTCAAATATCCCTCCACATTCCACCACGCC
>Ga0210406_10006788_pt1 | contig 11781 bp, 14 predicted proteins | sample IncBWC30MmetaG_FD_155454 | JGI IMG/M metagenome (GOLD analysis project Ga0210406, IMG submission 155454) | Forest soil microbial communities from Barre Woods Harvard Forest LTER site, Petersham, Massachusetts, United States - Inc-BW-C-30-M | ecosystem: Environmental > Terrestrial > Soil >... | reverse complement strand
GCGCAACCGCGTCAGCCTGGCGATCTGGTGGTGTTCACCGAACATTTCGGTGGAAGGGTATGAGGTTTGAGGATGGCTGCGGTTCCGCTTTCAAGTTCACCCAGCTTGCCGGTCGTTACGATGAGAAGGGGGGAGCCCGGGCGATGAAACAATTGCCTCAGGTCCTTCTCGTGGATGACAACCCGGCCGACGTTGTGCTTGCACGTGAGGCGTTGGCCGGGGGCAAACATCGAAGCCACATCAGCAATGTACAGGATGGCGAGGAGGCGCTGGCGTTTCTGCATCGCATAGGCCGGCACGCGGATGCACTCCGTCCCGACTTGGTGATCCTCGATTTGAATCTGCCCAAGAAGGACGGTCGAGCGGTGCTGGCGGAAGCCAAAGCCGACAAGACTCTACGCACTATCCCAGTCGTGGTGTTCAGTACCTCGCGCTCGACTCTGGACATAGCGCGCAGTTACGAGCTAGGCGCCAACTGCTACGTTCACAAGCCTGGGAATCTGGAAGATTATTTTTTGGCTGTGCAATCGATTGAAGAATTCTGGTTTGGTTCCGCGAGCCTGCCACGAGAGGAAAAATAGACTAATGGAACACGCACATGCTCATGTTTTGCTGATTGAGGACAATCCCGGGGACGCCGACCTGGTACGTCTGCGCCTGGTGGAAAGTAAACCCGACGTCTATGTGAACTGCGTCCCCCGGCTCTCCGATGCCCTCGCATGTCTGGAGGCGGAAACACCTTCGCTGGTGCTGCTCGATCTGAATCTTCCCGACAGCCACGGCGCGGAAACCTTTCGGCGGATCAGGGAGAAGGCTCCGAACGTGCCGGTCGTGATCCTTTCGGGTCAGGACGATGAGGCGATGGCGATCAAAGCCGTCCACCAGGGGGTTCAGGACTACCTGGTTAAAGGCGACATCACCAGCAAACAACTGGGGCGTGCCCTCACCTATGCGGTGGAAAGGCAAGGACTGCTGCGCGCTTTGGAAATGACACGGAAGCAGCAGCTCGAATTCAAGAATCAGTTTCTGTCCCACGTTTCGCACGAATTACGCACACCACTCACTTGCATTCACCAGTACGTCACGATTCTGCTGGATGGGTTGGCCGGGGCTATGAAGCCGGACCAAACTGACCACCTCAAAACCATCCTCAAGAGTGTGAATCAGTTGCACGCCATGATCCGCGACCTGCTCGAAGCCACCCGCGCCGATAGCGGCAAGCTGCGCATCGAACCGCGCTGCATCGATATTGGCGAACTGATGCAGCAGGCAGTGGCGATGATGCGGATCACTGCCGCCGAAAAACACGTCGGCCTTCAGTCTGCGCTCGATCAAGCAGTCCCGCTCGTCTATGCGGATCCCGACCGTACGCTTGAGGTCCTCATCAACCTGATCGACAACGCCATCAAGTTCACGCCGGCCGATGGCTCGGTGGCCGTGCTCGCCTCGATGGTGGAGACGGACCCGGCTTCCGTCTACATTTCGGTCAGCGACACCGGCCGTGGCATCCCGCAGGAATCGCTTCCGCAGGTTTTCGAACGCCTCTATCAGGATCCGAACTCGGTGGACGATAGCCGGGCCGGTCTTGGTCTGGGGCTCTTCATCGCCAAAGAGATCGTTACTCTTCACGGCGGAAGGATGTGGGTTGCAAGCGAACCTGGCGCCGGCAGCACGTTCTCTTTCACTTTGCCGCTCTATTCCCTAGCCAAGCTCCTGCTCCCGGTAATCACTTACAAGGGACTCTTGCGGGAGTCTCTTGTGCTGGTGCGCGTGGAACTGACCCCGCTCTCCAAATCTCTTCGCGGAAGCTGGAAGGAAACCTGCGAGCAGTGTCTGGAACGCCTGCGCCAATGCATTTACGTGGACAAGGATCTGGTTCTTCCAGCCACTGGGACCAGCGGCCCCGTTGAAACGCTTTTTGTGGTCGCCTCCACCGACATGCAGCAGGTCAGCGTCCTGATGGACCGGATCCGCGATCAAATCGGGTCCCTGCCCCGGCTGAAGTCCGGGGGCACTCTGCGCGTAACGGCGGAGAAGATTCCCACTCCATCCGCCGCCGATCCCAGCATCCTTGAACAGCAAGTTTGGGGTATCGCGGATTACGTCACCGAAGTCGTTCAACAGGGTCTTGGGAGCAAACAAGACATCACCGAAAAGGAGAACCACGAAAATGCGAACTGAAAATTACAGTGAGGAACTTCCTCTCAATCGAGCGAAGATTATGGTGGTGGATGATGATCCCGATCTCAGACAGGCGCTGAGTTTGCGCCTACGGGCCAATAACTACGACACGGTGAACGCTTGCGATGGTTATTCAGCCATTGCTTTGGCTCAGAAGGAACGGCCGCATCTGATCATTCTCGATCTCGGGCTGCCGGCGGGCGACGGATTTGCGGTGCTGAAAAACCTGCAAGAGTATCCGGCGCTGTCGGTGATTCCGGTGATTGTGCTTACGGCTCGCGATCCGGAAGGCAACGAAAAACGTACGCTGGAATCCGGCGCCATCGCTTTTTTCCAGAAGCCGGCCGACAACGACGAGTTGCTGGGAGTGATTCGCGCCAGTCTACAGGCCGGCATGGGCCGGGGCGGAGATTTGCCATCGTAGCGGTTCCGATCCCTCGCGGCCACGGCCGCGGAAGGAGAGCGTCAATGTATATCGACAACCGGGGGGCGCTGGCCCGTTCCCGGGAGTACAACGTCCGCCGGCAGGAACCGCGCTATGTTTCGAGCGTCCCCGTCGGGTTGCAGCGGTTCTTGCGCTTTGGACCGTTCGTCACCCGGGGCGTCAGCCTTGATATCAGTCTGCGAGGAATGTCAGCTTTAGTCTGTGGCGCGCCGCGGGCGGGCGAAACGGTGGTGATTACGCTTTCCTTGCGAGATGCTCCGATCGAGATGCTGGCGACCGTCCGGCATAGCAGTGATGCCAAGTCTGGATTTGAGTTCTACCCGCTGTCTTCGATTGCCCAAGAGGGAATTCAGGCCTGGATACAGGAACTGAAAAAACACGAAGAAACGCTGTTCCCTTATCCGTACGCGGGTGGGGCCAAGGTTGGCAACGACTAATACCTTATCTACCTGGAGGGGCGAGGCGCCCGTCGCTCCACCGGATCACGCGATTATGCTTCGTCCGGCGGCAGCGGCAGTCCCTGAATATTCCAGGAAATGTTGTGGACGGCACTGTTGGTGGCGAGGATGGCAGACTTGCCCGGAGCGAACGCCAGTCCAACCAAGCCCTGGCCGGAGACCTCGAGGTTGGCCTTGCCTTGAGGAGTGATTTTCACGATGCCGCGTTTGCCGGCGAGAGAGGCAGCGACATAGACATTGCCCTCGACATCGAGTGCCAGGCCCTGCGGACGTCCCAGACCGCGATAGAACACCGACACGGTCCCGTGGGGATCGACTTTGTAAACGCAGTCGAAACTGGATGTGCTGGGGCCGGTGACGAACATATCTCCTTGCGGACCGAAAGCGATGTGATAGGCGGAAACGCTCGGCTCCAGCGTTGCGAAGACAAAAATCTGCCGGTCGCGAGCGATCTTGAAAATGGTTCCGCTGCGGTCGCCGACGTAGAGATTCTCCGCGGTATCGAAGGCAATCCCGGTCGCGACCCCCATGCCTTCAGCGTAGGTCGACACGGTGCCGTTCGGCGCGACTCTATATACGGCCTCGTCATGACGCGAAGAAACGTACATCTGGCCTTCGCGGTCGAAGGCGATCGAGGTGGCGTTCATCATTTCGCTGAGAAACGGCTTAACGTTGTAATTCGTGTCGATCTTGAAGATCGAAACCGGAACCTTCTGCCCGCGCGATCCGGAGAAAGTCACGTAGAGGTTGCCCTCGCGATCGAGCGCGGGATTAGTAACCGGATGAAGGTTGTCGGCAACCGGGACCGCAACCTCGATGGAATGGGCATTGCTCACGTGCCCGTTAGTGCCGACGACCACCGGCCCCGACGCCGCTCCCTCGGGGACGCGGGCGACCACGAAATCGTCGGAACTGATTAATACCGAGCCTTCGATATCGCCGAAATGCACGCTCGGGCGGCGGAGCTCGGGCGGGCGCAGGCTCCTTCCGATGATACGAACCTCGCCTCCGGGCAAGGCGAAACTGGGTGCGACCGCCTCGATGTGCGGCTTGCCGTTAACGTTCTTTTTTCCGAGCAGGCGGTCGGAGATGCTCATGAGTTTGTTCCGGCGGGAGCCAGCACTACTTCGTTAGAATTCCAAAGTGCAACAGAAGATGCATGACGGCGAGCGCATAAAGTCCCGCTCCCAGATCATCCACCACTATACCGGTACCCTCGGGCAGCCGTTCCAGTCGCCGAATTGGAAACGGCTTCCAAATATCGAAGACACGGAAGAGTATAAGGCCCGCGAGAAAAGTTTTCCAAGCGAGCGGGACGGCGATGAGTGCAACCAGTTGCCCTGCAACTTCATCGATGACAACGAATTGCGGGTCTTTTAAGCCCGCGGAGCGCGCGACCCGGGTGGCGGAGGGAATTCCGATGATGGTCACGGCTACTGCTGCGATGATGGTCGCCCAGGTGCGGTTCGCTACCGGGATCCGGGAACTTGCCAACGCCCATACTAGAATCGCGGCTAACGATCCCCACGTGCCGGGACCTGGCTTGAGGCGTCCGGTGCCGAAGAAAGTCGCGACCAGCGCGGCCCAGAGCGGGGCGCGGGGGCGAGACGCCCCCGCAACAGCCGGCGGGACGCCGGCGCTACGGTCGGAAGGCGTGGAGCGGCTTGTCATTTTGCAGCGCTGCCGTTCGTAGCGCCGCCGTCCTCGGCGGCTGTCGGGCGGGCGTCTCGCTCGCCCACCCACTTCCAATCCTTCAGCTTTGCTTTTGCAGGATTCTCGGTCACATAGCGAATCGCCCGTTCGAACTCCTCCTCGCTTCGAATGAGGTGGTCGTAGTACTCCCTTTGCCAAAAACCGCCGTGCCTCCCCAGTATCCGATTCGCTTGTTTCGCGCTGAACGATTTCCAGGAATGTACTACTGTTGCCAGTGTTTGTCCGGGAAAGAGCCGGGCTACGACATGCACATGATTCGGCATGACGCACCATGCAAAGAGCCGATAGCGTCTCTCATCAAAGTGAAGCAAGGCATTGGCCACTTTTTCTGCGATGGCGGAATTCTGCAAGTCACAAGCGCCTGCGCCACTGTCGAGGAAGCTCTCAATCACTGGAGTGGAGAGGCGCGCGATTCGCGTGCGTTCGTCGGCGCTGAGGTCACGCCGAAGACCGATGGCAGTCTTGACGATGGCCTGCCGCTCGGATTCGATGCGCTCGAGAACTGATTTGGGGAGCGAATCGGCTAGCCGGAAGGTTATGAAGTAGGTGGCATTGTCTTTTTCCCAGTGGGGCAGCCTGCCGCGATCGCGGATTTTGACCTCGCCAAAGCGGGGGCGAGACGCCCCCGTGACAGCCGGCGGGACACCGGCGCTACGGTCGTTTGTGACTGGTGAGGACGTGGGTTTCATAGCGCGTCTTCATCGTCGAGACTGTCTTCTCGGACCGTTTCGTCGGCGTCGGTAACCGGCGACGAGATCACGTATCCGCCGCTGGCCCACTTGCCGAGATCGATCAGGCGGCAGCGGTCGGTGCAAAAAGGAAAATCTGCGTCCGTGGCCTTCGTCGGCTTCTTACAGATCGGACACCGGAGCTTGATGGAGCGCTTGCTTGGCATAATCGGATTACAGAGGTCAGAGGTCAGATTGTAGAGTGAGAACATTTCTGGTCTGGGTGTTTTTGACCTCTGAAATCTCGCCTCTCACCTCTGACCTCAAACGATCTCGGCGACTAAGTCGTAATCGTGCGCGGCTGTGATACGGCAGCGGTAAAACTCTCCCTCTTTCGGCTCGTTCCCTTCGGGGTAATCGTTCACGAAGACTTTGCCGTCAATCTCCGGCGCGTGCATCGATGTGCGGCCTTCGAGCAGAAGGTCGGACTCCGTCGAAGTCCCTTCGAGCAGCAGATTGAATTCGCGTCCGACCAGCGATTTCTTTTTCGCGCGGCTGATCTTCTTCTGAATCGACATTAGAGATTTGCGGCGGCTCTCGATTTCGCGCAGGGAAATTTTCTTCTCCTGATCGAAGGCTCTGGCACCTTCCTGGTCCGAATAGCTAAAGGCGCCCATCCAATCGAAGGCCGCTTCTTTCACAAAGCCGCAAAGTTCCTCGAATTCCTTTTCTGTTTCGCCCGGGAAGCCGACAATAAACGAAGTCCGTAGAGTAACGCCGGGGATTACACGGCGCATCTTCTCAATCGAGCGCAAAAACAAGTCAGCGCCGCCGCCACGCTTCATTCGCTTCAGCACTGTCGCCGACGCGTGCTGCAGGGGTACGTCAATGTACGAACAGATATTGTCGTGGGCGGCGATCGTCTCGAGCAGTCGCCCGGTGATCTTGTTGGGATAGGCATAGAGGAAGCGAATCCACTGCAGGCCTTCGACGCCCGCCAGTTTTTCCAGCAGCACGGCCAAGCCGTCTTTCAGTCCAAAGTCTTCGCCGTAGCAGGTGGTGTCCTGTCCGATGAGCGTGATTTCGCGCACGCCGGATTGCGCCAGTCGCTCGGCTTCGGCGATGACGGATTCGAAACGCCGCGAGCGAAACTGTCCGCGAAGCTGGGGGATGATGCAGAAGCTGCAGGGATGATCGCAGCCCTCGGCAATTTTGATATATGCAGAAGATCGAGGCGTGGTCAGCACTCGGGGCGTGTGGTCGTCGTAAAGGTAGTTGGGCAGGTCGGCGACGGCTCCGTCCCAGGAATCGCGCGCGAAGCGACCTTGTCCGCGGCGATGATCGCCCTCGGGCCTCGAGGTTGGAGTGGTCGAACTCAGGATGTTGAACGGACTTGGCGCGCGAGGTGTCTCCGTCACTCCGGCAGCGGCAAGAATTTTCTCCAATTCGCCGGTACCAACGACCGCGTCCACTTCGGGAATGTTCTTTCGGATCTCATCGTGAAAACGCTCGACCAGGCAACCGGCAACGACCAGCCTTTTTGCCTTGCCGCCCGATTTGTGACGGGCCATTTCGAGGATCGTATCGATGGATTCCTGTTGCGCGCTGCCGATAAATGAGCAGGTATTCACCACGATGACGTCGGCGTCCTCGGCGTTGGGAGTAAGGTCGGCGCCAGCCTGGGCCAGCATGCCCATCATGACCTCGCTATCGACGAGGTTCTTGGGGCAGCCGAGGCTCACAAAACCCACCTTGGCCGGGGCCGTCAACCCCGAAGTCGCGGATATGCTTTTCTCTAAGGGCACAAGGAATAATAATCAGCGGGAAACAGATCTACACAATTCTAGCATCTAACTTTGCCATATCTGGTCACTGCGGGACGATGGAACGCTGGCACCAAGGGGGATACCGTATCCTTTCCGCCAATTCGGGTGGCCGTGCTAATCTTATGGGACAAAATTACATCCCCCAACGCTCCGGAGGCGAGATGTCGGCTAAACGGCTCGCAGTGCTGGTTATGCCAGTTTTGGTTCTGATTGCAAGCGCTGTGGCGCAAGTCAATGAAGTTTCCATCACGGCCGGACGAACGTTCGTCAGCACCCAGACGGTTCCGAGTACGGGGAGGCCCATTCACTTCGGAAACGAGGAGAGCGTTGCGTTCAATTACGCTCGACTGCTCAAGAACTTTAAGGTTTTCGGAGTCTACGGGGAATTGCCGGTAGCGATCTATCCGCGAATGGACCTGAACTATGCCTTCGACAAGGTTCCCAAGGACATCGGGGCGCTGTTCGTGACTCCATCGGTGCGTCTGAACATTTTTCAAGGCGACTCAGTGACGCCGTGGGTTAGCGTTGGCGGCGGCTATGCCCGTTTCCGGGAAGCCCCGGTTCTCAATTTCTTCGGAGCCAACCCTGGGCCAACCGGCACTAATACCGGCGTAGTTCAGTTCGGCGCCGGATTGGATGTGTGGTTCTGGCATACCTGGGGCGGCCGATTTGAAGCGCGGGACTTCTACTCGGGAGCTCCGGCTCTGAATGTTGATACCGGGAGAAGCCGCCAGCATAACTACTACGTAGGCGTTGGCGTTACCCACCGCTTCTAGACGAAAATCTAGAGTTGCTGTCACCGCAGGCAGCTGCCGAGCTGCGCTCGGCTTGGACGGGCGGGGCACCCGTCCCCACACGAACCTAGCTAGCCGCTACGCGGTTCTTTGTCTTTTCAGAATTTGCCGTTTCGGCGGTGGTGATGTCCTGGAAAAGCTTGGGCAGGCTTTGGGCGTCGGCTACGGACTTTCCAAAACGTGCAGACTCGTAAGCACGAGTAAACCTGGAAACTTTTTTCTGGAGTGCCGTTTCCTGAATGGCCGCTACGAAATCCAGGGGTGTCTGCGACGGCGATTTGCGCCAGCCACGCCGCGCCATCCGGGTGATCATCCGGTCATACCAAAGCGCGGCGGATTCGCGCGGTGCACGCTCCGGATGCGCCCGCAGACTATGATCACGCAGCCCGCTGAGCAGCCGCCGGAGATTCAGTAGCGTGATCAGAACTGCCGTGAACGCGATGAGGCCGCCCAACCAGCGCACCGGAAAATTGGTGAAGTGCCGCTGCGCGCGCCGTGCCGACCGCAGCAGGGCGCGATGCTGCCGCCCCATCCACCGGCGAGCCTCGTCAAAGAAACGCCGGCTGCTGTACGCTGCATCCTTCCCCAAAGTGCGCTGGTGGCTGGCATCGTAGTTGATAATCCATTCGCGCCAAAAGGATGCGGCCGCATCCATATAGAGCTGCATCCGCGACCAACCGCTCCGCGTTGGCAGGTTTCCGGCTGGAGTCGGATCAAAGCTGATCCAGCCGGCACCGGGGAAGTACGCTTCAACCCAGGAATGGGCGTCGCTGGCTCGCACCACATACTGGCCCGTGAGGTCGTTGAATTCACCTCCGCGAAACCCCGTGACAATTCGCGACGGGATGCGCAGAGAGCGCAGCATCACCGCCATCGAACTGGCGAAATACTCGCAATGACCTTTTTTCCTCTCGAACAGAAAATTGGCCAGCGGGTCCTGCGGCAGACTTCGGGGCAGCTCCAGCGTGTATCCGAAGTGGGTTGAGAGATACTGCTCCACGGCGGTTGCCTTTTCATAGTTGCTGGGAGCGGGCGCGGCGATTTCCTCCGCCAAGTTCGCAATGCGAATGTCGAGCGGAGGTAGTTTCAGGTACTCGTCCATAGCAGCGGGGGCTGTGTTCGCCGCCAGACGAAGCTCGTCGCTATCGATCGCGGGCAATTGTGATTCGGCTTCGTAGCGATTGATCGGGCGCTCGGCATCGAGGTCGTAGACGGCTCCCCCGGCGTCCATACTCACCTGGCGGAAATTTCCCGTAAGACTCTGCGGCCTCTCTGCTAGAAAGAAGACGTTGGTTCCAATCGGCTCCATGAGAACGCGATAACGAATGGGTCGGCCCGCTGTTGCCGATGCGCTACGCGGGTCCATCAAACGCGCCAGCCGATAGCTTCCGTCTATCGCCGGTCGCACCTGGGTTTGCTCATACGATTTCGACCATGTTCTGCCGTCAAAGTTGCTCAGCGCAACTCCACGCCACTTCAGGTCGTATCCGCCTTGCAGATCGTTCTGGATCTCGATGTGCATGACGACAGCACTGGACTGCTGAATCTGTCCAATGCGGCCGAGCTGGACGCGGTCGGTGAAGCCAGTGGAGACATCGCTGGTCGGAGTGTAGGCGCTCAGGTAGTGGGACGAAATGCGGGGAAGCAAGAAGAAGATCAGAAAACTTCCGGCCAGGATCATCAGCATTAGCACCGGAGCGATTGCCAGCAGCCCGTAAGCCAGGCCCCGGCTTGGAGAGATAGCGGCGGGAGATTGAACGCGTGGATCTTGTGCGTGCGTTTGCTCGGCGGCGACCGAGTGCCGCATCTCCATCAGAACGAAAGTGATGATCGCAACCAGCAGGAAGCCCGCAAAAGAAAACAGAAATACACTGCCCACAGTGAGCACGGCGGCGGCCAGCACCATCAGAAACGAGAGTACCGCGAGCATGTAATGGTCGCGGGTACGCTGCAACGAGAATAGCCGGACGACCATCGCGAAAAGGACAAGGTGAACCGTCGCTGTCAGAAAACTCCGGGACAGAAAGAAGTAGTCGGCGAGGTAGATGGCGACGTAAATCAGCGTTAGGACAGTGGTCCAGCGTTCCGGGATGACAAACTCGCGCTGCGTCAGAAGGTGGAACCCGCGGAGCGCCAGCGCAAGCCCCACAAGAATCACCGCTGGCAGATCCAGACCTCCGGTCGAAGCCAGCGCGACAAAGCCGCTGAGCACGAGCAGATATAGCGCAACGTTAAAGTAGCGCTCGATGGCTTTGGCCATGGTGATTCCGCCCGGGTTGATGGAGGCTTCGGTCACGACAAGCTTCTATTGTTGGCGAAACCGGTGCGGAAGGGAAGTGTCCGCGGTAACAAGATCTTGGGGCGTGCATGGGGAAGGACAAGGCTTCAGAGCCGCGAAGAGTAGTCGCGCGCCCAAAGAGCGCACCGCAGGCGCTAAAGCGCGGGCACCCTTTCAACAAAACGGCGCGACTGAGGCAGCTGTGGAAAAAGTCGACTGTCGATGACCAGCCCCTAAAGGGGCACTTGATTTCGAAGGACTTACGGTATCGCTAAAGCGATACCCTGATACGAAACTATTGTTTTTCCGCAGCCTGTGAAGTCGCGCCCTTCCGCCTAGAGGTTTGCTCTCATGGAAGCCGCACACCCCGCCACCAAGACGGATTCTTTGGTCACGCGGGAATCGCGGATCTCGAAGATGGACGCCAGCTGAGTGACTCTCAACACTTCGCGGACCTGCTCGGTTGGATTCAGCAGCGTGAGATAAATACCGGAAGCCTGCAATGAAACCAGAGAGCCGATTCCGGCGGCATCGATGGCATCAACTCCCGTCAGATCAAGGGTCACGTTACGACCTTCTTGCCGAACAGCCGCACACAAAATGGCAGTCTCATCACCACGGACAATTCTGCCTTGACATTGCAGAACCACTCCGTCATTCGACTCTTTTACAGTCACAGTAAGCATGGTTGGACTCTCCAGAAACTGCGTCTTGCTGCGGGACTCCCCCGCGGGTAGCCAGCTATTATAGGCGAACAAAAAACGAAACGCAATGCAAAAAGAAACAGACACGCGACTCAACGGGAGGATTCCCCCGGCTCAAGCCTTCGGCTGCGCAGCGGGTGGTCCAAATGAACCGCAACGACCTCGCATGCCTTCGCGGAACTTCTCGCGCTCTTCTGGGGTCATGCGCTCCCAGCGTTCCCTCATGCGGCGGCGCCAGTAGATGTGCCTGCCGGGGCCACCACGAAATCCGCCGAAGAGGATCTTGCTCAGAAGCAACAGGCCCACTGCCTGCCAGAAAGTGAGCAGATGCCAGCCGAACAGCGCCGGCATCAGCCAATTCCACAGGCTCATAACCACGTAGCCAAGCACCGCAATGAACAGCGGGGCGAACAATGCGAACTTCAGACCTCTTAATATCCAATTTCTTCGCATTTCTAGTGCCCTCCTGAATTCGTAAATTCGTCGTAGACTTCGCGCAGCCGGTCGCGCAAATGAATCACGGCATAGTGCTTGCGTGAGAGCAGCGTGTTCACGCTCAGGCCGGTTTCAACCGCGAGTTCCTTGAAGCTGTGGCCCTCGATTTCATGCGCGAGGAATACCTCACGCTGCTCTTTGGGGAGTTCCTCCAAAGCATCCTCAAGCTCTTCCAGCAAGACAGTTCGGGCGTAGGCCGCCTCGGGTCCGGCATCGCGG
>Ga0210406_10006787_pt1 | contig 11783 bp, 14 predicted proteins | sample IncBWC30MmetaG_FD_155454 | JGI IMG/M metagenome (GOLD analysis project Ga0210406, IMG submission 155454) | Forest soil microbial communities from Barre Woods Harvard Forest LTER site, Petersham, Massachusetts, United States - Inc-BW-C-30-M | ecosystem: Environmental > Terrestrial > Soil >... | reverse complement strand
TTTGGGATTGCAGCCTCCGAGGTGTCTCTGGCGTATCCAAGCACTGTGGCCGATTCAAACTGTCCATAGGCGCTTAGCGCTGGAAACAGTAGAACCAGTACCAACGCTATATGAAACCATTCCGTTACCAGAAACGGCCTCGCCATTTTCAAATTTCCGTCGCATGAAGTGTATTTTTCTGTCTTTTGAATGCGCATGATGTAGTCCTCGCTAAATCGAAATGGCCTCTGAATTTGGCGACACCACGGAGTTCTCGCCATAGAGCTCTTTGACATTGAGGGGCGGCTGAAACATTACTGATGCCAAGCAGCCACTGTCAAGAACGATTGATTTACGGTAGCGATAACGTAATGGCGAAGTAACTATTACATTAAATGCAATAAAGTCAGTTAATTACAGCCATATAACTTGACAGATATATCGCAAACTGGAAACTCGTGCAGCCGAGGTTACCCGCTAATGTGATTGAGGGAATTAAACCTGGTAGGCCGACTCCACAATGACGAAAATTGCTGGTTTCTGCGCGGTTTCGTGATGACGAGAATCAATCCGCAACCTGTGCGCTGAGATAGGCCAACTCGATAAGTTAGCGGTATCTGCCGCAATCTGAATCAGTCGAACGGTGCATCAATCCGCACAGCGCCCCCAATTGCGATGGGCGCTCGCGTTGGCTCGCTGAATTGTGCGGATTATGGGGAGCGGCTACTTCTTCCGCATCCAGAATGCTACATCGACGAGACAGATCAGTGCTGGCACTTCAATGAGTGGACCGACTACTCCAATGAACGCCTCCCCCAGTTTAAACCAAAGACAGCTACGTCAACTGCAATCGCCAGCTTGAATAGCGCGCCTGCTGCCGCATGATGAAGAACAAGTGCGGTCAGATGGAGATGCCGGCGTCGCATGGCTGGTGCCATAAAACCCGCCGAGCGTTCACGACAATGCCCTGGATACAAAGACAGTGGCTCTCCACCCGGGTGCAGTCACGGAATTTAGGGGTTGCAGGCTTTTCCTCGATCCTGAAGGGCCGCCCGACCCTCCTCCGCACACGACAAGCAAAGAATTCCGGACCAGGAATATGCCAGCACAAAGATCATCCTGAACGACGAAGATCTTCGGATTCCGTAGAAACTTTCGCTTTCGCAGGTACGAGATCGAGAGGGTCAACAAGGGAATACCCCTCACCTCTGCGCGTGAGTAGCCTCCGTGGCTGAGAGAAATCGTCCTCGATCTTCTCTCGAAGACGCCGGATGTAGACATCCACGATTCGGCGATCTTCGATCTCAGAAGGAATCCAAACACTTTCTAGTAGCTCCTCTCTGCTGAAGACACGTCCAGGACTGTTCATTAGATGGGCGAGCAGATTAAACTCTTTCGGACTAAGTTTTTTCCTCTCGGCTCCAAGAGATACTTCCATTCCTTCTCGATAGAGAGACAATGTTCCGAGAGTTTGAACTTCTTCCTCTGGGAAGACAGTTGTTTGAGAGCGGAGAGTTGCCTCAACTCGGACCAAGAGTTCGCGTGGAGAGACGGGCTTCAACAAGAAATCATCAGCGCCAGAGTCGAGGGCGGTCACCATATCGTCCAGCCCAGCCCTGTCGGATAGGATAATTTTCCTGGTGGATCGTGCACTCTTCAACTCCATCAACTCTGAAAACAGCTTCTCCATGGGCTTTTGCCAGGATGAGATATCGAAGAGTAAAAGGGCTGGCTTCTGCTTTTGGACTGCCTCAATGACGTTGGAGAGACCAAACACAAATCTAAGGTCGAAGGTACCGTTATTGAGGGCCTCGCCAATAATAGGTGCCAACGTGCTTGAATTTTGGACGATCATTATCCGTTTACGCATGGTTTGGATTCTTCCAGGGGACAAAGTAACGGAAGGGGGTGGGGACACAGTTGTTGGTCGCCTTGGGAGCGCCACCAATACCGGCCCATCCTTCCCGGGTAAGGTTAACTATATGCCGCCGTACCCGGCTAATCTAAGCAGGCACGGTATCACTTATACCAACGCACACAGCTCGCTTCTCCTTGTCGAAACTGAGGTCTTGGCGACTGCGGAAGTTCGGACCTTGGGCTGCCTGTATGATTGTTTGGCCTCTGACCGAACAAGAGAGATCCAACATGTCGCCCAGCGCGTAAAACGGAGCCGGAAACAAGAAATGACGCCAAGCAAGCCACGCAGCCAAAACGGCGGTATTTGACATTAATACGCAACATTCAACTTTACCGATGTGATGAATGCACAAACCCGGAAATGATATGCACAAGATTGTGAATACAACTCGAATCGCATATCTAGCGTAACCATTCTTTCGGTCATACCCAACTCTTATCCTAAAGTTGCGCCGAAGTGCAGTTAATCAAGATAGATCCAGCGGGTCCCGGTCGCGATAACTCGAAGAAACAGGTAGACGATCAAAGCGATCAACGCCTAGGACAAGACTGCGAGAATCATGCGGAGCACGTTCGTGTTGAGAATCCGATGCATCGTGAGATCTCCTAAGCATGCATGGGAACCTGCTCTTGGATGGTAACTTTGTCTTTCTCTCCGCGTGGAAGCAAGCGTGTTGAGTTCAAGATGAAGGTCAACTCCGAGGCAACGTGGATGAATGTTGCAAGGAGCGGATTGAGCAGTCCGGCAGCGGCGAGGCCGATGCCAATCGTATCGACGATCAGAGTGCCGTAAAAGTTTTGCAGGATGATTCGCCGGCAGTTTCTCGCAATTCGAACGGTCTCGACAAACTTTGCCAGATCGTTACCGATCAGCACGACGTCAGCGCTCTCGCGCGCGACATCCGTTCCGGCTCCCATCGCCACGCCTACAGTAGCTTCGCTGAGCGCCGGTGCATCGTTGATGCCATCTCCTAACATCGCGACCGTGCGACCCTTTTTCACTTGTTCTGCAATAAAGTCAGTCTTTTGTTGCGGAAGAAGTTCGGAGTAGGCCTCAACGATGCCGAGCTGATCGGCTATGGCTTCTGCGGCCGCTCTCGAGTCCCCTGTCAACAGGACGACTTTGATGTCCATGTCGCTTAGAGCCTTTACCGCTGGAGCAGCGCTCGGACGCAATTGATCCGTTACCAGGATTGAACCAAGGTAGCGGTTCCCGCGCGCAACCAGGACCTGCGTACCATCCTTAGCACCTGCTTGTTCATGCAAAGCAATTCCGAGTTCTTCAAACAGTGCGCGATTGCCAACCGCGACGGATTCACCGCATGACGATGCCAGAACTCCGCGCCCAATGCGGTACTCAAAGGATTCGGGAGCGGCGGCCTGAATCTTTTGTTGTTCTGCAAAGCGAACGATGGCACGTCCTAGAGGATGCTCTGAGTTTCTCTCAGCGCTGGCGGCAGCTTCGAGGAGAGTTTGCTCCGAGGTGTCTGGTGCAGCATGGATCTCCGACACGACGGGAATTCCATAGGTCAGAGTGCCGGTCTTGTCGAGAAACACAGTGTCTAGTTGCGCGAGTGCTTCGAGGTATACTCCGCCTTTGATAATCGAACCGTTGCGCGCTGCGCGCCCAATCGCTCCGAGGATTGCAAGCGGAGTTCCCGCTGCGATGCCGCAGGCCCCTGCAACGATGATGACCGAGATGGTGGATCGGAGATTGTGGGTGATGAGGAAGGTCAGGACAGCAGCGCCGAGAGCAAAATAGACCAGGTATCCGGCAAGCCGGTCCGCGGTTTTCTGGATAGGAGCGCGCGAACGCTCCGCGTTTTCCACGGCTTCGATGATTTTGCCAAAGGTCGTTTCTTTTCCTAAGCGCTCGGCACGCACCTGAAGCGTGCCAGCCTGATTGATGGTGCCAGCATAGACGTCGCTTCCAGTCGATTTTTCGCTCGGCATCGGCTCGCCGGTAATCGCTGCCTGTTCCACAAAAGAATGCCCGCTCAACACCTGCCCATCCACGGGGATTCTGTCGCCGGGCCGGATAAGGACGACTTCTCCAGCAACAATGGTGTGGGTATTCACTTCGACGATCTGGTCATTCCTAACCACACTGGCCGTCTGAGGAAGGAAGTCTAGCATATCTTGAATGGCGCGCCTGCCTCGGCCAACTGTCAGTCCTTCCAGAATCTCGGCTGCCAGAACAAAGGCTGTGATGACAAGGGCGGTGAAGAACTCACCGATGGCAAGCGCGGAGATGAGTGCGATGGTCATGGACAGCTCCATCGTCATCCTGCGCTCAACGACGTTCTCGAAGGCCTCCTTGAAGATCGGATAACCGCCAATCAGTGTCGCCACCAGTCCGATCACACTGATCCTATGGAGTGGCTCCCATAAGTGAATCCAGACGGCTACGGCGGCAAGCGCGACAAAGATGACGCGGAGGATATCTGCAACTTCAAAACCATGCTGGCGGTCATGATCCTCGTGCTCGTCATGCCCCTTGTGTGTTCGTGTAGGTTGAGGGAGGTGAATACCCGCTTCGGCTACCTCACCAAGATCGGCGTGGCTCTCTCGTTCATTTGTGACGGCCATTCTCTTCTCCTAATTCGTTAGCGCAGATAGCGCTTGACTACGGCGATCAATTCATCAGTAGCCTCAAGTTGCGAGGCCTCCGCTGCAGCTGTGGGCGAAAGGACATGAAACCGAAGGTGTTCCTCGATCAGTTCAGCCATCAGACTGTTCAGAGCGCCTCGGCAGGAAGCGACCAACTGTAGAACGTCTTCGCATTCATGCTCCCCTCCAAGAGTCCGCTCGACAGCGGTAACCTGCCCCTGAATTCGGCGTACACGCGACAGTAGCTTGGCTCTGTTCTTTGTGGTGTGTGACAAGTTGTCTCCCTGTCAGATAATATACACCCGTATACTATAATTTGGGGTCAATGGGCAGTATGCCTTATGGGAACGAAGCGTCGTGGGATCGAACCGATCATCGTGTTTCCGGGCGTTGCAATCAGAATGGAAGGTGAATATGGGCGATGCAAGTGTGAAGGGCGAAGAACAACGCAAGCATTGGGATCAGAAGTACGAACAAAGTATGGTTTCCCTAACGAAACCAGATCCATTTTTCCTATCGGCCTACAAGCAGTTCGTGGGTGATTCCTACCCGAGCGCAGGAGTAGCACTGGATCTCGCAGGCGGGATTGGCAGACATGCTCTATGGTTGGCGGATGGGGGATGGCAGGTGAGCGTAGTCGACATTTCTGAGGTGGCCATCAGCAGGCTCAATCAGGAGGCACTTCAACTCAATTTGACACTTGATCTTTTTGCGGTTGATGCATCCGAGTACAAGTTTGAACCGGCACAGTTTGATCTAATCGTGCTGTTTTATCATTTTGACCGCAACCTCTGTTCAAGGATAGTCTCCGCCTTGAAACCCGGCGGTTTCCTGATTTCAAAAACCAGTCTGCGATGGGATTCGGATGAGATGCCCGCCGCGATCAGCACCGATACATTACAGCGAAATGAGATCCTGTCGCTGGTTCCAGAACTGTGTGTGATGTCCCACCGAGAACGACCTGTGGGTAATCGGGGCGTTGTAGAGTTTGTTGGAAGAAAGGATGAAGTCGCCCATGAACTATGGATTTGAGCACACTAACGCGATGGGCTAAGAGAGGCCTCGCCTAGTTGAAATATCGCTTGACCACCGCGACCAATTCATCAGCAGCCTCAAGTTGCTCGGTTTCGAGTTTATTGGCTGGTGGAAGAACGTGATATCGGAGATGCCCTTCGATCAGACCCGCCATAAGGCCGTTCAGAGCGCCGCGACACGAAGCCACAAGTTGTAGGATGTCCTCGCTGTCGCCGTCACCCTGCAATGCGCGTTCGATGGCTTCGACCTGCCCCTTGATACGGCGAATCCGTCCGAGTTGTTTTTTCAGATCCTTGGTGGTGTGAGACAAGAGCAATCCTCGCGGGGCGTTATCTCTCTATATTAGAGGCATTAGCTACGCGGCAAGCATAAAACGCAAAGGTTGATGTGGCGCGGGCCGGACTCGAACCGACGCATAAGAGCTTAGAGGCTCCTCCCTTACCACTTGGGTACCGCGCCATAGTATCCGCTTTTTGCGCGAACCGCGCCCGATGCTCGACGCAAAGCGAACGGAAATGTCAGGTTCTGCCACTCTGAACTCGTTGGTCGTTGGGCGAGGGCCTGTTCCATCGAGCGCCGACGCTCCAAAGGCGCAGAAAGACCACGGAAGCAAAGAGCACGACGCCGAGCGGCAGGGCCATCAGATTGAGGTCCACCCCGGCAAGTTCTCCAACAGCCACTCCGAAGGAGACAACGACAACGAGCACACCCAACGCCCGCGACGAGCGGACGGAACGGTTATGCCCGGTGAGCGCCAGTTGCTGAGTTCTTGCTGCAAGAAATCCATCTGTTCCATCGACAAGCACCATGCCGAGCGAGAAGACCACTCCCGATATCCATGGGTTCAGTTGCCCGGCGAGGAGAATGGCCGATAGTTGGCTCGCCGTCTCGAAACCCATACCGAAGAGGACGCCGAGCAGAAGCGGACTAGCTTGAAATAGGCGGGGAGGCTTCGGGTGCTTATGCTGTTTCGGCCTCCACAGTCGCCAGATGTTAGCGAAGCCGAGCGCCAGAAGAATCCAGACCGTATACGGAGCGACGACGCCAGCAAGCAACCTTCCGAAGCCGACGGCCAGAAGAGTCACAATGATCCCGTGCCCCAAAGCGAAATAGACCCCATTCCATCGCGAGGGGTGGAAGCGCGAGAGACCGTCAATAACGGAGAGGTGGTCTGGATCGACGCCATGCCTCATGCCGAGAGCCGCAATCACCGTAACGAGAGCCGCTCCTTTCATCTCTGCCCTTCGAATCTGAGCGGCGCCTGAGCTCGATACGGCATCAAGGCCAGGCTGAGCAATTCCTTTGGAAGGGGAAGTAGTTCGTCAGCATCCTTCGATTGCTCTGCCCAATCCGCCAGCATGGCGAAGTGTCGCCGGCTATAGAGCCGTGCCAGCCATTGTGTGCCCTCCGAATTGGTAATCATGACTACGTTTGGCATATCACAGGGACCGAGGCACCCACTGACCGAGAGATGCACTCGTTTCAACAGACCGCGAACCTTCCACTCCTGTTTGAGCCATTGCACCGGGACCTCTGGGTGTCCCTTCTCCTTCTTTCCACAGCAACATCCATCGCAAATGCTGATCTGGGCCAGCATCTGCCACTTCGGAGTGATCACTTCTGATTGCGACATATCCCTCTCTGTACTTCCGTTAATGATATCGTATTCTCGTTATACATTACGGAGCGAAGCGATGGACTTGTTTGCAAAAAGAAATCCTGAGAAGGGCCTACGAACTCAACAGATCAAAGCGCAGGTTGCGGAGTTGCTTGAGCTGAATCAGGAAGCAACCGTTATGGTGACGGAGTTGAACTGTCAGGACGATGACTGTCCCGAGGTGGAGACCGTGATCGCCATCTTTCGGGCGAATCAACAGAAGGTCCAAATCACACTGCATTCGGGCGTTGAAGAGATTACCGATGCTGAGGTTGAACAGTTTTGCCGGAATGTACAGAACAAGCCGAATCAACCTGAAGAGATCACGGTCGCTTCAGAGCAGAAGAACTAAACAATCCAAGGAGATCTGTGTATGGCAACGACAGCAGTAAGTGAAGATAAACGCGTTCCGGTTACGGTGCTTACCGGCTTTCTTGGCTCGGGCAAGACGACCCTCCTGAACCGCATCCTGACCGAGCAGCATGGCAAGCGCATCGCGGTCATCGAGAACGAGTTCGGTGAGGTTGGCGTCGATCAGGAGCTAGTCATAGGTGCCGAGGAAGAGATCTTCGAGATGAACAACGGCTGTATCTGCTGCACCGTTCGCGGAGATTTGATTCGTATCCTCGGCAATCTGATGAAGCGGCGTGAGAAGTTCGACTACATCCTTGTGGAGACAACGGGTATGGCCGATCCAGGACCGGTAGCACAGACCTTTTTCGTCGATGACGAGATGCAGAGCCGACTGAAGCTTGATGGCATCGTGACACTGGTGGACGCCAAACACGTATGGCAGCACATCGATGACTCCGATGAGGTCAAGGAGCAGATCGCCTTCGCGGACGTCATCCTGCTGAACAAGACGGACCTTGTTGGCGCCGATGAATTGAACAAGCTCGAACGGCGCATCCATTCCATGAATGCGGCAGCGAAGATCTACCGGACGCAGGACGCCATGATCGATATGGACAGTGTCCTCAATGTAGGCGGCTTCAACCTGGATCGCGCTATGGAGGTTGATCCGCTTTTCATGGAGCCGGAATACCCCTTCGAATGGGGCGGTGTCTATTCGCTTAAGGCAGGGACGCATACCCTTCAACTCCAGTCAGGTCCAGACCCTTCGATGACAGTCGTTCTTCTGCCTGCTCCGGGAGGCAAGCTGCTGGAAAGCCTGGAATCTGTGCTCATGGAGGCTGTCCTTGGATTCTCAGCTCCTGCTTTGACGAGGAAGCCTGGAGAAGCGATCCTCCCTGGGCAGCCGAGTGAGTTGTCTTTGGAAGGGAGTGGACTCACATACACCATCGAGATACCGGCGGATGGCGACTACGCTCTCTTCACTGAGCACCATCCGGACGAGTTTCAAGCGAAGTTGACGAACGGGGGTGGCGAACAGACTGCGCACATCGAGAAGCTCTTCAAACCCAATCACGAGCACGATGAGGAGGTATCCTCAGTCGGCATCGACGTTGTGGGCGATCTCGACAAGCGCCGCTTTAACCAGTGGTTAAGCCATCTGTTGCAGACGCAAGGGACGGACATCTTCCGGATGAAGGGCATCATCAGCCTGAAGGGTGAGAAGGAGCGCTTTGTTTTCCAGGGCGTCCACATGCTCTTCGATGGTCGTCCAGACCGCCCGTGGGGAGGCAATGCTCGCCGGAACCGACTGATCTTCATCGGTCGCAATCTTGACCGTGCTGCTCTGAATGAGGGGTTCACTAAATGCCTGGTGTAACTGAAGAAGTCATGCAAGGTACTTTGCTTTCGCAGGTTTGGCGTGCGGTCCTGGATGAGGCTGCGGTCTCCGTTAGCTGGTCCTCGAGCGGTCGCTATATGGCTGCCGCCTCAGCCAGTGGCGCGGTGTTTCTTTTTGAAGCAGAGACCGGCCGACAATTGAATCGGTGGGATGCTCATCGTTTTGCGGCAACCCTGGTTGCGTGGCATCCTCATGAGGATCTACTGGCAAGTGCGGGACACGATGGGAAGGTCCTGCTATGGAAGCCCGAAGGCGAGACGTCGCACTCTGCCCTGGAGTGTGGGAGCGCCTGGGTCGAGCATCTTGCCTGGTCGCCGTCTGGCCAGCAGTTGGCGACAGGCTGCGGACGCACGCTGCGGTTATGGTCGAAGGACGGTGCATTGGTTCTGAACTTTGAGGAGCAGCCGAACACCATCGCCGGCATCGACTGGCGTTCCGACTCGCTGGAGTTGGTCTCTGCCTGTTATGGACAGGTCGTCTTCTGGTCGCCGTCATCTAACACGCCGAAGCGTACATTTGAGTGGAAGGGCTCGATGCTTTGCATCGCATGGAGCCCGGACGGTCGATATCTCTGTCACGGCAATCAAGACTCAACCGTCCACTTCTGGATCGTAGCCACTGGCAAGGAGTTGCAGATGTCGGGCTACCCCTTGAAGGTCGCCCAGATTGCCTGGGACCGGCGATCAAAGTATCTCGCTACTGCTGGCAGCCCACAGATCACCGTATGGGATTGTTCCGGCAAAGGCCCAGCCGGGAGAAAGCCCCAGACTCTGAAGCACCATCGCTCTCCGCTGCGTTCCATGCGATATCAGAGCGACGGCCCATTTCTTGCCTCCGGCTGCGCGGAGGGCAAGGTTGCGCTCTGGAAGCCAAGCAAGCGCGATGGTCCGGACATGACGGCCAAACTCGGCTCTCCGGTCACCGATCTCGCGTGGTCAACCGCGTCAGGTCGCCTGGCAGTCGCTACAGAAGACGGCAGTGTCGTGGTGTTTGATCCGCGTTCCACTTAGCTATCGGAACAGAAGAAGCGAGGACGGCCTAAAAACCCCGTCTAACAAGAATGACTTATTATTAGCGCAAGGTATATCGGGATGACCAGGGAGATCCAAACTAGAAGAACGCGACAAAAAGAAGCCATCCGCGCTGCCTTCCTCGAAGAGGATCGCCCGCTCTCTCCAGACGAGGCTCTCGTCTTTGCCCAGAGACGAGCGGACGCGCTGAGCATCGCAACTGTTTATCGAAATATCTCCAACCTAGTCGAGGATAAATGGCTTACCCCGATTCAGGTGCCCGGCTGTCCTGTACGCTATGAGGTTGCTGGAAAGGCGCATCATCATCATTTCCAGTGCCGAAGCTGCGGCACTGTTCATGAACTTGAAGGATGCGATGTGCCAAACAAACCGCATCTACCGAGGGGCTTTAAGTACCTTGACCACGATTTCTTCGTCTACGGCATCTGCGCTGCTTGTCCCAAGTGATTCCTCCCACAAGTCATTACTGGATAGACCCTCTCAATCCTTGGGTCTTTCGTTTTTCGGAGAACCATAGAATAAGGTGGTACGGCGTCGAGTATGTGATCGGAATAGCATTTGCTGTATATATGTGTTCTCTCGTTGGGCAAAGCAAAAGCGTCTCCCCATCTCCGTGGTGTATACACTGCCGGTCTACGCCGCCGTGGGCGCTGTTCTCGGCGGGAGGATTGGTCATTGCCTCTTCTATAACCTCTCAGAAGCCAACGGTTATCGGAAGTAATCCCATTCCAATAGACTAGGGTCACAGAACCCATTCAATAAGAGCTGAAGACCGGCGCCACCGAATTCATTCATCAATTGACGTCAAAAGGATAGTGGGGGAATAATCAATCCTAATGCGGCCCCAAAAACGTGGAAAGGGATGGACACATGTTCTTTTAGGTATCCTTCTGGTCTGCGTTCTGGGTGCGACGACTGCCGCAGCCAGTCACATTCACCTGACAGCTCAGGATTCTCACAACGGACACTGCAGCCTCTGTTCGTTGGGTGCGACTCTCGTGGCTGTTGTGGTTGCTCTGACAATCTATCTGCGTTGGTGCCGTGTCACACGTACGGCGGACCGCGATTCCGAGTTTCCTGGTTTCGTTCAGGTTCGAGTCCGTTCGATCCGGCCCCCTCCTGCGGTTTCCTTCCTCCCCTAGCGCCGGGCCTTTCCCCGGCGGTGTATGCTGTCGTACTTTGCGGCGATGACGCTAGTTGCAGCCCGTAAAGGCGCCTTTGGACCCAACGTTGCTATTCGCTCCTCTGGTCGAGCGCTGAGGAATCTTTATGGGAACCGCTATCTACTCTGAAATGGACCGGGCCGTGATCGCCCGCCGTGGACGCAATCTCGAATACTTCACCATCGCCTGGGCGACCCTCGAAGGCGCCATCGCACTCGTCACTGCAATCAAGTCGAACAGCTTGTCGTTAGCTGGGTTTGGCTTCGACTCGCTCATCGAGGTCGTCTCCGGAGCTGCATTGCTATGGAGAATGTCCCACGAGATGGACCATCATCGGCGTCATCGCGCGGAACACGTCAGTCTCCGGATCGCGGGAGTCTGCCTCCTAGCATTGGGGGGCTATCTCCTGATCGAGGCCACTTCGAATCTCTGGATGAACCGAGGTTCGGAGATGAACTGGATCGGAGTCGGCGTCACCACAGCGGCACTCATCTGCATGCCCCTGCTTTCCCGCGCCAAGCGGAAAGTGGGCCGGGCGCTCAACAGTACAGCTATGATGACGGATGCCAAACAAACAGATTTTTGCATGTATCAAGCGGCGATCGTTCTCTTCGGCCTCTTGGTCCATGCCGCATTCG
>Ga0210406_10006786_pt1 | contig 11783 bp, 15 predicted proteins | sample IncBWC30MmetaG_FD_155454 | JGI IMG/M metagenome (GOLD analysis project Ga0210406, IMG submission 155454) | Forest soil microbial communities from Barre Woods Harvard Forest LTER site, Petersham, Massachusetts, United States - Inc-BW-C-30-M | ecosystem: Environmental > Terrestrial > Soil >... | reverse complement strand
CGTCAGTCGCCTCAGGGAAATAAATTTGGGCGATGTCTTCCATGGTCTGCTTGCGCTTCAAGAGCTGGTTGATGTTGTGGCAATGGTCCATGTCATTGACATCCTTGCGGAAGCGGTTCTCGCTGATGGCGGCGATGAGGGCTTCCGTGTCGGTCATCTTGGACTCGTAGTTGCACTCCAGCTTGACCTTGGGTTCGTTGGGTCCGAGCAGATGGTCGTTGATGTACTTGACGGCCAGATAACGGCGGCGACCGTAGACCAGGACCGGTAGACCCTGCTCGTTCTTGCGGACCTTGGCCGGTTGGTGCTGCTCGTTCTTGTGGATATCGGCGGCGAGAGCGGCGATATCGGCGTCTGAGTAACCCTTGCGCCCGCTGAGCGACACTGGCGGCAGGATTATATCCTCAGGATACGCAGCCCAAAGCGTGACGCTGCGCGTGATCTTTTTGGTTGAAAACACGGATTGTGCACACATTGTTACTTCCCTCCCGGTGGGTTGAAAAGGTCGTTAAAGCTCGCACCCAGATTGCTTTTAACGGCGGGCTTTTCCCATAAAGCTCGACGCGGGCGCAGGACGCTGCTGTTAATTAAACAATAACATATAACACTACGGGTGTCAAGTGTTGGTTTTAAATCTTTAACACCGGGAGTGCGAACCGGCAAGGGGTAAAAGCGCAGGATACGTGACAAACTAAAAATCTGTCACGCGCGGCCACAGAAATTCGAGCAATGGAACCTGCGATTCTGGCTTGTAGATCACGGCCTCCTGGGCCATGTAATCGAAGTGATGGTACGCGCCCTCACCGGCTTTGGCGACGGCAGACCGGATGCGGCGGCTGGCCCCGTCAGTGCACTTGAGCATGAGCCCTTGAGCGCCCATCCGGACGCCGATATGGAAGCGCTTGACCTCTTTATCCACAGAGATAACGACATCCAGGAAACTGGTAATGATGCAGACCGGCGCGCTTCCAACCCAGTACGCGGGCTTGGTGGCTGGCTCACCTGTAGACGTGTTTACCGGTGTGGTTAGCGTGTTGCCAGGACGGGAAAAGTCGATGGACTCCCAGATGGCGATGCCGTTCCTGTCGCGCAGCCACTCGGCGATCCGCACGGCGTTCTCGGCGCGTGGTGATGTAAGGCTTGAAGTCGGCTTCAGTCATGGCGCTTCCTCGGTTTCTTTGCCGGTTTCGGTTTTAGGTGGCCCCGAACGCTCACCGGCTTGAATCTGCATTCGTTATCCGGGTTGTGATCCGCGTTACAGTACGGGCATCCGGGCAGAATGTGAGCGGGCTTAGTACGCATGGTTTGTATCTCCCTTTGGGAAAAAATGGGGCAGGCCCCCGAAGAAACTGCCCGCCCCAGCCAAAAATTAAACCTGATTATTTTGCGGGCGGGTCTCCGGCGACGGGCGCGCAGGAATTCTTCCTGGGCTGCGTCGCGAGCTTTGACAGCCGTCTCGATCTCTTCCCAGTCGTAGCCGGTTACCGTGCCATTCGCCCGCGCTCGCAGTAAATCCTTGGCGTTGTTGGCTACCGCGTGAGCGGTGGCGTTGAATGCATCTATCGCTGTGTCGGTTCGCGTGCATCCCTGCGGTGTCTTCAAGCCGGGTGGCGTGAAGTCAATAGTGGCAGGTTCTGGGCTTGTCTCAAGTGGCGTGTCTTCCGTGACTGCCCACTGGCCTACGCTGTTGCCGTTCACGTCCATGATCTTTCCGCCGTCGCCTGGATGAGGCCGGTTGAGGTTGGCCGCGTTCCGGCTCAAGCGAATGGGATCGATTGCGCCCGCGATAGCTTTGCGGACGTGCGCCCAATGCTGCATGGCGTCATTGCCGAGTTCGATTTCCAAAACAAATTTCATTTTCCCCTCCCCGGTAAACAGGTTTATACGTTGATATGAATCTCAACAGCCGGTAAGCAGTGCCAGTAGCCGGACGACTATGAAGAGACAGAGCAAGGCGATGATGGCCAGGAATGGCACGTCGGTTATCAGACCGCCGAAGTCTGGCACCTTGCTCAACAGCCAAAGGGCAATAACGGCTAGGAAGATAACGGCCATGTGATTTCTCCCGCGTCTTTACTACGTGTAAACGTGTTTCCGGTAACTCCCTCGACCGCTCCGGCGTAAATCCGGCAGAGGATTTTCTGGTCGCGCCAGACTTCAAGCATGAATCTAGCCCCGTAGGGCGCGATTCTGATTTCGAGCAGGCTGTTGCCAGCGTCGATCTGAAAGTAAGGGTCAGGCGACGTGAACCCGGTGGGCGAGAGTTGGCCGTCCGTGTTCACGTTCTTGCCCGGTAGTCGATCACGTTGGCAGCGTAGAGGCGGTCGAATTCGGCGCAGTCCTGAGGATTCAGCGCTGCCCGAAAAGCTGTCAGGTTGCGGTGGAAGTCGCTGGCGTCGCCAATGAACGCTCCTCCGCCGTCCGATGCGGTTGAGCCTGCGGTTACGAACCCGTCTGACGTGATGGCGATGCTAGTGAGCTGTCCGCCACGGACACCGTCGCGCACGCCGTAGTCGTGGCCGATGATGGCCCCGACAATTGCCGCCATCATGGGGCTGAAGTTGAAGTTGCGCGGGTTGATGCGTCCGGCAAAGTTGTAATTCTGAGTTTGGTTGAGCATGTTTCCCTCCCCGGTAAATCACTGCAAAGGCGGTTTTACTGTAATTGGTTGCTGTTGCCCCGCGATTGAACAACACACACCAAAGAAGAGCAGGGCGACAAAGATGAACTAGGCGGTCTTTCCCCCTCCGGGCGACATATGAAGTACGGCGTAGTCGTGAAACTGTTTCAGCGAGTGCTGTACGGCCTTCTGGATTAAATCGTCAGGGACGGCGGACCCATATTGCAGTTCCAGCTTGGCGGTAAAGTAACGCTTGAAACGGGCAGTGACTTTGCGGGTTATGGCTTCCCAGTTGCCGTTGTCGATCATGCGCTCGCAGCGGGAGCACGCCGCCCAGCGCCAACATTGAACTTTTTCACCTGCGGTGGTCTGGCTCGCCGCGTAAACGACGGCGGGGGGATCACCGCACCAGTCACAGGCGGGATCAGGTCTCAGCCGCTTCTCCCGGACGGAGAGGTTGATCAGCATGGCGTCGGTAGCTTCTTCGTCGATGGGCTTCTTCAGGTACATAGCTTTTACCGTGTACCCGTTTCTGCCGGGTGGTAGCCGTGCTTGTTCTCGCACTCATGGCAGCGGTGATAACCGGGCTGAAGCGGTGTGCCGCACCGGTCGCAGGCCGCTCCAGTGGCGCGGGCAAACTTTTCCAGCAAGGCTTCCAGGGCTTTGAGTCGTGGTGTGTCGAAGCGTTCGAGGTAGGCATCGGCGTATTGCTGGAGCAGGGCAAGCTCGGCGTGTTCGCTCTCGGTCAGGTGGCTGTCGGGCTGGTACTGCTTATTGATCAGTTCCCCGCGACGGCGGTTAATCGTCGGCCAGAGCTTCGCGGGCCAGTCTTGCGTGATAGCTTTGCGAGCGGCTGCGATCAAAGAATCAAGAATATCGGCAACATCGCTGCCGTCCTTGCACATTGAACGAAGCGTTAGAACGTCTTGACTTGTAACTAGTTTGGCAAGCTCAAGCATTTTAAAATCCCCCTCCCGGTAAACGCGTTTTACGGTGTTACTTGTTCGAGTTTGGCGATGGCGGCGATGCAGGCGGTCATGGACCGGAAGCCGCCCTTCGAACTGCCGTCTGACTGATACCACCAGTTTGGCCTCTGCATCCAACTGCTCGGCGATCCGCCGACCTTGTATAGCCGCCCGGTTGGCCCAATGACCAGATAGCTTGCCGGATGCCGCCAGCGCCAGTCGCCCGGACCTTGCGGCGAGTCGGCTCCGTAGTCGCCCCAGGACTGGCTGGCGGGTTCGGTCTTTTCGATCTTGAGCGCAGGGTGCTTCATTCGCCCAGGCCCAGGTCTAGCTGCTCTTGTGCGTTTATTGACTCATAGGTGCGGATGAGAGCTTTCATGTTGATTGCTACATCCGGTCCGCCCAGGCGCTTCGCGGCATACACGACGGGGCGCAACTTCTCCCGCACTTCGCGGTTGTGTTCGCGGGTGTCGGCTAGTTTCTGTTGCCACTCTGCGATGCGCTCTCTGGCTTGCTCGATTAATTCGTCAGAGAGCGGGATGGCCACGGGATACTCGACCAGGGATAGTTCAAAGAACGCGGCGTACTCCTGCATCTTGAGCACGATCTCATGAGCTTCCAAAATGAGGCGGGTCTTTTTGGGGTCGCGGGAATCGGCGGCGGTCTTGAGCAGGTAACCGGCTTCGGTCTGCCAGGATGTCAGGATACGGTCGGCATCGGCCATATCGGAGCTGCCGATGCGCACCCCGGGGACGTGGAAGACTTTGCCGCGACCACGGACAGCAGAGCGAACGTCGCCCAAGTGCCGCGCAGTAGTGCTGGAGTAATTCTCAGTGCTGACGAGGAAAACGGTCTGCCCGTTGTAGGTGACTCGCTCGGCAACGCACGTGCCGTAAGAATAAAATTTGTCGCCCTCGAAGGTCATCGACGCGGGGCACTTGCCGCGCTCGGATTGTTTGGAAGCCCAGGCCCAGGCGATGGAACCTGAATCCCAACGCTTTGCGCCTTGCGATGCGTACTCGCGCCGTGAACCGTAACTCGGATATGCCAGCATAATCCCTCCCACTTGAACTGTTACCATCCTACTAAAGCGCACTATGAGTGTCAAGTATGTTTTGTAATTTATTTATTTGCTTACATATAAACATGTTTACACGTGAGTATTGTTTTATGCTCGCTCACCGTCTTCGGTGAATTCGTACTCGTTGGCCTCCAGGGATTCGTCGATGGCCTCGTTGGACATAAGCCATTCGTACTCAGCCTCAAGGCTGCGATAAATCCAGTCGGCGAAGTCGCGCATGAGTTTCAAAAGCGCTTGCTCGTCGTCGCAGGTAAGGGCCTCGTTGGCGTCGGACATCTCCAGGCCCATCGTGTACTTGTGAACGCCGCGCCCGTCCTGCGTGATCTTGACGGTGCCAGGGGATTTGCCCAGCAATTTCCAGCCGACATGCAAAGTCGTCAGGCCGTCTGCGATCTCGTGTAAACGCGTATTCATGTCGCCATCGCCGCCGAATTCCTCCCGGATGGCTTCAGAGCAGCCGGGATTAAATTCGTAAGTCCCGACAAAACTTGCGCCGTCCCCCGGCGAGCTAAAGCCGGAATAGAGAATGTGCGGCTCGTAACGCGTCTTGCCGCCGTGGGTCTGGATAGCCCGCGAGTCGAGGTCGATGCCGAGTAGCTTGGCGGCGGTTTCGAACTGTTCAAATTCGGGGTCAAAGTCCTCTGAATTGCCTTCGCGCATCCACTCGCGGGCTCGCTCTTTGGCTTGCTTTAGTTGTAACTCGTTGAACTGGTACAGCTTGACTTTTACTTCGCGCATGATCCCCTCCTGGTATAAACGCGTTTACAGGCTGGTTGGACTTTTACTCGACCCGATAGACCACTTCGCGGTCGTAACCCTTGGCGCGAAGGATTTTGACCTCTTCATAGGTTTCAACCAAAGCGATTGCCTCATCTTCGCTTGACGCTTGCCGGATGGTCGCCTTATAAAATTCCGTGGCCTCGCCCGGTTTCCCATACCCAACGGTCCAACCAAACATTTTCCCTTGTGCGCGTTCTAGCGGCTCGGCGTCTTCGTCGGGCTCATCCTCTTCGTCTCTAGCGTTGGCGCACTGGTCACAGATGTGGGAAACAACGTTGACTGGTAGCCAGTAGCACGCGTGACAGACTTCACAGGGAAGCAGGCGCGCGGTGCCGTCCGGGGTGATGATGCCGCCGTGGTTTACGTCAACGGTAAACCCCCAGGAGTGGGGCTTGCTCGCGCCCGTGACTCCTGATAGTGGCTCGCTGGTTAGTTTGTCTTGATGAGTATCTTTGATGGCTTCCCACTCTGCCGTTGCTCCCTCCAGTGTGGCCTTGAGGTTGACTTCGGTTACGTCCATAGAGATGGACATCTCGGCAATCTGGGTTGAGGTAAGGACGGCGTGAGCCTCATCGAGTAGTCGTAACAGTTGTGTGCGGTTCATAAAAATCCTCCCGGTAAATTAGTTTTCAGGGTTGATTACGTTCGTGGGCGGGGTTTCCCCCGCCCGGGTTGGTTACTCATCGATGTAGACTGTTTCCCCGAATGGCGCGGTCGCGTCCTCTTCCGTGCTCAACCATAGGACGGGCAGGCCGGGGGCAACCTCCGGGAAAGTTCCGGCGAGGTCGGAGATGCAGACGACGCACACGGGCGTTTCGTCGCGTTCAATAGCCTCAAGTGCGGGCCGAAAATCCGTGCCGCCGCCGCCGATTTTTGTGTCTTTCCCGGGCCATATCAGCGGCTCACCTTTGGCGAAGTGATCGACGTGTTGCACAGCTGCATCGGCGTAATACATTGCTACGCTTGCCGGGTTGCATTCGTCGATCACGGACTCGACGATACTGCGGGCGCGGGCCAGGGCGACGTTATCCATCGAACCTGACGTATCGATCATGAGGGCGACTTCGCCGAGTTCCTTGGTTTCGAGGGATGGCAGGTAGAGACCTTGAGGAATGTAACGGACGGCGGGGCGAGTCCACGAATAATCGCCAGTCGCCCGCTCACTGAAGAAACGGAGCAAGAGCGAACGAACGTCAACGCGCGGCTTCAGTGCCCGTTCGATCATGCGCGCCATGCCAGCGGGCAGGTTGCCCTGCGCTTGCGCATTGATAGCGGCAACGGCTACCTTTTCTTTCCAGTCTTGCTCTGTGGGGGTTTCTTCGCCGTCAGCATCGGTGCCAGTGGGTGCATCGCGAACCTCGCCAAGCTGGTCGGATTCGCCGTCCCCGTCACCTTCGCCGCCTTCCCCGTCCTGCTCGCCGTCTGAGTCTTCGCCCTGCTCGTCTTGCTCGCCGTCATCCTCACCGGGTTCCTGCTCGTCTTGCGGTTGGTTGCTCTCTTCCTCTTGCATGCGTCCAAAAATCCACTCTGCCGACTTGCCGACTTCGTCACCCTCTGCATAGTAGGCATTATCCGGAAGAGTAAAACCGGCATCGCGAAGGGTAGTGTTAATGGCCTTGTCGCAAGCGATATTCCAATTGCGCATGGCGCGCCCATCACGCCGCCACGGGTGGCCAAGGGCGGGGTGCATGGTTTCATGGGCGAGCAGGCCGACAAGCTGATCATGGGATAAACCGTCTACAAACTTCGGGTTATAGCCGATGCTGCGACCGTCAACCCATGCCGTCTTGCACGTGGGGTCAGGAATCATTTTGAGAGAGAGCAGGAGCGCACCGAAAAACGGCGCGTCGAGCAGGAGAACGGAGCGGGCGGCGGTGATCTTTCTATCGGCGCTCATTACTTTTTCCCTCCGAATAAGGACTTGCCGTAGGTTGCGGTCATGGCATCGAGAATGCTCTGTGCGCGGTTGGCCGTCTCTTGTGCAACGTCCGGTGAGTCGCGCAGGGTGTCAGGTTCAACCGCTGCAAGTAACTCCGTCTGACGGCGAAACTGTTCTAGCTTCAGGTCATCGGCGATATTGAGACGGGTTAGAACGTCGCACACGTCGCGAGCGTTAGAGATGAGTGTGTCACTGTACCGGGCAGCAATTAGCTCGCCCTTGTTGGCCTTACTGTTGCTCGCTCTCGTTGCGGTGAGTCGTTCGTGGATGTGGGCAACGCATTTAAAAAGCCGGTCAACGGCATCGGCTTGCGCGGCTTCAACTTGTGCGTTGACGCGGGCTTCAGCGCTGGCGGTGAGAGATTTAATTTCCTCGGCGCTCAAAGCTACGCGGAAATCGCTCTCAGGAATGGGTTTAATTTCGATATCCCAAGCAAACTTGCTGGCGATATTGGACGGATAATCGGCGTCTTTGAACATGCCGTTCAAGATGCGGCGGGCGTCAGAGACAAGCCCGGGATAGTCGGCAAGGAAGGCGCGAAGCAGGCGGTTAAAGGTGGTCTGGCGCTCGCGTATGCCGTCCATGAACGGGGTGTAATTCGCCATGGGAAGCATGAGCCAACCATCCTCAAATGAGAGTGTCTGTTCATATGCCCAAACCCGGGTGGCGGCGATATGGGCCATCAGTTCCTTGTGCGAATTCGTTTCGATGATGATGGTCTGTTTTTTGGTTCCTTTTTTGCCCTTGCGCTCTACCGTCTTGGTTGACTTGACGGTAGAGGGCAGGAGGTTTTTGTTGTAGCGTCCGGCTTCAGTTCCGGCACCGTGAGCGGCGGCGGCTTCAGCGCTCACTTGCTTGTCGTATTTCTTTGCCGACCATGAACTGATGCGCAGGCCGACGAGGATAGCGCGGTGATGGATGGTTTGAGTCGGGCTCATGACTAGTTCACCTTTCCGCTGATCAGCTGCCCGATGGGACCGCATGAGAGCTTGTTGAATGTATCGGTGTTCAGTAGCCCGTTATCGCGGCGGATGGCATCCCGCACGCAAAGGACGGCGAATTCGCCCTTTTGTGCGTCGATCACGCGGTTGAGGTAAGTTCCGATGCGGTTAAAGGTCTGGGCATTCGCGCGACCGGCCAAACCAACCATGGTTGCGTACAGCTGATCAGGGCGAGTCGGAATCGCTGCTTTGGTGGGGTCCAAGAGAATGGCATCGATATTCACCAGCGATTTGACCATCTGCCGAAAGGCCAGATATTCGGTAGCCGCGCCATCGCCCACTGCGCCGCCCATGACTGTTGATTCAATGGTTTGGGGCAGGTTGAGGGCTTCGATGCGGGATACGTGGGACCAAGTGCGCGGGCAGGGTGAATTCGTCAAATCGGCAGTGGGGACAAACTTCGAAAGCAATTCATCGCGGTAACGGAGAAACGCAATCAAGGTTGCGCTGATACCGTTCTGGAAAGCCCAGTTGCACCAGCTGTCAATATCGGCTTCGAGTTCCACGATGGAAGCGAAACGCGACTTGACGGGTTCAAGAATGCCCGATACTCCAGCACGATCAGTGCGGCGATTCGTGGCGGCGACAAAGGTTACGCAGTCGGGGAGAATGTGGCCATTGACGCGGCGGGCCAGGAACAATTGCATGCACGCGGCTTGCACGGCGGGGGATGACTGCCCAAGGTCATCGAAAAACCATATGGTGGGGACGGTCGCGCGAAGCGCTTTGTCGAATTCGCCAAAAGGAATAAAACCGGCGCTTTTCTTGTTTGCGTCGGGCCAGGGCAAACCCTTGAAGTCAGTGGGATCACTGACGGCGGGATGAGAGATGATGAGGTCATGCTGGGCGGTGAGTGCGGCTTGCGTGACAATCTCAGACTTGCCGACTCCGGGTGCGCCCGTGATGAGTATCGACATGCGGGCGAGGATAAACGCCGCCAGCGTTTGCAGTAGTTGCGTGGGATTCAAAGTCATTGGGATTCACTTTCCGGCAGTTTGCGAAGTGCCTAAACACACGTAAAGGTGTCTGTGAGTATTATCGTCACTTTGAGTGTTGAATGCAATAGCCAAGACGAGTATTTTATCGCGTTTACTTTCAAACACTTACGCGGCTGTATGTTCCATACAACAAGCGAAACAGGCCATCTATATAAGGTAGAGGGCAAAAAGGGCAGGGAATTTAATTCGCGGGCCAGGATAGAGCGAGCTACATAGACCGCACGGTGCGCGTGCGGGGGAGTTCCCCCGCTGCGCGTCAAGAATGCCTCAAAAACAGTGCGTCAGTACTCGTCACTTTGAGTGTTAAATATGTTTGACCGTAAAACAGTATGCAAGCCATTGCAACAACACAAGTTAACATAATTGCGATCAGAACAGTCCGAATTCGCAGGACGTTTTCGGCATAGAGCGGGTCCATAATTCACCCGCGAAGCGCTGGCGGTGCCGTAGAACTCCAGCGCGGGCCTGTGGAGAACTCTGTGGATAAGTGCATAAACGTAGTGATTAAGATGAATATTATGATGAGCTTACACTGTTTTCACTGGCGATGGGGCCACTTTTCATCGTGCGCGTTGCAAACAAAAGCGTTTAGCGTGGTAATACCCCGGTGGGGTTCCCTGCGATACCGGGGGATGGTATTACTATGATCATATGTTTTGCTCGTTTTTCCCGGGCCAGGAACCAACCCGGAGCGGGCGCAAAGGATGTCGGTTATTCCCCTATACCACTACACTCCGAGCGAAGCTCGGGCGGGGTCCCCCCGCCGCGTGCATTCTCCGCCGCGCACTAAAGCCACCTCGCGCGCGCCGTGCATTCCCAAACAGCTGGCGCTCGCACCGCGCATTTAAATTCCGCCGTCGCACTGCCGCGCATTCGTGCGCACAGTCGGAAATTGGATGGATGAGGGAAGTGCTTTTTCGCTTACTCCTGCGTTCCTTTTTTTTGGCCGCGCTTTGTCCAAAAAACGGTTTTACAGGTGCCCCGGTTTGCGCGCCGGTTTTCCAGTCCAATAGGACGCAAAAGCCCATAGGTACAGGGGTTTGGACTCCAATTCTACAGAATCGGACTCCCCCGGCACCCCGGCCCGCGCTTGACCGGTTCGAAGTCCGTTTATATTAGTCCCCAAGTCCACAGAGGCCCGGAGGTTGTCCCGGACCCCCGCCTGCGCCGTTGGCGTCAACATCTTTCGCTCTTCTTCTCTTCCAATTCCGGCTAAAACAAAAAGGCGCAGGATCGGAAAATTGGCTAGGAAAAATCCCAGGTTGACTAAAAATGGAGGAATTTGGTAATGGCAGAAAAAATAATTTGGAATTTAATTCCGGAGACAAAAGGTGTATTGGAGTTGAAAATATAACACTTTGAAAAATTAGGGATTATACCAGACGAAGCGCAGTTTAGGCGCAGACGATGTATGGAATTACGGCGGTGAGATTTCCACATTGTAGGTAGATGGCGATATTGACAGGTGATCAGATGAGTACGAGTATGACCATCGTAATCAGAAAGACCGGAATTATTAACTGAAGTGGTGCAAAAGGGCGGGGGCTGGTTCTTTTTAGAGGGATTACGGTGATGAGCGTAGAAACGACCAGGAAGTGTAAGCGGTGCGGGCATGAGTGGGAGCAGCGGTCGGCGGAGAAGCCGAGACAGTGCCCGAACTGCAAGAGCCCGAGGTGGGATACGGCGAAGCGGCGGGGAGTTGGAGAGGGCAGTGCGCCGACGCCGGAAAAACCAAGTGGGCCGAAAACGTCCGCTAGTGAACTGGCGGTTTCTTAGGAAGGCCCCGAAAAATGAGGCTGCGTTGTGGTGGGTTGGTTTTGGCCAGGGAGGGAGATTTCCCGGGCAGAGGAGAATTGCGCGTGAAGACCGTCATCGTCAATCGCGGGCTGAGACCGGGTGTGGACCCCTGCCGCCATTGCGGGGGACTTCATTTCAGTTGCGGGTATGCTTGCCCTTTTCTGTGCGGGATTTGTTTTAAGGATGTGCGCCACGACGCCGCCGACCGCTGCCGGTGTCTGGACTTCTTGGCGAGAGGAGGCCGCAATGCCCGTTGAATACATGCAATTGCTCCGTAAGGAGGTTCCTATCGCCCGCTGCCCAAAATGCGGCGACCGACCATTTCGTCCATTCCTGCGCGGTCAGGTACAGAACGCTTGGCGCAAATTCTTCCGCCGACCGTACTGCGCTTTGATTTGCGAGCTGTGCAAGGAAATCGTCGGGTACGAGAAACCATAATGGATCGCGACGAATTCATTAACGGGTACATGATCGTGTTTCTGGCCAGCTACGCGGCAGTGAACTACATTTCCAATTGCCAGCGCGGATGGCCGGATAAAACGCAGCCCGTTGACGACGCCCGGTGTCTGGCCGAAGCAGCATGGGAACAGCTGGAAAAGGAA
>Ga0210406_10006785_pt1 | contig 11784 bp, 12 predicted proteins | sample IncBWC30MmetaG_FD_155454 | JGI IMG/M metagenome (GOLD analysis project Ga0210406, IMG submission 155454) | Forest soil microbial communities from Barre Woods Harvard Forest LTER site, Petersham, Massachusetts, United States - Inc-BW-C-30-M | ecosystem: Environmental > Terrestrial > Soil >... | reverse complement strand
CGCTGTACGACACCCTGGAACGTCCGAACAGCGGACAGGAAAACGCGGAGCTTGCTCCACAGTAGGGTCAGTTGCAAATGCAGGTGCTTAAAAACATCCTTGGGAAGGGGAGATGGGGTTTTGAGCGCTATGGTTGCGACCATCATCAGATGACCCCGGCTGAAAGGCTTGCGCTTGCGGACCAGGAAACGAGGGAACAAGAGCGGAACAGCATACCCGCGCAGTATGGACGCGCCGTTGGCTTGGCTGATGCCGTAGGTCTTTTGCCCTGCACGCTTCCCGGTCCCATAGGGCTTCTTCGATCAATCGCGCATCCTCGGTCCGGCCGGCCAGGTACAGAGCCTCCGTGATCTCTCGGATTGCATCTTGTTTGCTTTCACGGACACCGTCAATCAACACCAGTTCCGGAATCAACAGCGGCTGCGGTATGCTGAAATTTGTTTTAAAAGTGGCACAGCAATGAAGTCCACACTATGCGCTGCTCTCTTGCTTCTTACCAAAAGACTCAGGTCGGGAACAACGAGTGCACTAGAATGCCAAGAAAGTTATCGCCAAGCGATTCTTGCCGTATCGGCCAAAACATCGCGGTAGGACACGTCCTCCAGAGCGCATGGGCTGAATATGAACGACCCTATTTCTGTTCAGTGTCTGTGGACTACCTGAGGTCCAACTCGCTGGCCGCACATATCCTGTGCCTGGCGATGTTGCTAGGAACACTATGCCGTGCGGAGGTCGCGCCAGACCTCGTCTTGCACGGCACTGTGAACGGGAGACAGAACCACAGCTATATTGAAGTTCCTTTCGATGTCCCCGACCACGTCGAACGGATTACCATTGTTTTCCGCTACACGGGAAAAGAAGAGCACACTACGCTTGACCTTGGGATTGAAGACCCCCACGGTTTTCGCGGTTGGAGTGGTGGAAACAAAGACACCTTCACCATTAGCGGCAGCGATGCGACGCCATCATACCTCCCAGGAGAAATCATTTCTGGCCGGTGGAGATTGCTGATCGGGGTCCCCAATATCCGTGCCAAAAACACCTCCTCATTTGAGGCAGGTGTTTATTTCGTGCGGCATGGGACTGAGCCCTCGGGTCTCACAGACGTTGCTCTGCGCCGAGAAGCGCAATGGTATCGCGGCGATTTCCACATGCACAGCGGGCACAGTGACGGCCGGTGCGCAAGCCAAACTGGACACGATGTCCCCTGTCCGATCTTCGTGACTGCGGAAGGTGCTGTCCGGCGTGGACTTGACTTCATTGCGGTCACGGACCACAACACGATCTCGCAGTATGATTCCCTGCGAGAATTGCAGCCTTACTTCGATCGGATGCTGCTCATTCCAGGGCGGGAGATCACGACATTCCACGGGCACGCGAACCTGTTCGGCGCCACCGATTTTGTGGATTTCCTCATTGGCCGCAATGCGGTTCCGGATATGACCACGATGCTTCGGATGGCCCAGGAGGCGGGCGGTGTCATCTCCATCAACCATCCCAACGCTCCCTCCGGAGAAGTCTGTATGGGATGTGGCTGGGACTCAAGTGCACCGATGGACTGGAACATGATTTCTGCAATAGAGGCCGTAAACGGCGGAGCGGAGCAGGGCCCATACTCCGGAATCAGTTTTTGGGAAAAGCAATTACAGGACGGCCACCGCATCACCGCCATCGGAGGCAGCGACAACCATCACGCTGACTGGCCGCTCGACAAGATCGGCTCGATCGGCAGTCCTACCACAGTCGTGTATGCGTCCGAGTTATCGGTGCCCGCAATCCTTGCCGGAGTTAAGTTGGGGCACGCGTTCATTGACCTAACGGCTTCGTCTGACCGGTTGCTCGAGTTTATTGCAACAGTAGGTCAGGACAAAGCAATGGCCGGAGACACTCTGAACGCGGCGGTGGGAGCCCAGGTGGGCTTGAGCGCACAGATTTCAAGATGTCGCGGCAGCATGCTGAGAATTTCGCTCGATAATCAGACGACCGTTCCGTGGAAGCACGCGAGCATCGCTGAAGATAATCAAACACTGCACTTTAGCTGGACTAGCGACGGCAAGTATCATTGGTTTCGTGCCGATGTGATTGCTTCCGACGGAACGCTTCAGATGCTGGATAACCCGATCTATTTAAATCGTCCGAGTGAACGCGACTGATGTTCGATCTCGTCCTCGACCTGGAGCCTCCATGCGCTTTGTACATCGTGCGTTGGTCTTTCTGTCGTTATTTCCTCTATGCGTTTCGGCCGGATCGCAGGACACGTCCATCGCACCTGGAACACGCAGCGTAATGGACGCACACAATTGCTATCCATACTTTGAATGGTGGGCAGACCGAATCGATCGAGCTCTCTCTGCTGGCGTTCCTCTGGCTGTTGAACAGGACCTCGACTGGTATACGGATCCGTACAATGGCAGATCGTGGTCGGTCGTGGCGCACGGCGCTCCTATGACTGGTCAAGAACCTACCCTGGATCAGTATTTCTTTGAACATATCCGACCGATTGCCGAGAAAGCAATGCAAGAAGGGAACCATCGTGACTGGCCGCTGATCACTCTAAACCTCGACTTCAAATCCGAACCGACCGGGCATTTGGAAGCGGTATGGGCAGTGCTAGAAAAGTACCGGGAATGGCTCACGACCGCACCGCGGACACAGGAACCGGGAACTTTGCAACCGCTGGACGTAAAACCCATCCTGGTCTTGACGGGCGAATCCGACGCGCAACAGAAAGTGTTCTATGACCGCGTTCCACCAGGTGCTCGCCTATTAGTGTTCGGAGCCGTGCACTCCTTTATCGAGGACCCTATGTCACTTCCTGAAACGCTCGAGCCGGGACCAGCAACGAATTATCGGCGGTGGTGGAACAATCCCTGGAAGGTGGTCGAGCGCGGGGGACAAAACCAGGCTGGCGATTGGACTTCCGCAGATGAGCATCGCCTCCGAACTCTGGTCAACTACGCTCACTCGCGGGGGCTCTGGATCCGCTTCTACACCCTTGACGGTGCGACCAAACAGGAACTGAGTTGTTTCGGGTGGTTTGGCACTTACAATTTCGGTTCGCTCGCGGCCGCCCGAGAGCGCTGGCGTGCCGCCGCCGCCGCGGGAGTCGACTATATTGCTAGCGACCAGTACGAACAATTGGCGGCATTTCTGAGCGCCCACTCTGCCGGTAAAATTTCGGACGCGCCGCCAAGTTCATCGGGCTACCCGAGGAACAAGGCTCGGTCGCCTGAGCTACATGGACCCGAAGCACGGTAATTGTGCCGACACGAACCAGGGCCCGCATACATCCGGAGAGTCCGTTACTCTTCTGTGCCCGTGTCGGACAATTCAGAAGCGGCAGAAGTCGAATCTCTGCGTCGGTTCCCAGTGCTTGGTGAGATCGCGTGCCCGATACGTCGCCCGACTTGCAAGAATTCCGCCGCTTGCACCAACGGGCCCTAGAAATAGAAGCGCAGCGAGAGCTGCAAATTGCGCTCGCCGCCGCCGACGCCACCTCCCTTGGTCAGTACTTTCCCGAAGGTATTGAGGTTGGCGGGGTTAAGTCCGATATTGGTGGTCCCGCTGCACCCGCTCCCGCCGCACCAATTCGGATGGTTGAGAAAGTTGAAGGCCTCGGCGCGGAATTGAAATCCTCTCTCCTCGTCAATGCGGAAGTTCTTGAAAAGTCCGAGATTCCAGTTCTGATATCCGGGCTGGTAGATGAGGTCGCGAACACGCTGAGTGTTGAATGTACCCGGAGCCGGTTGGGTAAAGATCGGTGAGCCGTCGGGGTTAGTTGTCGCGAACCACTGGCCCTTGTGCCCAAAGGTACCGATGATCTTTGGATTGCCGTTTACGACCCAATATTGGCCGTTGACGCCGCATCCGAAGTTGGAATCGAGGCCCACGCCGGCATAGTCGGTAGCGCCCGCTACACCGCAGGGTAAGCCCGTCTGGAATTGCGTCACGCCGCTGATCTGCCACCCTCCCAACAGTTTGCCGGTCAGCGCGGTGCTGTTTTTGAAGAAGGGCAATTCGTAAAGGTAGTTGAGCACAAGCATGTGACGAGCGTCGAAATCCGACGGCCCCCAGAGCATGCTCGTATCGTAGGTGTCTGGGACGACGTCGCGCTGGTTGGACCCGTCGTCTAAACTCTTCGATAGAGTGTAGGAGACACCGAAAAGGAGGCCACCGGTAAAGCGGCGGTTCCAAGCCACTTGCAACGAATTGTAGCGTGAAGTGGCCACATTGTCGGTTTGGCGAATGGAACCGAAGCCAAGATAAGGCCGCAGGGCATTGATATTCACGCCTGGATTAGCGGCGACTACCGCTGTGGTCGGCTGGTTGATATCTGCCTCGCGCTGCAGCCGCAAACCACGGCGGCCTACGTAAGCCACGCTAAGGAGCGACTTCCAGAACATTTCGCGCTCGACTGTGAAATTCCAGTTCCACGCTTCCGGGTTCCTAAAGGCTTTGGTCTGAGAGGTCACTACCAGCGGAATGGCAGCCGCTCCACCTGCTCCCGGGTTGTCCGCCGAGCCATTGGTTACGCTGGCGTTCGGCTGGAACGGGGGATTCCCACCCAGAAAGATCGAGTCGCTCACTCCCAAGCGAGTAATAAAGCGGCCTGCGCCGGCGCGGAAGACCGTCTTGTTGCCGAGCTGGTAGGCGACGCCGAGCCGCGGTTGAACATCGTTCCACTGGATGTCTGAGTAATGGTTGGGAACGTTATGGAACAAGTCATTGTAGAGACCCGAGGTGGCTTCTGGGACTCGGCCGTTGGCCGACGAGGGAAACCCGCTGCCGGGAATGACCATGCCGTTGTATCGCTGATCGATGGTCGGCGAACCGGTGATAAGGCCTGTCTTGTGATCGACAGTTACCGCTTGAGCCGGATTGTAAAACTTCGGATCGAACACGATCATGTTCCCCCACTCCGCATGGTAGGGAACAATGACCGAGTAACGGGCGCCATAGTTAATGGTTAGCTTCTGCCCGACCTTCCAGGAATCCTGAGCGAAGCCCTCATACATGTTAGAGCGGAAGATGGTGTAGGCGCGGTGGCCGATTTCTGAATAGGTATCGAAGAGGCCGAGGGCAGCGTTGGCAACCGCGACACCGGTACCACCACTTCGGCTGTCGGTGAACAGGAATTGGCCGTTCTGGTTGTTCGTGCAAGTGGGACAGGCCTGAACGTTGATCTCATCGTTGTCGTTCTCGCCTGATCGCTCAAACAGGAATCCGAACTTGAACATGTGGTTTCGCTTGACCCAAGTGAAGCTGTCGGAAGCGGTGTAAATGGGCCCGGCAGAGTGGGAGGGATAGGGTCCGCCGCTGAGTTGTGAAAAGGGCGACAAGTTCACCGTCGGAATACGGGTGGGGATCAGCTTTCCATCAGGAAATATGTAGGGGTAGTTGAGGCTGCAGGGCACCACCGAACCTGCACACGCCTGGGTGCGATCGAAAAAGTGGGCGGTGTCGACGGGGATTCTGACCACATCCTGGCTGGCGGTGATCAGAACTTCGTTAACCTTCGTGGAGCTAAGGGTCCATACATAGTCGAGCGAGCCGGTCTTGTTCGGGCGATTAAAAAATTTGGGAGTGCGGTCGGTATTGCCGTCGAGGGGTTGATACTCCAAGTATGCGAAATTCGTGGCGCGGAACCGGAGACGGTGCTGCTCCGTCAGGTTCACGTCTACTCCCACCGTGTCTTTACGCTGGTCGATGGTGTGGAGTTTCGAGGCGAACCAGTTGCCGCCCCCGATGAAGGTGGTGAGATTTGGGACCGGCCAGGCATTCAGGATACCGACCCCGTTCGGACTTAGCCGATTCGGGGGGATGATGTTCCCGGGGAAGCATCCGCTCGCGTCGCTTGCGGTGCACGGATTCGGCGACTGCGGATCCTTTATGGGCTGGACTTTATTGGTATACGGATTACTGGGATCCAGCAGTTCGCTGAAGTCCCCTTGCCGCATTTTTGCGGAGGGCACTAAGAGCAGTCCCGCGCCTCCCAGTGAGGAGCCCGATTCAACAAAGTGATATTTCACCCACTCTTGGCCCCAATAGAAGAAAACTTTGCTTTTGTCGGTGTTGAACTTGCCGGGAATGTAGACCGGGCCGCCCAGGTTGTATCCGAACTGGTTGTAGTGAATGGGCGCAGTGAAAGCGGTTGCAGGGTTAGAATTGCGCGCCCAGGTATTCGCGTTCAAGGCAGTGTTGCGAAGGTATTCATAGGCAGCCCCGTGAAACTGGCTGGTACCGGTCTTGCTCGTGATGCGAATCTGAGCACCGGAGGAACGGCCGTATTCGGGTGCGTAATTGGAGGTAAGGATCTGGACCTCCTGCGTAGAGTCCACGTCGGCGGCACCTATGCTGGTACCGTTGGAGCGGGTGCGCGTTCCAGGAGCACCGTCATAGGTGATCAAGTTTTCCGGGTTGCGGGAGCCGTTGAAGTTCGCGGGCCCCTGGAAGAAATTGAAATTGAGGCCTGCCAGAGTTGAGGAGCGAGCGCCTGGCACCAGCGCCGCGAGGCCGACCGGGTTGCGGCCATTCAGTTCGAGCGAATCGATTTGCTGTCGGGTGACGAGTTGCTGCACCGTAGCAGACTCCGTTTGTAAGGCAACGACGCTGGCCACCACCTGTACCGTTTCTGTCGAGGCGCCCACGGTAAGCTGCACGTCGACGCTCAGATGTCCACTGGGGTCCAGTTTGTTGCCGGTGGATTGATACTTCTTAAAACCCGAGGCCTCGGCGCTGAGGGAGTAAAGGCCTGCGGGAATATTGGTGACAGTGTAAAAGCCCGATTCATTCGTGCTCACGGCTCGATCGATGCCAGTTTGAGTGCTCACGGTGACCTTCGCGTTCGGAATGGTCGCGCCCGACGGATCCCGGACAAAACCTGAAATCGTCCCGAGGTCCGACTGCGCAAAGGCAAGTGTGAGGCTCAGCGAAACTAGGAACCCAAAGCACGGAACAAAACCCAGGAAACGGCGGAGTCGCGTAGCCATGTTCATGCCTCCCCAAGCTAGGGATTTCACAAAGCAGACCGCAAAACGCATTCCCACAGCGGGTTTCACTGTTTTCACCGGGGCCCGCAGCGCGGGCTCCGTTTGTGAAGTCCCGGTGGTTCGGATTCGATGGTTGTGGGGAAGTATCTACGAGAAGGCGGAATGGTGCAAAGAGTAGACAAGACACATTTGTTGCACTAACGTAACATTCTGTGCTCCAGCCCCAGCCGCAAGCGATCCGCCCCGAAGATCGTGCCACGCAGATCGTCATCGCGAGGCTGGAGCGTTTTCTCTGCCGCACTCGCGTGCGCCACGTCTATTTTGCCGATCATAGCGCGCGTCCGCCAGAGCTCGCATACATGACACATTTCCCACGGCTCTATGTACCAGTGACCGGATGTCATGTGGTAGAAGTCGCCCAGAATGGATTGATCAAGACGATTCGTCCAGTCAGAGGTGACGCTCTGTTCGTGCCGGACAACGCTTGGGACAAGCCGGAATGGTCGAGTCCTATCGAGATGCTTAGCTTCCTGTTTGGAGCAAAGCACATTAGTGTCAGCCTATCCAAACACAACGGCCGGTCGGGGATTCCGATAGAAGCGACCAAAACCGACATTCGCGGTGCCTATGATGGATTGACGCTTAGCATCCTCGGCGCCCTGATGGCGTTTGCCACTGAGCCCAGCAAAGGTCCTCTTGCGCATTTGCTCGCCGAGTCGCTGCTTCATTGGTGCCTGAGATTGCTCACAAGGCGGTCTTCGCGCCACCCGCGCAAGGCCGCACGCACTTACGAGTCGATATGCCTTTACATGCAGGAAAACTTTCAGATCACTATCACAAGGGAGAGCGTCGCCAACCACTTCGGTCTCGCCCCCAACCATGTATCACGACTCTTCCGGCGGGAAGGGCAGACGCGCTTCAGTGACTATTTGAATTTGGTGCGCATGAACCGGGCAAAGTTCATGTTGCACAATTACAGGCTGACTGTAAAAGAGGTAGCGGCCAATTGCGGCTACAGCGATGTAGCGTATTTCTGCCGCATCTTCAAGAAGATGAATAATGAGACGCCCAGGCAGTATCACGCAATGGATAGCGGCGGGCCCGGTTAGTGCGTCTGCAGATCCAAGCACAACGGGGATGGAATTCACGGGCCTTGAAAACTCTTGGTTGCCAAGGGCGGAGACCTAAAATGTGTACAGGCGCCTTGGAGGAGCACAGTATGAGCGCAACCAATCCCGGATCCGCAAACCCTCTTCCCAATCTGGATCAGTGGGAGGATTTCCTGAAGGGTCGATACAAAGAAGGAAAGTCTGAATCCGACTTCCGCCAGTATGACGGCGAGGCAAACCCGGGTGTGGCGGAATTCTACCGCACGAATCACGAGAGGCAGACAGTCGACTATGTGCTGGGCAAAGAGAAGCAGTACTTCGGCCTAACGCGCGGCAAGAAGAGCGTTTGGGAAGCGGCGGAATACCTGAACACTTTGGTCGATGACAGCGATCCGGATACTGACCTCACGCAGATCGAGCATCTTTTGCAGACATCCGAGGCGATCCGCAAGGACGGTCACCCCCGCTGGATGGTGCTGGTTGGATTCATCCACGATCTTGGGAAGTGTCTTTGCTTGTATGGTGAGCCGCACCCAAACCAGACCTGAAACAGTTGAGATCGTACTACGATGATCTGTTCGCTGAATTCTTACCGGAAAGGTTGTCCTGGTAGCATCCAACCCTGGCTCTCGCTGGGACATTTCGTAGGCTGCTGTTGGGTGGGGCGCGACAGGAGCAGCTTTAATGGTGGCGCTATGGACCCTTCCCGACTGAAGGGTGAGTCTGTAGTGTTCGGGGGAGGGCTACGCGATCCGCTCCTCAACTCGGAGAATTTTGTCACACGCCATTCGATTGGAGCGCTGGTTTTCCCCGACTGGCGTAATGTCGCCTCTCTGATAATGTCGGCAGTGTCAAGCACTGTTCGAGCGTACTGGTCCCTGGGAATGCCGGGGGACGAAATCAGGACGGAGCCTCTCGTCATCGTTCGAAATGTGGACCGCCGGTCGCTACAATCGCCAAGCCCAAAATCGTCACGCCAGCAGCGAAAGTTTTTTGCCGGATTTTTCCAAATTTCCCGAATTTTCTCCGTGCTCGAGCCCCGCTCGCGAGCGACGGAGGAATGTAAAAAGGCCCGAACACATCTCACCCGAGTGAAAACCAGGCCCCTTTTCACAGCACGCCGGCGCGGCACGCCGTCGTTACCGTGCTAGGCGTTTATTTGTCACAAAAAACCCCCACCCAAAGTAATACCTCCTTCCGTGCTCTGGTCGAAGCGGTTCACGGAAGCTAGCGTTGAAGCACATGAAACAACTACTTTTTCTGATGCTCCTGCTCGCGGGCGCGCGTGCTTTCGGCCAAGCGAACTACACAACCGGCGACGAACTACGCGAGAATTGCAAATACGCGGCAAGCGATTCTGATGCCGATCACGCAACGGCTCGGGCTGGCTTCTGCATTGGTTTCGTTGATGGATTTCAGCAATTTGAGCAGTTGGTCGACCTATCGCAGGGAGCCGAAGATGCGAATTCGTCCGCACGGCTGATCTGCACCCCCGATGGCGTGACGAACCGCCAGAACGTTAAAGTCGTAGTGAAGTACCTCGATAGGCACCCGGAGCTTCTCCATAAATTCGCCGCATTGTTAGTTTTAGAAGCCATGCAAGAAGCTTTCCCCTGCCCCAAGGCCCGAAATAAGTAGGAACTGAACTGGTAGGCGAACCTAGTAACACCGCGACGGCCCGATCTCTACAAACGGATGGGAAAAGGCACATCGGGCACCGTCTTGATTTCCGTCACCTCCAGCACTCGGAGGTTGGCCTGCCACTGATGGAATCGCTACCAGGGATCATTGTCAGTGGTGAGATACCTCGGCGTTGTTGGACCGCGAATCGCTCGATTGAGCGTCCGGAACAGGACCGAGCCATCAACGATGGCGCCCTGAACACCAAAACCAACCATGCGACGGGTGAATTGGCCCCTCACGACGAGAACCCAATGCGTTCGCAACGTTGCGGATTCACCGCGGAACAAATCGCAACTCCACAAACTGTCCTTCATGCGGCGAGGAACGGAAGCCAGGATGGGCCTCCCGAGTCCGATTCCGGCCGGTATTGAACGCCCAGGATACGACGAACCACATCCTTGTCGATTTCAACGCCGAAAGCCAACGTGAACCGCTGGGCGATTCGCGGACAACCTGAGTTGGGATTACGCCGCTTCATTTCAGCTACTGCGTCGATGAGTTCTCTATTCGGTCCATTTCGGGGGAGGCGGATGCCTGCGCTTGGACGAAAACAACAAGCGGTATTTTCGTTGCGCCAGCGTGCCGTGGAGATCGAGCAGCGTCGAGGGCTTCAAGACCATTGCACAACGCAAAACGCGGGCTGGGTTCATGAAAAGGACGCACAAACCGGCGACCATACGCTCGGCGGCGCCGAGGTTGGGAGCGCGATTCGGAATCAATGGTTGATGTTTGACGAGCACCGATTCGGCAACGATGGAACGGAGGCCTCCCGGTCGCGCTAGCCGGACGACGGTGACGATTTTCCCGAACCGTGCCAACTCAGCCTGGTTTACCAGGCCAAAAGCCGATAAACTGGTTGAAGGTAGGCCATGACAGACGAACAGAATAACCAACAGACGAACAATACGAATTCTGGAGACATCACACGCCGCGACTTTGCAACGTTCTTGGTGGGTGCGGGCCTTGCCGCGACGGTACCGTCAGCTGCGGCAGCGGACCCTGAACTGGTTGAGTCGGACGTCGAGATCAAGACTCCAGACGGAACCTGTGACGCCGCGTTCATTCACCCGCTTGCTAAGACCGCCTCCTATCCAGGGGTGCTGATCTGGCCCGACGCCTTTGGTCTACGGCCCTCGATGCGTGCAATTGGCAGGCGTATTGCCGCTGAAGGATATTCCGTCCTTGTACCCAATCCTTTTTATCGCATATCCAAAGCTCCTTTCACGGATGCATCTAAATTCAACTTTCAGAATCCTGACGATTTGGCGAAGATCCGCCCGCTGATGGCGTCAGCGACCGCGCCCGGCAATGCCGAAAAGGATGCCACCGCTTATGTGGCCTTCCTCGATGCACAAAAAGAGCTGAACAAGACCAGGAAGATCGGAACCCAGGGCTACTGCATGGGTGGCGCACTGGTTGTGAGGACCGCCGCGCAACTGCCCGATCGCATCGGCGCGGGCGCGTCGTTCCACGGCGGCGGCCTGGTAACCGACAAACCCGATAGCCCGCATCTACTCGCTCCGAAAATCAAGGCTCGCATGTATTTCGGGATCGCGTCGAACGACGACTCAAAGCAGCCGGATGCGAAGGACAAGCTAAAGGAAGCCTTTGCAGCCGCCAAGGTTCCAGCCGAAATTGAAGTCTATCCAGCTCTCCATGGCTGGTGCGTGCCGGATATGCCTGTCCAGAACGGCGCGCCAATCTATAGCAAAACCGAGGCTGAACGGGCCTGGGGAAAACTCGTCGCCTTATATAAAGCTGCCTTAACCTAACCGAAATCTAAAAGAGCCATTCTGACCAATCGAAGGCCAAGCTCGACTTCAATATCATTGGCCAATCAGCGGCTTCCGGCTTCGAAATCCGCTTAGTCGAGGTCGTCCATAATCCGGGGTTCCTCTGTGAGTTCCTCAGCAATCGAGGACGCCTCTTTCCTTGGGCAAGCCCTCGCCCGAAGCGCGATCGATTCAGCCACCCGGAAATGGGGGGGAGTCGCGGCGGTACCG
>Ga0210406_10006782_pt1 | contig 11787 bp, 10 predicted proteins | sample IncBWC30MmetaG_FD_155454 | JGI IMG/M metagenome (GOLD analysis project Ga0210406, IMG submission 155454) | Forest soil microbial communities from Barre Woods Harvard Forest LTER site, Petersham, Massachusetts, United States - Inc-BW-C-30-M | ecosystem: Environmental > Terrestrial > Soil >... | reverse complement strand
GGAAGCGGCGATCATTCCACCGATGCTGCCGCCGGTCGAATAGTCGATGAACGGATAGATACCGTTCCAGAAGGTGTCGCCGACGTGAACGACGTTGGCTTCGGCGAAGGTGACGGAGATGTCGCTGTCGGTGTGCGCCGGCCCGTAATATTTCAGGCTAGTCGACGAGCCGTTGAGCTTCAAGCTGTGCTCCCTTGCAAAGACTTCGCTCGGTATCCCACCTAGTGGCAGTGCGAGAAAATTATAATCCCAATCCTCGACGCGCTGCACTTCCGAAAGATGCTTGCGCGTGTTTGCTTGCGCGATGATCTTCGCGCCGGCCGAATGCAGCCAATCGTTGCCGTCGGCATGGTCGAAATGCCAGTGCGTGTTGATCAGATGCGTGATGGGCTCGCCGCCGAGGTCGGCGAGCGCCTTGGTGACTTGAGGCCGCGACACGCTGATGCCGGCATCGACTAGGACCTTGCCGTCGGAGCCGGTCAGGACGGCAATATTGCCGCCGGATCCCTCAAATACGCTGATGTTGTTTCGCAGCTTGTATGTCGTGATGGGTGAGATGGCGGCGCTGTCCTTGATCAGGCTGACGAGCCCGCGCGCTTCCGCAAACGCCTGGCGCGGTGTGAGCCATCCTCCTGTAGCGGCGAAAGCCGCGCCGCCCAGGCAGCACAGGCAGAAGCTCCGTCGCGACGACAAATTTTCCTTTGAAAATTCCATGGCGTCCTCGCTTTTCCGCCAGTGAATGGATCGTTTGCCGGAGGCATTTCGTCCGCCAATCATCGCCGGCGAGAGCCGCCGGTGCAGCTAGCTGTTGGGGCCGCGGTCCATGCCGACCGGCTGCCAGCGGCGCAGCTTGGTATCTTGCAGCACCGAGGGGTTGACGCAGCTCACCGGCCACATGCCCGACAGCACCAGCGACAATTCGTAGCCGACGCGGCGCTTGCGTGCCTCGTCGAAGCGCGCCGAGGCCGAGGCGACATGGGCGGTCAGCGTGACATTGTCCATCCGCAGCATCGGATTGTTGTGGGATGGCGGCTCCTTCTCCAGGACGTCGAGCGCGGCATGCGCGATCCAGCCTTCCTGCAGCGCCTTGATCAGCGCGTCCTCGTCCACGGTCGGGCCGCGGCCGGTATTGATGAAGATCGCGCTGTTTTTCATCTGCCTGAAATGCTTCTCGGTCAGCATGTGGTGCACCTCGGGGCGCGCCGGGGCATGCATCGACACGAAATCCGATTGCGACAGCACTTCGGATAACGTCGCCGGCAGCACGCCGTGCTCTGAAATCAGCGTCTCCTGGATGAACGGATCATAGGCCATCAGCCGCAGGCCGAAGGGCGTTGCGCGCTTGGCCACCGCGCGCGCCACCCGCCCGAACGAGACGAAGCCGAGCGTCTGGCCCATCAGCCGCGGGATTTTCAGCAGCGCCGGGCGGCCCTCGGTCCAGCGGCCTTCCCGGACCATCCTGTCCTGCTCGACCAGCCGGCGAAAGCCCGCGAGCAGCAGCATCATGGCATGGTCGGCGACTTCCTCGATAAAGGTGTCGGGCACGTTGGTGACGGGAATGCCGCGCGCGGTGGCCGCCTTGACGTCCACGCTGTCGACGCCGACGGTACCGAGCGTGATGACCCTGCAGTTTTCCAGCGCGTCGATGATCGTCTTGGTGATCGGCATGCCCTTGGCGTAGATGGCGTCCGCGGTCCGGGCGGCGGCGATGAATTCCGCCTCGTTGGCCGGCGCCTCGACGATCTCGGCGTCGATCGGATCGAGCGCCTCCTTTTCATAGGCATAGCCGCCGCCGGCGATCGTGAAGCTTGCGCCTTTCGGCGTCACCACCCTGAACTTCGACATTTCTCTATCACTCCCCCGATTTGACATTCGGTGTTTGGTTGTGGCCCGCGACGGATGTCGCCGCCCGTTCTTTAGGCATCAGACGAACTCCGCGCAAAGCCCAACCGGGCCTAGCGCGCGCGGCCTTCAACAGCGGAAACATCGTAACCAAGCGGTAAAGATTTTCACTATATCTTGGGCCAAATCGCTCTGCCAATCGCGCTTGCATCCCGCCGGAGAGGCTCCGTAAAACTGAATAACCTGAAGATCACCCCTAAACTTGGCATTTTGGTAGGTGTAACGCTGTTCGGCCTCTGTGTCGCGGGCGTTCTCGCGGGCTATCTGATGCAGCGCGAGATGCTGGAAGCACGCATCGACCAGACCAAGACGATCGTCGAAATGGCCCGCAACATGGCGGCCGGACTGAAAAGGCAGGTCGATGCCGGCGAGCTCACCAAGGAAGCCGCGATCGCCGAATTCGGCCGCCGCGCCAATTCGATGACCTATGACAAGGGTACCGGCTATTTGTTCGGAACCACCTATGACGGCATTACCGTGCTATCGCCCGATCCCAAGCTGATCGGCACCAACCGCATGGACGTGGTCACCAACGGCAGCAAGCTGTCCCGCGAAATAATGGATGGCGTCAAGGCCAACGGCGAGATCCTGCTGACTTATGAATATGTCAAACCCGGCGAACAAAAGCCGGTCCGCAAGATCGGCTACGCCGTCGCCGTCCCCGGCTTTGACATGTATCTCGGCACCGGCGCCTATCTCGACGATCTCGACACCAAATTGAGCCCGATCGCCTGGCTGCTCGGGCTTGCCACTCTCGGCATCGCCGTGGTTGCCGGCGGTATCGCCTGGATCATCGGCCGCAGCATCTCCAGGCCGCTCGGCCAGCTCGGCGCCCGCATGCAGGCGCTGGCCGACGGCTCGCTGGAAGGCGGCATCCCGGGGGTCGGCCGCGGCGACGAGGTCGGCGCGATGGCCGCAACGGTACAAATCTTCAAGGATAATGCGGTGCGCATCCGCGGGCTGGAAAAGGCGGAGACGGAGACCCAGGCGCGCGCCGCGGCCGAGCGTCGCGCGGCCATGGAAGGTATCGCCGGCGACTTCGAGCGCAGCGTCAACGGCATCGTGCGTTCGGTGTCGGCGGCGGCGGCAGGAATGCAGACGACGGCGCAATCGATGACGGCGACCGCGAGCGATGCCAGCGCGCGCGCCGCAACCGTCGGCGCCGCCTCCGACAGCGCGTCGAGCAATGTCGGGACCGTCGCGGCAGCGGCGGAAGAGCTGTCGACCTCGGTCACCGAGATATCGCGGCAGGTGACGCGATCGAGCGAGATCGCCAACAAGGCGGTAGGCGACGCCGAGCGCACCAACGCTACCGTTCAGGTCTTGTCCACCGGCGCCGAGAAGATCGGCGAAGTAGTAAAACTGATCCACTCGATCGCCGCGCAGACCAATCTGTTGGCGCTGAATGCGACCATCGAAGCGGCGCGTGCCGGCGAATCCGGGCGCGGCTTCGCGGTCGTTGCCTCCGAGGTGAAGGCACTCGCCAACCAGACCGCCAAGGCGACCGAGGAAATCTCCGCCCAGGTCGCGGCGATGCAGGCCTCCACCTCAGATGCCGTCAGCGCCATCAACGGCATCACCGAGACTATTGCCCAGATGAGCGAGATCACGCTGGGCATCTCGGCCGCGATCGAGCAGCAGGGCGATGCGACGCGCGAGATTGCGCGCAACATCCAACAGGTCGCGACCGGATCGAGCGAGATCAGCGCCCATATCGGCGGCGTCACCACGGCCGCGGCGGCGACGGGCTCGGCCGCCTCCGACGTGCTTGCCAACGCGCGCGAACTCGACAATCAGTCAGGCATGCTGCGCAACGCCGTCGACGGATTCCTCGCCAAGATCCGCGCGGCGTAGAGCGCTGCCCGATCAGCCGCCGTGTGACACCATCGTTGCGACCGAGGAGACAGCTTGGGCCCAGTCAAAGACGGGCTAGCCCAGGCCGGTCCGCTGTCGCGAGGCGACGAACACGCCGGTCAGCACCAGCGCAAAGCCGATGACGTGGAACGCTTGCGGGCGCTCGCCGAGAAAGGCGATCGCCATGATCGAGCCGAACACCGGCACCACGTGAAAGAACGGCGCGGCGCGGTTGGCGCCGATCAACTGCACGCCGCGATTGAAGCACAGATAGGCAATGGTCGAGGGAAACACCGCGACGTAAAACATCGTCAGCAGGTTCGCGGTCTCGATCGCCATCGGCGGGCGCGAGAGCAGTTCCCAGATCAGCAGCGGGATCAGGCATGCCGCGCCGCAGCCGAAGGTGAAGGCGACGAACGACAGGCCGTGGATTGCCGGACGCTTCAGCGTCAACACCGAATAGAGGCCGAAGATCACCAGCGCGACGGTGAAGATAAGGTCGCCTTTGTTGAACTGAATGCTCGAAAGCGCGGTGAGGTCGCCGTGCAGCAGGATCACCAGCACCCCGGTCAGCGACAGCACAACACCGATAGCTTGCGCCAGCGTCAATCGCACGCCGAGCAGGATCAGCGACCACACCGCGACGATCAGCGGTGCGGCCGACTGCAACAGCAACGTGTTCAGAGCCTGGGTGTGTTCGAGCGCCCAGTACTGCAATGTATTGAAGGCACTGATGCCGGTGATGGAGAGGACGACCATGGTGCCGAGCTTGGCGCGGATCGCTGGCCAGTCGTGTGCCAGATGCTTCCAGGCAAAGGGAAGGAGGGTGAGAAACGCCAGCGACCAGCGCAGGAACGACAGGGTTACCGGCGCAATGTGCCCGGCGGCGAGGCGGCCGACGATGGCGTTGCCGGCCCAGCACAGCGCGGTGATCGAGAGCAAGAGATAGGGCTGGTTGACGAGCCAGTTTCCGGAAGGCGCGGCGCTCGGGGCTTGGTCGGAAGCGGACATTATGGCTGCGGTTCGAATCGTTGGCGGGTTTGACACGCCGCAGACCCGGCCCGACATCGACTATCGGCCGGTGGTTGCTGCCCGGCCCGGCCCACAGACACGGATTTTCGTCGCGCAGCAACAGCGACGGATGCATCGCGACCATGCATCCGGCGGCGCTCGCTGACCAAAGGAGAAACAGAGACTTTAAACTGGAGGCGGGGCGACTAGCCGGCGTCGCCGCGGCGGGTGGCCTGGCGTCTGGCAATCCGTTCGGCGAGATGAATCAGCATCCGCTTGCTGCGATGGTCCTGCAATTCGCGAAACGCCCGCAGCAGGCGCAAATCGAGCAGCGATTGCAGCGAACAGCCGCTTTGCTCCGGCGAATGTTCCTGTCCGGCTTCCGCCGAGCTTCGCACGAAGTTCGGCGAAAAGCCGAGCGCGTCGGCGATTTCCATCAGGCGGCCGGCCGCGGCTCTCGAGGCGTCGCCGTCGGCGGGTGTTTGCCTGATCGCAGCGCCGAGCACCTCGGCGAGATCGCTTTGTGAAAGCCCGATCGCAAGCCATCTTGCTTTCACAAGCTGGTCGATATGCCCCTCGGTCGTGTCACCTGTCATCGATCGGTCCCGTTGGCGCGATCGGGAAAAATCCGGACAATTTTTGGACGCGACACTTTCTTGAAGCCGGCAAACAGGTTCACCAGCGGCTCGGCGTCCTTGTATGCCTTCTGCAGGTCCTTCGGGTGGACGAACTCGTCGCTGAACCACGGATATTTGCGTCCATCGAAGGATTGCACGGTCCACTCGATCAGTTGCCCGACCCGCGCGATTTTCTTCGCGTCGGGATGATAGGCGAGCCAGATGTCGAGTTCGAACTGAACGCCGATATCGAGCGGTATCAGCGGGTCGCCGAGCGCGGGCACATAGGTCGGCAACCAGCCGATGCCGGCGCCCTTCGCGATCGACCAGAGGTGGGCGGTCGAGACATTGTTGCGCATCGCAACAAAGCCGAGCTGCTCGCGACCGGCGGCATATTTCTCATAAATTTCCTTGCCTTTGGTCTGCTCCGCATCCTGAATGACAACGCGATGATTTTGACGGATGTCGTCGGCGCTTTTCGGCATGCCGTAGACTTCGACATAGGACGGGCTGACGAATGGCATGATGTGAAGCCGCCCGATCTTGATGCGCTTGAGGTCGGGTTGCTTCGGATGCTCAAGTTGCACGGCAAGGTCAGCCTCGAGACGCATCACGTCGGCCGAGCGCATCTCGCACTTCAGATCCACCAAGAGTCCGGGATAGGCCCTTTGAAATTCGACCAGCCGCGGCGCGAGCCAGAACGTGCCAAGACCCTCGGTGACGGCGATCCGCACCTCGCCGCTCAGCGAAGGCGTCGCCTGGTTCAAGGCACAGTCGAGGCCGAAGGAAGCCTCTTCCATGCGCTTGGCCGCTTCCAGAACCTGCAAGCCCTCCCGCGTCAGCCGGATACCGTCGACGTGACGGGTCATCAGCGTCGTCTTGTAGGCACGCTCCAACAGCGAGATGCGCTTGCTCAGGAAATTCGCGGACATGTTCAATTGTTCGGCGGCGGCGCGAAAGCTGCCGATCCGGGCTACTTCCAGGAATATGCGAACCAGATCCCAGTTCGCCATTCGCCCCGGCGTGTGCGCACCGCTGTGCGCACCCCTGCGCTCATGTGAGTGCATACAAAACTACCTTATCCGTTCTTCACTATTCATTGCAGAATTACGGCCGTTTCACAACCAACGGACGAACAAAATGACCGCGCTCGACCTCGGCCTAATACGCAAAACCGCCAGCGGACGGACCTCGCAGGACCGGCCCGCCACATTCTCCCTGGACCGGATGACTGCCCTGCAGCTCGCGAAACGCACGGTGATCTTCAACGTCGATGCCGCAAGCATCGCATCGCTGATCGATGCGGCGCGCGAGGATATTCCCGGACTCACCTCGAACCAGATGTTCCAGTCGGTCGCCAACCACAACCCGGATACGTTCTGGGCGATCGCTAAGCGCGACCGGTTCAATATCGTCGACCCCAAGGGCGAAGGCTTCCTTGCCGTGTTGCCGCTGACGCACGAAGGCACGCGGCGGTTGATCGACGGCAGGCTCAATACCAAGAAGCCGGAGCTTTGCTATATCGCGCGGCAATCGGAGCGGCCTGCCGGTATCTATGTCTGGGCCATTCACGCCAAGGGCACGATCGCAGCCGCAATCCCGCTGGTGTTGCAGAAATTCTCCACGCCGCTCTATCGGGGGGTCAACATCTATTCGCGCCCGCTGACCAAGGGAGGTCTGCGGGTGCTGGAGCCTCTCGGGTTTTCGCCGGGCGCGCAGTACGATGGCCTGTTCACACCGAACCTGCAGATGTTCGATCGCTCCGGCGACGGTCCCGTGCAGGCCGCCGCGCGTGATCCGGTCACCGTGGAGGTGGTGCGGTCGATGGATGAGATGGCGCGGGTGATCGCGATCCGCGGCGCGATCTACATGGCCGAACAACGCTGTCCATTCGAGGAGGAATTCGACGGCAACGATTTTTCCGCCACCCATCTGATCTGCCACAAGGACGGCGAGCCGGTCGGATGCATGCGGATCCGGTATTTTGCCGGTTTTGCCAAGCTCGAGCGGCTGGCGGTGCGGCACGAAGGCCGCGGTTCGGGCCTTGCCGGGCGTATCCTCGATGCGGCGGTCGATCTCTGCCGCAAGAAGGGATACAGCGTGCTCTACGCGCACTCGCAAAAACGCTTCCTCAAGGTCTGGGAGTCGCGTGGCTTCAAGCGGATGGGCGGCCGCGAGCTGGTGTTTTCCGATTTCGACTATGTCGAGGTCAAACTGGAAACCGAAAAGCATCCGCAAAGCATCACGCTCGACGACGATCCGTACGTGCTGATCCGGCCCGAGGGACGCTGGGACACGCCCGGTATTCTGGAGAAATCGGCAGGCCGCGGCATCTGCAACGCGGTGGACGCCCGATGAACTCCGTGATCGATCTCAGAACCTATCTCGGTGCATCGAGCAGTCGTCTGCTGGTCATGGTCGACTTGCAGGAGAACAACTACGAGGAACTGGCCGGGGACCGCGCCTCCGACCTCGCGAGGTCATTGGAAAACTGCATGTCCGCGATCACGCATGCGCGGAATATGGGAATACCCATCGCGTTCACCCGGCATGCCGAGTGTTGCGGAGCGATCGAAAGGTCGGCGGCGTGGATTTCAGGCTTTGAGCCGAAGCGCGCCGACATGGTGTTCGAGCGGCAACAGCCGTCCTGCTACGCCAACCGGCTGTTCGACGATGTAGTCTCTAGGGCCGGCGGCTTTGCGATCGCCGGCCTGATTGCCGAAGAGACCTGCCTCGCAACGGCTATCGATGCGTCGCATCGCGGCCACCACGTCACCTTCTTGAATGACGCCTCGGTGAGCCGCGGCCGGCGCGACGCCGATGCGCGGTCAGTTCATCTCGTCGCCACAAGGGCCATGGAATTGTTCGCCGACATCACGACCACGCGTCACTGGCTGGTCGCGACGTCGCCGCGAAGACTCAAAGGACAGCTGCATGGACGAGTTTAGTGCCCATCGTCTGCGTCATGCCATCCCGATGCTGATCCAGCAGCGTAACGTGGTTGTTTCCGGCGGCGTGCCGCTCGCGGGTCATCTGATCGACCTCGCCATCATGCAGCTCCGGCTCGCGCTTCACGATATCTCCGAGGAGGAGTTGTCGGAGTTCTCCAACTTGCTGAGCCGGGATATCGAACGGTCGAACTGATCGGAGGGCGGATGCCGGGCCGAAGGTGGACCATTCTGGCAATCCTGTTTGCGGCGCGCGCGGCCACCGGGTTTCTGTTCCAGTCGGTCGGATCGTCGGCGCAGCTGCTGATGCGGGATCTGGCGATCGATTATTCGCAGATCGGCATGCTGCTCGGCGCCTATCTGCTGCCCGGCGTTGTCGTCGCCTTTCCGGCAGGATTGCTCGGCCGGCGTTTCAGTGAAAAGACGCTCGGGCTTGCCGGGTTGGCGCTGATGGCGATCTCCGGCGTGGCGTTGGGCTGCTCGGAGAGTTTCGTGGTGGCGCTTGTGGCGCGCACGGTCGGCGGCGCCGGCGCCACCATCGTCGTGCTGGTTGCCACCAAGCTGACGACCGACTGGTTCGACCGTCGCGAAATCGTGCTGGCAATGTCGATCCTGCAAATGAGCTGGCCGTTCGGGGCGATGCTGGCGCTGCCGATCCAGGCCGTTGTCGCGCAATTATGGGGATGGCCCGCGGTGATGATATCGGGCGCGCTTTGCGCCGGCGCGGCGCTTCTTGCCTTCGCTTTTGTCTCGCCCGCGCCGCAGGCGATGCAGGCGGCGACGGTTGATCGGGCGAAGCTGCCGGGCGCCGTGCTGCTTCCGGTCACCATCGCCGGCATCGTCTGGGGCGCGATGAATCTCGCCTGCATCCTGTTCTTCAGCTATGCGCCATTGCTGATGACGGCGAGGGGATCGGCGCCGACCGTTGCCGCGTCGCTGACTAGCCTTGCCATCTGGCTCACGATTCTCGCGATCCCCACTGGCGGCTATGTCGTTCACCGCTTGGGCAAGCCGATCTCGGCCATCGCGGTCTGTGCCCTGATCGCAGCTTGCGCGCTGACGCTGTTCGTTGCCGGTATCTATCCAACGGCTTCTTGCCTGATGTTCGGCATCGCGATCGGTCCGCTGTCGGGTGCGATCCTTTCATTGCCCGCGCAGATCCTCACGCCTGGCCAGCGATCGGTCGGCTTGGGCGTGTTCTACACCTGCTTCTACGTTCTGATGGCGGTCGGGCCTTCGGCCGTGGGTCGCCTGCAGGACATCTGGCGATCGCCCGCGGCAGGATTGATCGCGGCTGCGGCGCTGCTCGTCGTCGTGGTGCCGCTGTCGCTTTCGTTTGCCTCGCTCTCGAACCGGCGCCAAATCGTCGAGCGCAGTCGTGAAACGGAGCTGCGCGCCGCATCGTAAGGGAGAAGCGGGGCGGGGAGTGCTCGCGGCGGGCGATACGCCACCGTCTGGACACAAATTTTCCGGGGATATCAATGGGTTGGAAAACCCCTAGAGGCCGTTCGGAGGGCCCTTCTGGCTTGCGTCGCAGACCTGCTTCCTTTATCCGGTGGGACCGCCTCGCATGCGAGCGGCCCCGGCCGTGATTTTGGCTGGGCTTATGGTCCGGAAAGGGCCTGCCCCGGACTTGATCGGGGGGTAGGCGCGGTTTTCCGAACGGATCATGCTCGTATGGTGATAGCTGCACAGGGAATACCCGCGAATGGCCAATGTTGTCGTCGTCGGCGCCCAATGGGGCGACGAAGGGAAGGGCAAGATCGTCGACTGGTTGTCGGAGCAGGCCGACATCGTTGTCCGCTTCCAGGGCGGCCACAATGCCGGCCACACCCTCGTCATCAATGGCAAAACCTACAAGCTGGCGCTGCTGCCCTCGGGCGTGCTGCGGCCTTCAAAACTTGCCGTGATCGGCAACGGCGTGGTGTTCGATCCGCAGGCTTTCCTCGACGAGATAACCAAGCTGCAAGGCCAGGGCGTCGCCATCAGCCCGGACAATCTGCGCGTCGCCGAAAACGTCACGCTGATCCTCCCCCTGCATCGCGAGCTCGATGCCTTGCGGGAATCCTCCAACGCCGTCACCGCGATCGGCACCACGCGGCGCGGCATCGGGCCGGCCTACGAAGACAAGGTCGGCCGCCGCGCGATCCGCCTGATGGACCTCGCCGATCTCGATACGTTGCCGCACAAGATCGACCGCCTGCTGGCGCACCACAACGCGCTGCGCCGCGGGCTCAATCTGGAAGAAATCGACGGCGGCGGAATTTTGCGCGAGTTGACGGCGCTGGCGCCAAGACTTCTGCCTTACGCCGAAACCGTATGGCGGCTGCTCGACATCAAGCGGCGCGAGGGCAAGCGCATCCTGTTCGAGGGCGCGCAGGGCGCGCTGCTCGACGTCGACCACGGCACCTATCCTTACGTCACCTCGTCCAACACGGTGGCGGCGCAGGCGGCGACCGGATCCGGGATCGGGCCGGGCGGGGTCGGCTACGTTCTTGGCATCTGCAAGGCCTATACGACGAGGGTCGGCCAAGGCCCGTTCCCGACCGAACTGCACGGCGAGATCGGCGAGGAGATCGGCCGCCGCGGCAAGGAATTCGGCGTCAACACCGGGCGCAAGCGGCGCTGCGGCTGGTTCGATGCCGTGCTGGTGCGCCAGACCGTGCGGACCTGCGGCATCAATGGACTCGCGCTGACCAAGCTGGACATTCTCGATGGCTTCGACACCATCGAGGTCTGCACCGGCTATCGGCTCGACGGCAGGGAAATCGACCATCTGCCGGCCGGCGAAGGCGCGCAGGGGAGGGTGGTGCCGATCTATGAGACCATCGAGGGTTGGAGAGAGCCGACCGCCAATGCCCGCTCCTGGGCGGATTTGCCGGCCCAGGCGATCAAATATGTGCGCCGGGTCGAGGAACTAGTGGGCTGTCCCATCGCCTTGCTTTCCACGAGCCCCGAACGCGAGGATACTATTCTGGTACAGAACCCATTTGAGGCTTAACGACATGTTACCGCAAAGTGCTCACAGTTGACTTGAAATGGCTGATTACTACCCGCTGATCGCCCGCGCCATCGCCGGACTGGATCCCAGTGCTCCCGGCGAAAGCCGCCGTGCGCTGTACGAGCGGGCGCGCGCCGCGCTGATCGCGCAGCTGCGCAGCGTGCAGCCGCCATTGAGTGAATCCGAAATCACCCGCGAGCGGCTGTCGCTGGAAGAGGCCGTGCGCAAGGTCGAATCCGAGGCTGCCCAGCGCGCCCGCGACGCGCGTTCCGGCGGCGGAGCGTCGCGCGGGGGCGATGCTTTCCGCCGCGCCAATGCCAGTGCCCGGCAAGGAGCGGAGACGCCGCCGGCCGAGCGCCCGCGGCCTCCCGCGCCGCCATCGGCGCCGCGCGACCAGCGTCCGCCGCTCGGACAGGAAGAGCGCGGCGACCAACACGCACAGCGCAACCTGCGG
>Ga0210406_10006781_pt1 | contig 11787 bp, 7 predicted proteins | sample IncBWC30MmetaG_FD_155454 | JGI IMG/M metagenome (GOLD analysis project Ga0210406, IMG submission 155454) | Forest soil microbial communities from Barre Woods Harvard Forest LTER site, Petersham, Massachusetts, United States - Inc-BW-C-30-M | ecosystem: Environmental > Terrestrial > Soil >... | reverse complement strand
CGGCCTGCTGGTCGGGCCACCCCACCACAATAAAGGGAGCTCCCGCCTGCGTCTCCCAATGCCCTTCCATCGCGGCGATCTTGGCGGGCTGGTGATGAAAGGTGTTGAGGCCGTGCACATCGCCGAGAATAAGCTGCAGCGGCACCAGCGCGGTCAGCAGCCACAGCGTCATCGAGAGCATTCTGCGACACTCCTCGACGGCACGCCCGCGTCGCAGATGATAGGCCGCGACGCCGATCACGACGAAGCCGGTGGTCACAAGAAAGGCGGTGACGACGTGCGACAGCCGATAGGGGAAGGAAGGATTGAATATCACCGCCATCCAGTCGAGGGCATGAAACCGACCATCGACGATCTCGTAACCGGCCGGCGTCTGCATCCAGGAATTGGCAGCGAGGATCCAGAACGAGGAAAACAGCGTCCCGACGGCCACCATGACGGCGGCGAAGCAATGGGCCCAAGGCGGAACAAGCTTGCGGCCGAACAGAAGAATGCCCAGGAAGCTCGCCTCGAGGAAGAATGCTGTGAGGCCTTCGTAGGCCATGAGTGGGCCGATGACATTCGAGGCGGTATCGGAGAAGCGGCTCCAGTTGGTGCCGAACTGAAAGGGCATGACAATTCCCGTGACGACACCAAGTCCGAACGAGACGGCAAAAATCTTCGTCCAGAAGACGGAAATTAGAAAATAGGTGCGATCCTCGGTCTTCAGATAAAGCCCTTCGAGCACTGCGATGTAGCATGCGAGACCCACCGTGAATGCCGGAAGCAAAATATGGAACGAAACGACCCAGAAGAATTGGAGGCGTGACAGGATCACCGGATCCAGGGTCATGGTGTCGACCCTGCAGGGCCTCGCAAGAGCGGCGGTATGTCGCTCGCTGAATTCTTCTGGAAGCGAGCCTGATCGCCGTCAGGTCGGGCGTCTCCTGCTTTCATTGTTGTCCTCCCTTACAGACCGAAAGGCATCGATCGACCGCCCGAAACTTTCGAATCTTGTTGTAGAGCTTTCTTTTCGGAATTCCCAAGCGGCGTCGCCAAGTCCGCCTTGCCCCGATGCTTGACGAGCAGCGACAAGCCGTCCATTCCGGGCAGCGCCGATCGGCCGAAACCTCGGGCACAATCCACTTTGCCGCCGTTTCCGCGTTCGTGAATGGCTCGACTTCGAAACAATGCCTGCCTCGTGCCGAGAAGCGCCTCGGCAAACCTTAAAGGCGGTCGACATCGAGCAGTCGCAGGCGCCTTCACTCTGTTCCGATGTACCAACGTTGCAAGCGTGCCGGACTGCTGCCGGCCGTGGGTTCATCGGTTATTCTTGGGCTTTCCATGTCCAAGGGCCTCCGACAGGCCGATCAGCACTCCGCTTACGAGCGTGGCATAATTCTGCGTGAGGGCGTGCATGACCTTGAAACCAGTCTCGCGCGACGAACGCATGGCAGCCTGCACTTCCCGTGCGTGGGCACTGAGTGTCTCCTTCACCTGCGCGCCTGTTTCGGTTCCCCCCTGCGGGATATTGTCGAGAATGGATTTCCATTGCCCTTTGGTGCGGTCGCTCGCGTCCTGGGCAGCTTGCTTGACGCCGTCGAGAAACTTTTCTTCAAACGCCTCGAGCTCCTTGAGTCCCTTTTTTACGCTCGAGTCCTCGAAGCTCGCGCCGCCTTCGGTCAGTTTCTGCAGGGCGACCTCGTTGGCTTCGACGACCTTGAGTAGGGCCTCATCCATCCCCGCGAGCGCGTCAGAGAGGGTTTTTTCCACATCGATCTTGCTGTCTCCAACACCAGCGTTAACGCCTTCAGTGACCTTGCGCACCACACTATTGATTTGCTTCAAGCTAAGTTCGCGCATCTGCAACGCCTGAAGCGTGAGGTCGCGAATGGTGGTGCGTATCTGTTTGTGCTGCTTTACCGCTTCAGCGGCCATCGACTTGAGCATCTCATCCGGATTGATCGTGGGGGTTTTCATCTGATATCTCCTGCCTACTCCTGACATTCAGCCCTAGAGAGCGTCCGCTATTGCATGTGTTGGCCGCCGTTGATCGCTATATTGGCGCCGGTCACGAACGCCGCCTCATCCGAGCACAGGTAGATGATAAGACCTGCAATTTCTTCGGGCCCGCCGAGGCGTCCGAGCGGGATCTGCGGCAGGATCTTGGCATCGAGCACGTCTTTCGGGATCGCCATCACCATCTTGGTGCCGATGTAACCGGGCGAGATGGTGTTGACGGTAACTCCTTTGCGCGCAACCTCAAGCGCCAATGCCTTAGTGAAGCCGTGCATACCGGCCTTCGCGGCTGAGTAGTTGGTTTGCCCGAACGCACCCTTCGAGCCGTTCACCGAGGATACGTTGATGACGCGGCCCCAGCCGCGGTCGACCATGCCGTCCATAACCTGTTTGGTCATGTTGAAGACCGAGTCGAGATTGGTGCGAATGACCGAATCCCAATCGCCCTTGGTCATCTTCTTGAACGTGGTGTCGCGGGTTATGCCCGCGTTGTTGACCAGAATGTCGACGGGTCCGACCTCTTTGGCAACTCGTACGGCGCACTCCTTGCAGGATTCGAAGTCGGCGACATCGACCGGGTAGGCGCTGAATTCACGACCGTTAGCCTTGTGCTCGGCGAGCCATTCTTTGGTTTTCGTGTTCCCGGGCGAATGGGTCACCACGACCCGGTAGCCGGCAGCATGCATTTTCGTGCTGATCGAATCGCCAAGCCCGCCCATTCCGCCTGTGATGACTGCAACGCGCATGGATATCCTCCCTCTCTTATTGCCGAAGTCACTTGGTCATGAACCTGGATCAGCGTTCCACGGCAAGCGCAACGCCCATCCCGCCGCCGATGCACAATGTCGCCAGGCCGCGTTTTGCATCGCGCTTCTGCATCTCGTGCAGCAGCGTCACGAGAATGCGGGCGCCAGAAGCGCCGATCGGGTGACCGATCGCGATGGCGCCGCCGTTGACGTTCACGATGCCGCTATTCCATCCCATGTCCTTGTTGACGGCGATCGCCTGCGCGGCGAACGCCTCGTTTGCCTCGATGAGATCGAGATCGGCGATTTTCCAGCCGGCCTTTTCGAGCGCCCTGCGAGAGGCTGGGATCGGCCCCGTGCCCATGATTTTTGGATCGACGCCGGCTGTTGCCCACGATGTGATGCGTGCGAGCGGCGTGAGACCCCGGCGTTCGGCCTCCGACGCGCTCATGACGACGAGCGCAGCGGCTCCGTCGTTGAGGCCCGACGCGTTGCCGGCCGTGACCGTGCCGTCCTTGGAAAAGGCCGGCTTGAGCTTGGATACGGCATCGAGCGTTGTTCCCGGGCGGATATACTCGTCCTGATCGACCACGATGTCACCCTTGCGCGACGGCACCGTTACGGGCACGATCTCATCCTTGAAGCGGCCGGATTTCTGGGCCGCTTCGGCCTTATTCTGGGAAGCGACCGCGAACTTATCCTGCTCCTCGCGGCTGATCTGCCATTTCTGCGCAACGTTCTCCGCCGTCGTGCCCATGTGATAGCCGTGAAATGCGTCCCACAGGCCGTCCTTGATCATGGAGTCGACAAATTTCACGTCGCCCATCTTGGTGCCCGCACGCATGTGGGCCACATGCGGTGATAGCGACATCGACTCCTGACCGCCTGCAACGATGATGTTGGCGTCTCCGCTCGCGACGTGCAGCATACCGAGCGCCACCGCGCGCAAGCCAGAGCCGCACACCTGATTGAGGCTCCAGGCAGTCTTGTCCTGCGGAACACCTGCCTTCATCGCAGCCTGACGAGCTGGGTTCTGACCCTGCCCAGCGGTGAGCACCTGGCCGAGAATGATCTCGTCCACTTCGCCCGGCTCGACCTTGCCGCGTTGGAGCGCAGCCTTGATGGCGACCGCACCGAGGTCATGCGCGGGTGTATCAGTGAATGCGCCATTGAATGATCCAACCGGCGTTCTGGCAGCGGATGCGATAACAATGTCCGTCATGGCTTCGCTCTCCTTCTATGGTCGCGCACGAATTCGATCGCAAACGGCTCAGGCGGTGCGTGCCGTGACGTAACGGCCCGGCGCCGGCTCGATCTCCGAAAACTCTGCATTGCCGAGGGTCGCGCGTGCTGGGACCTGCTCACCGGCTTGGGTTCGCAGCCACGCCTGCCAATCCGTCCACCAACTCCCAGGTACTTCGCGCGCGGTCTCCAGCCAGCGCTCTGGCTGCTTGCCCAACTCGCCGTCGATCCAGAAATTGCGCTTGTTGCGCGACGCCGGATTGATGACGCCCGCAATGTGTCCGCTTGCCGCGAGCGCGAAACGGATGTCGCCCGAAACCATTCTGGTGGTGCAGTAGGCAGTCTGCCAGGGAACGATGTGGTCCTCGCGGCTTGAAGCACGTAGGTGGGAAACGTCGATCTGCATGAAATCGATCGGGACCTCGCACTGCGTGGTCTTTCCGGGGATGCGCAAGTTGTTTTCGAGATAGGTGTTGCGCACGTACCAGCAATACATCGGCCCGGGTAGATTGGTGCTGTCACCGTTCCAGTAGAGGATATCGAAAGCGTCCGGCTGGCGCCCTTCCAGATAGTTACCAACGACGTAGGGCCAGATCAGGTCGTTACCGCGCAGTGTCGAAAAGACGAAGGCGAGCTCCCGTCCCGGCATGATGCCGCCATGTCCGATCGTCTGCTCACGCGCGGCCATGCTGGCATCGTCGACCAGCAGAGCGATCTCCCCAGCGTAGCTGAAGTCGAGCATCGTCGTGAGGAATGTCAGACTGGCGAGCTTGTCCTCGTCGCGTGCCGCAAGCACGGCCGCCGCGCAGCCGAGCATCGTACCGCCGACACAAAAGCCGAGGGCGTTGGCTTTGTCCGCTCCCGTCACGGCGAGCGCCAGATTGATCGCGCGCATGACACCCAATTCGAGATAGTCATCCCAGGTCAAATGACTCCGATCGGCGGTGATGTTGCGCCATGAGATCATGAATACCGTGTGGCCCTGCTCCACGGCATAGCGGACGAACGAATTGCCCGGCTGGAGATCGAACACGTAGAACTTGTTGATGGCGGGCGGAATCATGACGAGCGGTCGCGCGCTTACCTCCTCGGTGAGCGGCCTGTATTGGATGAGTTGGATCAGCTCGTTCTCGAAGATGACGGCGCCCGGCGTCACCGCGAGGTTGCCGCCGACCTCGAACGCCTTCTCGTCGGTCAGCGAGATGCGGCCCTTGCCGATATCGTCGATGAGATTCTTGATTCCAGTTGCCAAGCTTTCGCCGCCCGTTTCCATGACACGCCGAAGCGATTGTGGATTGGTGGCGAGGTAATTCGAAGGGCTCAGGGAATCCAGGATTTGCCGTGCAAAGAATCTCAACCTTCGGCGGGTCTTCTCGTCCACGGAGGAGCGTTCGATGAGATCGTTCACGTAGCGAACGTTGATAAGGTAGGACTGTTTCAGAAAGTCGTGCAGCGGGCTTTTTTTCCACTCCTCGCTGGCAAACCGACGGTCGCCCTTTGCCGGTTGGATCGGTGCGCCCGCGGCATGCATCATGGTGCTCAGCCAGAGCGTGCCCATTTGCTGCATATAGTCCTGCTGGGTCTGCGCGAGTTCGGCGAACCGATGAAAATCCGCGCCGTGCTCACCCTCGGTCAGCAGCTGGGTCGCGAGGTGCAGCATCAGCGCCTGGTTTGTTTGCGCGAAGCTGGAAACGTATTCGAGCGGAATCGGGTTGTTCATCGCGTATGCCTCAATGCAACTTCACGTGCGGCTCGGTGCGCCGTGTGATGAGACGGGCCAGCGTATCGAGCGTCACCTTTGTCGGACCGTGCAGCGAATATTCGTGCATCTTGTAGAGTGAGCGGTACATGAGGCGAGCGAATAGCCCCTCGATCCATAGGTTGCCCCCTATGAGTCCTCCCATCAGGTTGCCGACCGTCGAGTACTCGCCGAGCGAAACGAGCGAGCCGAAGTCACGATAGCGCCACGGCTGCAGCGGTGTGCCGCCCAGCCGTCGCTTGATTTGCTTGACGAGATGCGTGGCCTGCTGGTGCGCTGCCTGCGCGCGGGGTGGGACATAACGGCCAGGATGGCTTGCCCACGCGCAAGCGGCACAGTCCCCCATGACGAATATGTTTTCGTCGCGCGTCGTCTGCAACGTCGGCAGCACGATCAGTTGGTTGATGCGGGTACTCTCGAGGCCGTCAAGATTCGCGAGGACATCCGGTGCCTTGACTCCGGCCGCCCAGATTACGAGTTCGGCAGGAATGAAAGTCACGTTCGCAAGCTTCACTCCGCTCGCGCTGACCTCCGCGACCTTCGATGAAGTGTGCACGCGTACGCCGAGATTCTGTAGCAGCTTCACTGCGGCATCCGAAAGGCGTTCGGGCAACGCCGGTAGGATTCGATCGGCCGCTTCGATGAGATTGATCTGGATGTCCTTTTCAGGATCGATTCGGTCGAGGCCATATGCGACGAGCTGGCGCGTCGTGTAGTGTAGCTCCGCCGCCAGCTCCGTACCGGTGGCACCTGCGCCGATGATTGCCACCTGGAGCTGCTCGCTCCGCAAGGGTTGCGGCTGCGCATGCCCGCGAATGTAGGCGTTCACGAGCCGGCCGTGAAATCGCTTCGCTTGCGTGGCCGTGTCGAGAGATATGGCATACTCGCGCACGCCGGGCGTGCCGAAATCGTTGCTTTCGCTGCCCACTGCGATGATCAGTGTATGGTAACGAAAGCTCCGCCTTGGGGTGACTTCCTGACCCTCGTCATCGATATGGGGGGCAAGCCAGACTTCACGCCGGGCTCGATCGAGCCCGATCATCTCGCCAACGCGATAGCGGAAGTGGTGCCAATGCGCCTGCGCCAGGAAATCTATCTCATGCACGCCGAGATCCATGGTTCCGGCCGCAATTTCATGCAGCAACGGCTTCCATAAGTGGCTGCGCGACCTGTCGATCAGCGTCACGTCCGCCAGCTTGCGACGGCCGAGCTTGTCGCCAAGACGTGTGGCGAGCTCGAGCCCGGCGGCGCCGCCACCAACGACGATAATATGATGAGGACTGGAGGCCTCGCTCGCCATGGCCGCGCTTTCCACGCTCCGCGTGCGCTGGTCGTACCGATACCGATCACTCGGCAGCGATTTTGGTTGTTCGCGTATTTATTTGGGTGGCATCAACCACCGCCAAAGCAGTCATGTTGAGGATGCCGCGGACGGTCGCCGTCTCGGTGAGGACGTGCGCAGGCTGGGCGGCGCCGAGCAGGATCGGTCCAACCGTCACGCCGCCGGCGGCGGCGACCCGAAGCAGATTGTAGGAGATGTTCGCCGCATCAAGACTGGGCATGATGAGAAGATTGGCTTCCGTCGTCAGGCTCGAGTCCGGGAAGATGCGATCGAGAACCCGCTTGGATAGCGCCGCATCGCCATGCATCTCGCCTTCGACCGCCAGGTCCGGAGCCTCGGTCTGAATGAGTGAAAGGGCATCGCGCATCTTCTGAGCCGAAGGGGCGTCGACGCTGCCAAAGCTCGAATGCGAGAGCAAGGCGACGTTCGGCGTGAGCCCGAAGCGCCGGATCTCCTCGGCCGCAAGCAAGGTCAGCTCGGCGAGTTGTTCCGGCGACGGATCGCGATTGACATAGGTGTCGCAGATGAAAATCTGTCGGCCGCCAACGATCAGCATGTTCATCGTGCCCAAGGTATGCACGCCCTCGCGCGGGCCGATCACTTGGCGAAGATATTTCAGATGGTCGTAAAAAGCTCCGGAAGTTCCGCACAACATCGAATCGACATCGCCTCGGCGTAGCAGCATTGCAGCGATAAGCGTCGAGCGGTTGCGCACGGCCTCCTTTGCCAAGGCCTGGGTCACGCCGCTGCGCCGCACCAGCCGGTAATATTCGCGCCACGCCGCGTCGTAGCGGGCATCGCTTTCAAAGCTGACGATGTCGCAATCATTGCCTGGCTTGAGCCTCAAACCCAGGCTTTGGATGCGAGCACCGATGACCTCGGCGCGACCCACGAGCACCGGCCTCGCGAGCGCCTCGTCGACGATCACTTGCGCGGCTCGCAAGACGCGATCGTCCTCGCCTTCCGCGAGCGCAACCCGCTTGCGCGCATTCTTTGCCGCGGCGAATACCGGCTCCATGCTAGCGCCGGACTGGTACATGAAGCGCGCCATGCGTTGCCGATATTCTTCAAGGTCGGCGAGCGGTCGCGTGGCAACCCCACTGTCCATCGCGGCCTTTGCAACGGCGGGTGCGATCCGCTCGATCAGGCGCGGATCGAATGGTGTCGGGATCAGGTAATCAGGCCCGAACTGGAGACGCTGGTCGCCATAGGCTGTCGCGACCAGGTCCGACAATTCGGCGTGCGCCAATTCGGCGATGGCGCGCACGGCAGCTGACTTCATCTCCTCGTTGATCGCGGTGGCACCGACATCGAGTGCACCGCGGAACAGGAACGGGAAACACAGGACGTTATTCACTTGGTTGGGATAGTCCGAACGTCCGGTCGCGATGATGGCATCGGGGCGAACCGCCTTGGCATCTTCCGGCGCAATTTCCGGCGTCGGGTTCGCCAGCGCGAGAATCAAGGGGTCTTTGGCCATTCTCTTGACCATGTCCGGCTTGAGAACTCCGCCGGCAGACAATCCAAGGAAGATGTCGGCGCCATCGAGGATGTCCGCGAGCGTGCGCGCGGACGTTGGTCTGGCATAGCGCGCCTTGATCGGATCCATCCCTTCGGCTCGGCCTTCGTACACGACGCCTTTAGCGTCGGTGATCAGGATGTTTTCCATCAGCAATCCCAGGCTGACGAGTTGATCGAGACAGGCGATCGCTGCAGCACCGGCACCCGAGCATGCCAGCTTGACGTTGCGAATGTCCTTGCCGACGATCTTGAGCCCGTTAAGGATCGCCGCGGCGGCAATGATCGCAGTGCCGTGCTGATCATCGTGGAAGACCGGGATCTTCATGCGCTGACGCAACGCCCGCTCGATATAGAAACATTCCGGAGCCTTGATGTCCTCGAGGTTGATCCCGCCGAAGGTCGGCTCAAGGCTGGCGACGATGTCCACGAGCTTGTCTGGATCGCTTTCATTGATCTCGATGTCGAACACATCGATGCCGGCGAATTTCTTGAACAGGCAGCCCTTGCCTTCCATCACCGGCTTGCCGGCGAGGGCGCCGATATTGCCCAGCCCAAGCACGGCGGAGCCATTGGTGATCACTGCGACTAAATTGGCGCGCGATGTGAGTGTAGCCGCCTCTTTGGGATCGTCTTTGATCGCAAGACACGCATAGGCGACGCCGGGCGAATAGGCGAGCGCGAGGTCACGCTGATTCACCAAGCTCTTGGTTGGCGTAACAGAAATCTTTCCGTAAGTCGGAAGCCGGTGATATTCCAACGCGTCGCGACGCAGTTGTTCTTCCATTGGCGTCTTCCCATTTCGCATGCATCGTCGCACAGACGGGATGCATTATTTCTTCTTCAGCGGAGGCAGGTCGGTGCATATCCCCTCGAACACTTCGGCACACATTCCGATCGATTCACATAAAGTGGGATGGGGATGGATGGTTTTGCCGATGTCGACGGGATCGCAACCCATCTCGACCGCGAGGCAGACCTCGCCGATCAGGTCTCCGGCACGGGTGCCGACGATACCACCGCCGAGCACGCGATGGTTGGACTCGTCGAACAGGAGCTTGGTGAAACCCTCGTCGCGCCCATTGGCAATGGCGCGGCCGGAAGCAGCCCAGGGAAAAACCGCCTTGCCGTACTTGATTCCCTGCGCCTTGCACTGGTCCTCGGTGAGACCCGCCCATGCGACTTCCGGGTCGGTATAGGCAACCGACGGGATCTGGCGCGCTTCGAAAACACTGTTCTTGCCGGCCGCGGTTTCCGCCGCAACGTGGGCTTCGTGCACCGCCTTGTGCGCCAACATCGGCTGGCCGACGATGTCGCCGATGGCGAAGATGTGCGGCATATTGGTTCGCATCTGCTTGTCGACTTGAATGAAGCCGCGGTCGCTCACGGCCACGCCGGCCTTGTCGGCATCGATTTTCTTGCCGTTAGGACTGCGCCCCACCGCCACCAGCACCATATCGTAGCGCTGCGGTTGGGCCGGCGCCTTCTCGCCCTCGAAGCCGATGCTGATGCCGTCTGTCGTGACGGCCGCGGACACGGTCTTGGTCTTCAGCATGACCTTGTCGAAACGACCGGCGTTCTTCTTCTCCCAGACTTTGACGAGATCCCGATCCGCTCCGGTCATGAGTCCATCGAGCATCTCGACCACATCGATGCGAGTCCCGAGCGTCGAATAAACGGTCGCCATTTCGAGCCCGATGATACCGCCGCCGATGACCAGCATGGATTTCGGCATCTGTCGTAACTCGAGTGCCCCGGTCGAATCGATGACGCGCGGATCATCGGGGATGAACGGCAGCTTGATCGCCTCCGAACCGGCGGCGATGATCGACTTGTCGAACTTGACCACCTTGCGACCGCCGCCGTTCTTGGCCGCGACTTCCAGGTGATGCGGATCGAGGAATTTTCCGACGCCCTCCAGCACGGTGACCCTGCGCGCCTTCGCCATCCCGGCGAGGCCGCCGGTCAATTTCCCGACGACCTTCTCCTTGTGGGTGCGCAGCTTGGCGAGGTCGATCTGCGGCGCGGAATAACTGATCCCGTGGGCGGCCATCTGCTTTACCTCGTCTATCACGGACGCGGTATGCAACAGTGCCTTAGACGGGATGCAGCCGACATTGAGGCAGACGCCGCCGAGCGTCGGGTAGCGCTCAACGAGCACCGTGGTCATCCCTAGATCGGCGGAGCGAAACGCGGCCGAATAACCGCCGGGGCCGGCACCCAGAACAAGCATGTCGCACTCGTGGTCGGCTTCACCAACATGGCGCGCAGCCATCGGCATGGGCGCGCCGGGCGCAGCGCGCGTTGCGGCAGGCGCGGCCGGAGCGGCATGCGTGAGCCCCGTTTCCAGCGTCAGGATCAGGCTCCCCTCGCCGACCTTGTCGCCGATCTTGACCCTCACGTCCTTGACCGTCCCCGCGCTCGGCGACGGCACCTCCATCGAGGCCTTGTCGGATTCGAGTGTGATCAGCGGGTCTTCCGGCTTGACCTTGTCGCCGCTCTTTACCGCGATCTCGATGATCGGCACATCCTTGAAGTCGCCGATATCGGGGACTCGAACCTCGATGACTTCGTAGACGCCGGAGGCCGCGCCGTAGTCGGCAACCGGTGCGCCCTCACCGGTGGAGCGGCCGCCCTCCTTGATCTTCTCTCTGGGTGCGAGGCCGGCGGGCGCGACCTCCGCCTCGGCGACAAGGATGAGGGAGCCCTCGGAAACCTTGTCGCCGACCTTGACCCTGACTTCCTTGACCACGCCGTCGACCGGCGAGGGCACCTCCATCGATGCCTTGTCCGATTCCAGCGTGATCAGCGGATCTTCGGTCTTGACCCGATCGCCCGGTTTGACCAGCACCTCGATGATCGGCACGTCCCTGAAATCGCCGATGTCGGGGACCTTGATGTCGATGAGGTTGGCCATCCTTCATTCCCCTATACGAGGGCGCGGCGCATGTCGGCGAGCAGGCTTGCAAAATATGCGTTGAAGCGCGCAGCCGCCGCACCGTCGATCACGCGGTGATCCCAGGAGAGCGATAACGGCTGGATGAGGCGCGGCACCGCCTGCTTGCCGTCCCAGACCATTTTGTGAAACGACCGGCAGGCGCCCATGATTGCGACTTCGGGCGCGTTGATGATCGGCGTGAAATAAGTCCCTCCGATCCCGCCGAGGCTGGAGATCGTGAACG
>Ga0210406_10006780_pt1 | contig 11792 bp, 16 predicted proteins | sample IncBWC30MmetaG_FD_155454 | JGI IMG/M metagenome (GOLD analysis project Ga0210406, IMG submission 155454) | Forest soil microbial communities from Barre Woods Harvard Forest LTER site, Petersham, Massachusetts, United States - Inc-BW-C-30-M | ecosystem: Environmental > Terrestrial > Soil >... | reverse complement strand
AGTCTAATATGCCAGCCTTGCTGGCGGCGCTGGCGGTGTTGGCGCCGCTCTCGTTCGTCACCGCAGGACCGCCGGAAATGGTGGTCCGAATGACTCAGGTCAAAACTTTCGAGCCCAAAACTATAACGGTCAAAACTGGTGACACTGTGGTCTGGAGAAATATGTCGGACATGCCCCACAGCGTCACGGATGTACCCAGTATGGCCGCCACAGCGCAGGATGCCGCGCTACCTCCGAACGCGAAGGAATTCGATTCCGGCCTGGTATCGCCGGGCAAAGATTATTCCCACACCTTTACGGTTCCCGGCACCTATAAGTACTTCTGTATCCCCCATGAGGCGCTAGGCATGGTCGGGACTGTGGTCGTCAAATAGACGCTTACTTTCTGTTGGTACCGCCCAGGAGTTGCGTGCTTTGTGCGTCGGTCCAGGCACATAGCTGCGCCGCATCACCGCGGGACAATGAAGTGGAGGGGTGCAGCGGCCGGTAATACCAGAAAGGCATCTTCCCGGTTCTGTTGCAAACGTGGTTGATGTGACGCCGGCCGAGTTCGCCGGACTGCTTCAGCTAGTCCTTGACGAGCAAGCCCGTGGCTGCGCCGTTGGGATACCCGCTCCGGTCCCGTAAGCGCTGGGAACGTCGATCCGTCCTTTCGGCGAGCAACGGAACCTAATCGCCAGTCAGCGGGGAATCTTCAGATGCGCGAGGGGTTCAGCGTGCACGGTGAAGGTCCAGTTTCGCTTTCAAGTGGGGGATGCGGTAGCATCAGGCGGTGCGGGGCGAAGCGTCCTGAAGCTTCGTAGCAAGCAGTTTTGCCCGAATCGGGGCCGCTGCAGCAACGAATCGCACCGAGCTCGGGCGCCGCGTTGATCGCGCAAGGTGTCTCCATGGGGCGCTTGCTCTTGGCCGGCCAGCGAGGCAGGGTAACAGTTGGCGATCAGCGCTAGTATTCTGTAGCGTGGCCGAACTGGCGGCCAGCGGTTTTTCATCGGCTCCGCCTATCGCCACACTTCGCCGCGAGCCACGCCGCTTTCTTCTCAGCCGCCAGGCGGTTTCGGCCGCGATTGATGCGTGCCTTCCGCTCGGCGGCACCAACGGCCTGGACCTCGCGCTTCTCGCTCCACTGCCCTTCTTCGATCGCCGCCTGTTTCAAGTCGTCGGCGATCCGCGCCTCGAGGGCGCTATCGAACTTCCACACAATCTGGTTGGCGTCTTTGCCGCGGTAGTCCTTCACCAGCATGCCGTGGCGCCTCCCGGGTCGTCGGCGTACTCGATCGAGCGAGCTTCCACCAGGTTGAACATGCGGTCGAGGTTGGATTGCAGGGCTCTGACCCGCGCCGAGCGCTTGCGAATCTCAATGTCAATCACGCGCTCGGCGACCACGGTCTTGAGTTCCTTTATGCGCTCTGAAACGAGATCACACTGCCCGATCAGGCGGCGTCATGATAGGACGTCGTGACGGCGTGTCAAGGCGCCGTTAGTGTTTGGCGACCTCGCGTAAAATGGGTAGACACATCCCATGCGACTAAACCAGAACGCAGACCCAACGACAGAGAAGCGTGAGGCATATAGGGCCGCAGATGCGCTACTGGCAAAGGGCGATGAGGACTCGTTACGGTATTCGGCTTTGGAAATGCGGCGATGCATGGAGGCCATCGTCTACGAAAAGCTACAAGCCTACGGCATACTGCTGCCCGAAGGCTCCGTTCATCAATGGCAGCCACCGCAGGCATTCGATGCACTCATAGAAGTGGAGCCGAACGCCGAAGTGAGCGGCACCATCTTCGTTGCAATCCAGTCGGAGCCTACAAAACCCGCGGACGGGCCGTGGAAGAAGGTTGGTACGGATCAGCGTCCAACTGGAAAGTGGATCAAGAAGACCTGGAACAAGCTCGGCTTTTACCTGCATGCAGACTGGCCGTTTGGAAAGAAATCCAGATCTCCCCTTCAGCCTTTCATTGAACAGACCTTGGCCGCGCTAGCGCCTTTCGTCAACAATACATTCACCATGACGATGTCGATGAATATCGACTTCAAATGCGCGGGCTGTCAGGCACAGGTCAGAGTGATGAAAAAGGCGTTAGAAGCCAGCAGAAAAGCGACGTGTCTGAGTTGTGGGCTCCGGCATAAAGCTGAAGAGGAACATGGCTCATATATGCTTTATCCGGGCGAAGAACCATATGAGTGCGAATGCGACACAAAGTCTTTTATTCCGGCGCGGCACCTACGAGTAGGCCATCGGTTCTCGTGTAAGGGCTGCCAGAAGGAGTTTCAGGTGTTTGGCGTTGAGTGGAAGGTGGGTCCGGCGACTGCGTCCATTGACGTTGACGAAGATGGCGAGCCGTGACGGTCGTCATGACGCCATGGCACGCAGGCGTGGCGCGCTAAAACAAATCCATGCAAAAATGTGAGTGAATGCCCCCTAAACTCACAAACGAAATCATTGACGCAGCAATCGAAGGCTTCGAGGCGCAGAAGCGCAGGATTGACGAACAGATCGCCGAGTTGCGCGGGATGCGCTCGGGTTCTCCGGTAGCGTCCGCGCCCGAAAAGCAGCCACGGCGAAAGATGAGCGCCGCCGGCAGGAAGGCAATTGCCGAGGCGCAGCGGAAGCGATGGGCAGCCAAGCCGGGTGCGGCCGCCGTAGCTGTGGCTGCAAAGAAGCCGAAACGGAAGCTTAGCGCCGCAGGCCGGGCCAACATCGTCGCGGCTCTCAAGAAGCGCTGGGCGGCGAAGAAGGCGGCAGCGAAAAAGTAGGCATTGATCCGCCTCCGCTTACAACTTCCCGTTGCTTTTGCTTGAGAATCCGCTACTCTCGCGGTATGCAGGAAGTCCGCCAGTTGCATGAGCATGAGAGACCGCGCGAGCATCGGCTAAGAAATGCTGATCGGGACGCAACTCGGATTTGTTGGAGAAACAGTAAAAGGAAGGGCTGGGATCGATGCGGCCGTCATGGCGGGGTTCGCCGCAAGCTGGCGCTGGCAGGCACGGTGTTGTTAGGCGCAGGCCTGGCGGCGGCGATCGCGATCGGGTTCCTGGCGCCGTTCACAACAGACTATACGCCGCTCCACATTCAGTTGGCGTTTGCGGCGTTTATTGGCATTTGCGCCGGCACGCTGGTGTGTTCGATTGTTGCGGCCCTTCCGGCGCTCGAAACCGGCGGCTCGCAGTCTGCTGGACACCCGGCATTGATGAGGCAAAGGAAAACGGTTGCCATTCTTGCGTTCATAATTGACTCCGCTCCGCCTCTCAAGCGTCCTTTTCGCTGGCTTTAGGCTTATTTCTTTTGGGGCGATATTGGGTCCAGGTGCACCATTGTTCGACGAAGGAGTTTCGCCGCGTCCGCACGCTCGAGAACGCTCGTCGTCCTCTCGGACAACCGACCCGGCCGCCAGTCGTTGGGAGAAGTCGGCTCATCGGGTCGCGAGGTTATCGGGGCCGTCAAAGGTTTCCTCCGGTAGCTGACGCACTCCGCGAAGCCGGACTGCTCAACTTAAGGCTCACCTCCACGAGAGCTTCATTCATATCCCCTCTCTTCACTTGCCGCTGAATAGATTGCTACGTCATCTAAGTTTTGCCTGTATTTCACGAGGCCAGCCGCTGAGGCGCCTTCCAGTGACAGTCCATATCCGACTTCTCGTACGATCCGCTCCTTCAATGGTTGAATGAAGTGGACGCGAGTGTTGCGGCGTGTCACCTCTGGAGCCTTCATGTACAGCGCAGCCAGCTCCCGCGCACGGCTGAGCGCCTTGCCGTCCGGCACAACTGCAGCAACCACTCCCCATTCATAGGCGGTACGGGCCGGCAGCGGCTGTGGGTTGAGCAGGAAGGCCTCGGCTCGTCCTGCTCCAGCGCGATAACTCCACGTGGTAAAGATTCCGTCACCCGGCACAACGCCCGCGGCATAATGCCCCACATCCTGGAAGGTCGCCCCCTCGGCCGCCACAATCACATTGGCGAGCAGCGCATAGTCGGAGTGAATATGCGCACGTCCCTCGATCGCCGCGATGACCGGCACGCGAATGTTGGCTATGTTTTCCAAAACCTGGGTGCCTTCGTCGTGAATCTGGCTCCAAACGCCGGGATCCGCGACGTCGCCGAAAGATCCCCAATCGACGCCAATGATGAAGTCCCCGGCTGCGCCAGTCAGAACCACGATCTTGTTCGCTCGATCTTGCGCAATCCGCTGAAAAGCGTCAACAACCTCCGTATGATGGAGCGCCGAAAAAGTGCACGGCCCACCGTTGCTGTGGAATTCGACGACCAGCACACCCTGGCTATCACGAGTCAGCCTGAGGCCACGGTAGTCGGAAAAATAATCGGTGCGAATCATTTAATCCTCCAAAATGCAGAAAGCAGTCATTCTGAAAACCCGAATTATCCGCCGGACTTCTAGAGTTGTGAGGTATCGAGGCTCAAGTATGTCATGCCACGCACGTCAAGAAACACGCGCTGGCGAGCATTTACAAAACGAAGCAATACGTTCTCGCAAGCTGCGCATCGCGCCACGACGCCAGGACCCTGCATGTACAAATGTGCCTCGGCAAAGCGCTTGGTTGCGCCGCAATGCGCGCATTGTCCTATCGCAGCCGTAACATCCATGGCGAATATTTTGCTCAATTCACCCGCGGCAGCATTGCCGTCAAGGTAGTCGTAAGTATGTGAGTTCATCTCTGATCTCCCGTGGGTCCAAACCGTTCCGTTCTGATCCTCTCAGAACTGTGTCCCGACTCGCTAAGGAGGCTGGCAGCACTTTCAACGAATGGTGTCGGGCCGCAAACGTAGCAAGTCGGGACAAGATATGAAGGCCAAGTCTTGGTCGCAATCAGTGCGGCGTCGATTCGGCCGGGCGGTCGCGGCCAATCCTTAGGGGCGGCTCGCGTATATGCGTATGTAAGGTTCACAGAATGGTCGCAATCTGATATCGCTTGAAGTTCATCGCGGTATAAAACTGCTCCTGGTTCGCGCACTGAGTACAGCAATCGAAATGGCGCAGTGCTGCCAGCTGAGGCACGCGAACGAATCATAGCCATCAGTGGAACAATGCCGGAACCCCCTGCTATTAGCTGGACGTGCTCAGTCTGTTGCGTGCGCCACACGAACCAGCCGCCGATCGGACCTCGTAACTCCAGCTGATCGTCAACCGCGAGTTCTTGCGTGAGATATGGTGAGACTTCGCCGTCAGGCAGCCGTTCGACAGTTATCTCTACGCGGCTTTCGGGGTCCGGCGCAGAGGCGATCGAGTATGACCTGACTGCAGAATACCCATCCGGGGCAGTCAGACGCATGTCGACGTGCTGGCCTGCGAGGTGACCCGGCCAATCTGGAACTTTGAACGCAATCGTGCGTGCCGACGATGTTTCGTCGCGGAGAGCAACAACCTTTCCAACGCGCCACATCAGTCGCCCTGATAACGTTGCTCCCGCCATGGGTCCCCATAATTGTGGTAGCCGAGAGCTTCCCAAAATCCAGGTTTATCCTGTTGCATCAGCGTAATGCCCCGCACCCATTTGGCACTTTTCCATAGATAGAGATGGGGAACGAGAAGTCGCGCGGGTCCCCCGTGTTCGGCCGCAAGATCTCTGCCGTCAAATCGGAACGCAATCCACGCCTGCTTTTCCATGAGGTCCTTTAAGGGCAGATTTGTCGTGTAGTCGCTGTATGAATGCACCATGGCGTAGGAAGCATTGGTTTTTAAGTCTCGAAACAACGTATCGAGGGAAACGCCTTGCCATGTCGTGCCAAGTTTCGACCATCTCGTGACACAATGTAAATCAACTCTGATAGCCTCGGCGGGCAAGTCGCGAAACGCCTTCCAGTCCCATCGACGCAAGACGCGGTTGCCCTCGTCGATCGCTAATTCCCACTGGTCGAGCGGCACCTTGGGCGTCGGCCCTGCAGACAGAACGGGAAAATTTGTAGTGAGGTACTGGCCAGACGGTAGCTTTATATTTGCCGCAATGCGCCGACCGGAAAAGCCTCGTGTCACGATATCCATCAACAGTTCTCCCCATTTAGAAGATGCACGACTATCGCCAAACCCATATACTATTGACGTCAATCGGACAGCTACGCGGCCGACTTTGACAATCCGCCCTTCTCGATAACGAAGCTCGCAACTTGTTCGACACCAAGGCCGGTCTTCAAACTCGAAAACACGAAAGGCCGTTTGCCGCGCATTCTCATTGTGTCCCTTTCCATTACTTCAAGGCTCGCACCTACAAAGGGAGCTAAATCTATCTTGTTTATAACGAGAAGATCGGAGCGCGTAATCCCAGGGCCACCCTTGCGAGGTATTTTGTCACCTTCCGCGACGTCGATCACATAGATCGTTAAGTCCGCCAGCTCGGGGCTGAAAGTCGCCGCAAGGTTATCGCCGCCAGACTCGATAAAGCACAATTCTGCCCCCGGGAATTTCTGGTTCATGTCTTCAATGGCGGCGAGGTTCATGGAAGCGTCCTCCCGAATCGCCGTATGGGGGCAGCCACCTGTCTCGACGCCCATAATGCGCTCCGGTGGCAAAGCCTGCGCGCGTGTGAGAATGAGCTGGTCTTCTTTGGTATAAATGTCATTGGTAATCACGTAAATATCGTAGATGTCCCGGAGCCGCTTGCAAAGCGCCTCCACGAGTGCCGTTTTACCTGAACCAACCGGGCCGCCAATCCCGACACGCAAAGGGCGGGTTTGGGAGACTGAACTAACAGTCATGACCGAAACAACCTCGTGTATTGCGTTTCATGCGCCATCGACGCGAGATCGACCATGAAAGCGGCGGACCCAAGATCGTCAAGCGTGGCGTTCGCGGCTTGCATGCTCGTGGCTCGCACCGCTTCCTCGATCTGGGCGATGGCAAGCTGCCCATCAGTTTGGCCGAGCGGGATTAGGCGGACCCCGGCGGTTACTAAATTGGCGTTATAACTTTGTAGGAAGGCGGGCAATGCGAGACCTAAGGGAATGCTCTCCCCTGCCGACCGAACTCCAAGAACCACGGCCAGGGCGGGCTGAACTTGGCGTTCGCGGAGTATTTCCGAAAGCCAGTCCAGCACGCGATCCGGCCACACCTGGCGAAGCGTCGCTAGGCAGGCTGCCGCCTGCTGTGATGATTCAAGCGCAAGCTCCGATGTCCCTCGATACGCGGCTGCCAGTTCTACAAGTTCAGATAATTTTGCGCGATCATCGTCTATGGCGCAGTGCCAAGCCTTGCTGAAGAAAATCGCTTCATTTCGTCCCGAGCCATAGCAAAGATCTGCCTCAAGCCAGTCGACCAGACTCTTGCGATCGTATATGTCCCCCGCTCCGACTGCCCATTCAAGTCCATGTGAGTAGCTATAAGAGCCGGTAGGGAATGCAGGCGAAAGCCAGCTTTGCAGCCTCAGGAACGCTAGGAGCGGGAAGGGGCACTGTTCATCACTCATGATGATGCCCACTGTCACTATAATTGTCGTGGTTGTGGCTGCCGTAAGCGCCGCCTTCGGGCTGGAATGGCACGCGCAGTTTTACCAGATCTGCGCCGAATCCACGGAGCATATCCTCGATCACATGGTCGGGCCGAATGCGGAGAACCTGGTTTCGAATTTCAGTCGGCAGATGCCGATTTCCCAAATGCCAGGCCAGGCGGACAAGCTGGTTGGGATCTTTGTGCCTGACTTCCATAATGAGCTCTGGAGCTGCCTGAATTTCTAGCCATCTGCCATCTTCAAGTTGCAATCCATCCCCATCGGCCATCGCCACCGCTTTTGGGAGATCGAGAAGGATATCCTCGCCCTGGTCACCAATCAGCCGGATGCGGCGGCGATGTCGCGCGTCAAAATCGAGTGTGAGAGTGCCTGCCGCTTTTTCTTTCGGCCAATGGCCGGCAGGGCGATGAATGGAAGCGGAGTTGGTGGTCATATCAGTACATGAAATAACGCTGGGCCAATGGCAGCACCTTTGCGGGTTCGCAGGTGAGTAGCCGGCCATCGGCCCGCACTTCATAAGTTTCCGGGTTAACCTCCATTCGAGGGGTGGTCCGGTTCAAGATCATGGAATTCTTCCCGATTGTACGCGTGTTCGTGACGGGGAGAAGCCTCTTTGCAACTCCAGGCATCTCACCCTTTTTCCCTAAAGCTTGGCTCACGAATGTAACCGCACTTTCCGTTATGGAGCTGCCAAACGCGCCGAACATGAGCCGATAATATTCGGGCTGAGGGCTAGGAATCGAAGCATTGGGGTCTCCCATGATTGCGGCGGCAATCGTGCCACATTTCAGGACCATGTCAGGCTTCACGCCAAAGAACGCTGGATCCCAGATACAAAGATCGGCAAGTTTTCCGACTTCGATTGACCCTACATAGGTCGAAATGCCCTGAGCTATCGCGGCATTGATCGTGTATTTCGAGATGTAGCGCCGCGCCCTGAAGTTGTCGTTATCACCTTGCTCTTCAGCCAGTCTCCCGAATTGTTTCCTCATTTTGTCGGCGGTCTGCCACGTACGAATGATCACCTCGCCAACGCGGCCCATAGCCTGACTATCCGACGACATGATCGACAATGCGCCCAGATCATGCAAAATGTCCTCAGCGGCTATTGTCTCCTTGCGGATACGGCTCTCGGCAAAGGCGACGTCCTCAGGAATGCGCTTGTCGAGGTGATGGGTCACCATGACCATATCGAGGGCCTCTTCGAGCGTATTGACTGTGTAGGGCCGCGTCGGACTCGTCGAAGATGGGATAACATTTGCCTCGCCGCACACTTTAATGATGTCCGGTGCATGACCACCACCGGCGCCTTCCGTGTGAAATGTGTGAATGGTTCTGCCCTTAAAGGCCGCGATAGTCTGTTCGACAAAACCGCTCTCGTTCAGCGTATCGGTGTGGATGAGAACCTGCACATCCATGTCGTCCGCGACCGATAGGCACCGATCAATTGCGGCGGGAGTCGTGCCCCAATCTTCATGCAGCTTCAAACCACAGGCCCCGGCCTCGATCTGCTCAACGAGACCCGCCGCCGAGCTTGAGTTGCCTTTGCCAAAAAAACCGAGATTCATAGGAAAGCCATCGGCAGCCTGGAGCATTCGCTGAAGATGCCATGGTCCTGGCGTACAGGTCGTGGCCCTGGTCCCTGCCGCGGGCCCAGTCCCACCGCCCATCATGGTTGTGAGGCCTGAATAGAGCGCTTCCTCGATCTGCTGTGGGCAGATGAAATGCACATGCACATCAATGCCGCCGGCAGTGACGATTTTGCCTTCTCCGGCGATCACCTCGGTTCCTGGTCCGATAACTATGTTGACCTGCGGCTGCACATCGGGATTGCCGGCTTTGCCTATACCAGCAATATACCCATCCTTGATCGCGATATCGGCCTTTACAATTCCCCAGTGGTCGAGGATCAGTGCATTTGTGACGACCGTATCAACGGCACCCTCCCGGCGGGTCCGCTGCGATTGGCCCATGCCGTCGCGAATGACTTTCCCGCCTCCGAACTTCACCTCTTCGCCATAGACGGTGAAGTCCCTCTCGACCTCGATGATAAGGTCAGTATCGGCGAGACGCACTTTGTCGCCGACGGTTGGGCCAAACATCTGCGCATAGGCGGCACGAGTCATTGTGTGTGGCATTTTCGATTCCCTCAGAGTTTCCTGCTTCCCGATCTGCTCCGCTGCTTACATATATGGGGGGCACAAGGAAACGGTCGCGGCGTCGGCATCTGCCGGCAATGCTCCCATGACCGCCTGATTAAAGCCATAAACCAGGCGCGCACCGCCGTATGGAATCAGGAAGACTTCGCGTGATTGGCCCGGCTCGAAGCGCACGGCTGTTCCCGCAGGAATGTCGAGTCGATACCCAAGTGCAGCCTGCCGATCAAAGGCGAGAGCCCCATTGGTCTCAGCGAAATGATAATGACTGCCCACCTGGATTGGTCTGTCGCCTGTATTCGAGACTCTAACGGAGATGGCCGCTCTACCATCGTTCAGGACAATCTCGCCCGTTGCCGGAAACATCTCGCCCGGTATCATGTGATCCCCTTCTTTCTAGTCGTCGACGTCCTTAGCGAATTGGATTGTGAACACTCACGAGCTTGGTGCCATCCAGGAACGTTGCTTCCACTTGTATCTCGGGGATCATTTCAGAGATCCCCTCCATGACCTGGTCGCGGGTCAGGATTTTTCCGCTTTCGGCGCTGAGGTCGACGACAGACTTGCCCTCGCGTGCTCCCTCCATGACAAAATCCGTTATAAGCGCAACAGTTTCGGGATAGTTGAGCTTGAGGCCTCTTGCAAGCCGCCCTCGAGCTACTATCGCGGCGAGCGCGACCATGAGCTTGTCTTTCTCACGCTGCGTGAGGTTCATGAGTTCCTCCGGTCGGTAGTCGGCTTAGCATGACCACATCTTTGGCACTCGGAAGGGGCCGGGGCCAAGTTCTCGGCTGAGCTGCTGGAGCACGCTACGCAAGGCGAGCCTCAAGTCGGAGGACACCCTTGCGACAAAACGAACGATAATCAGCCCGTGTACAGAAGTCGCAGCGCAGTGGCACCCGAGCGATGGAGCAATGTCGCGCAAGAACTCCAGCCGTCTGTCGACACAAGGTCCGTAATACAGCAGCGTTCCAATGGCTTTGTTGTTCGAAAGCAGTGCCTTCCGGTGAAGGTGTGAAAAGATCTTCTCCGTGGCGCGGAAGCTGTCAGCCCAAGTCAGCCGACCGTCTATCTTGACGCGCCAGCGATCGATTATGTGCCCTCCGGCCACCTCCTCGCCGTGCGCGGCGCGACCCAACACAAGCCACTCAAGGGCCAGCAGCTCCGCTCCCGATGAGAGTTCGATTTCTGTCTCCCGCCTAAGACGTGCCCAATTAAAGACGATTGTTTCCTGCGGAAGCCACGCGAGCCTGGCGGTTTCGCACGCTTTAAGCTTGGTGACGACGCGCGCGGGTTGGTTCAATGCCCGGTAGACCTTCTCAGCTGCCTGTGAAGTCACCGCGACAGAAGCGTTGGACAGCGTTATGACAGTCGATTCGAGCCGGTCTCCGCCCGCGATACCACCGGCTGTATTTACCAGAACGGCCTCTTCTATGCCACTACCGCTGGCCCTGGGGAACATGATGCGAATGGGAAACCGCTGAAAGAGATCCACAATACGGGTGCCCTTTTCAGAGCCGCTGAAAACAATCCGGCCTGAACCGTTCGCCCGCTGCAGATCCCGATCAGACGGGCTCGGGGCGATACACTCCTCTTCGGCTTCGGGCTCCACACATGTGTGATGCTCGCCAATGTGCTGATTGTCAGGCGGCCCAGCCGTGTTGTGGATCATCACTCACCCCTAGAGCGGTCAGAATCCTGCCAAACCCTGAGGGCTGTTGTGGGGAATCTTCACGCTGGTGACCTCGCTCAGGGAGCCATCCGGCTGAGTGGCGTAGCCCACGAGTCTGGAGGCATTCCCGTAGATCTGATACAGAAACGAGCCGTCGGGCGAGATCCAGCTGTCGCTCGGGCCGCTAGTGATGTCTCCGCAGAGACCCCTGGCCGTGCCATCGCCCTCGACCTCGGGGCACGCAGGATCCTTCGCGATTCTGATTTCGAGGCCGTCGATGTGAAATGTGGTGATGTTGCTGTACCCGAAAACCGTTGCGTACAAGAGCCGGTCATCGGGGGAGACGGATGCCCAGCAAAGTTCGGCGATCTTGCCTCGCCTTGTGTCGATCGGTACCAGCTGGCCGATACCGATCCTGCCCTCTTCGTCGATATGCCCCGTCGCGACTCCGTCACCGACGGCGTATCCCAGAACGAACGTGTCTGGCCGGTTGTGCAGAAAGGCGAT
>Ga0210406_10006777_pt1 | contig 11795 bp, 13 predicted proteins | sample IncBWC30MmetaG_FD_155454 | JGI IMG/M metagenome (GOLD analysis project Ga0210406, IMG submission 155454) | Forest soil microbial communities from Barre Woods Harvard Forest LTER site, Petersham, Massachusetts, United States - Inc-BW-C-30-M | ecosystem: Environmental > Terrestrial > Soil >... | reverse complement strand
GTCTGGGTTCTTTAAACCTATCGCAGAGGAGGGTGCAAGGATGAAACTCAGAGTACGATCGCACTGGAGAGGAGCAAGTACGGCGTTGAGTATCGCGGTCGTCTCCCTCTCGATGTCTAGCAGCTCTCATGCGCAGGCGACGAACCCGCTCAAAGTCGGATTGCTGATCCAACTAAGTGGGGCAGCCGGCGTCTATGGAGCGCCGAGCCAGCAGGCAGCAGAGTTAGCGGTCGAAGAGATAAACCAATCGGGGGGAGTCCTCGGGCGCAAGCTTCAATTGGTGATCGCTGACGACGCAACAGACGTAAAGACAGCAGGGGAGCAGGCGCGTAAGTTGGTCAACCAGGACCACGTGGATGTACTAATCAGCACCGAGTCCAGCGCTGCGCGCGAAGCGGTGAGACCCGTGGCCAAGCGCGGAAACACGCTCATGATCTACACGCCGCTCTACGAAGGCGGCGCTTGCGAGCAAAACCTCTTCGACCTTGGCGAGGTTCCGCAGCAGCAAGTGGAACCGGTAATTCCCTACATGCAAACCCAATATCATGGCAAGACGTGGTATATTGTAGGTGACGACTATAACTGGCCCCGGGCCTTGGGTAAGGCGACCCGCTCATTTGTTGCCGCGGCGGAAGGGTCAGTCGCCGGAGAGGACTATGTGCCACTCGGCACCAGCGACTTCGGAACGATCCTCGACAAGGTTCGAGCCGCTGACGCCAACTTTGTCCTCCTCACGCTGGTCGGTTCTGATGCCATCGCGTTCGTCAAGCAGTTGCACGATTTCGGGCTTGGGAACAAGGTCAAGATCTTGAGCCTAGCGTTGCTTGACAATACCCTGCCGGCTATCAAAGGGAACACAAGCAACACGTTTGCGGCCTTCGGCTATTTTTCGACCCTCGACACCCCCGCTAACACGAAGTTCATACAAGCATTGCGCGCAAAATTCGGCGCCGACGCGCCGCAGCAGACCACGCTTTCGGAGGGTGATTACGACGCGATTCACATCTGGGCTCAAGCAGTGCGAAAAGCCGGCACGACCGACACTTCTGCCGTGGTCAAAGCAATGGGCGGCCAAACCTTTGACGGACCCCGCGGCACGCTCACCGTGAGCGGCACCACTCATCACGTCGCGCAACACATATATCTTGGGGCCGCAACACCCGATGCGACCTACCAGATCTTGCACGATTTCGGCCTCATCCAACCCGGTCCTCAATGCTCATTTTAACTCCGCACTAGAGCAACCGAGGCAGGGATAGGTATGATCGAGGTGCTCAACGCGGGCTACGCCGCGCTCTTGCTCCTTCTGATCGCCATTGGCCTTGCGATCATTTTTGGGCTCATGGGGGTCGTGAACCTCGCACATGGCGAGTTTCTTATGCTGGGGGCCTATGGGGCGCTCATCACCACGACGAAACTTGGAACGTTCTGGCCGAGTCTCATCACGGGGCCACTGCTCGTCGCTGCAGTGGCACTGGTGGTGGAGTTCGTGTTGATGCGGCGTTTGTATCAGCGGCCGTTAGAAACCATTCTTGCCACGTGGGGATTGGCTATTGTCATTCGTCAGGTCCTCAAGGCAATAGCAGGTCCTGATTTTCGCGATGTGCCCAATCCGATCCCAGGATCGGTGGCTGTGCTAGGGGTCGAGTATCCGCGCTATCGCCTGGCGGTCATTGCACTTACCATTGCGATTGTCGTGGGACTGTACGTGCTACAACGAACGTCGCACGTCGGGCTAGTTGCACGCGCAGTAATTCAAAACCCCCAACTCGCGGGTACGCTTGGCATCAACATTAAGCGCGTCTACCAAGCCACTTTTGTACTTGGTTCAGCGCTGGCCGGACTCGCGGGAGCGCTGCTCGCTCCAACATTCAACGTCTTTCCGGAAATGGGCCCGCCGTTTGTCGTTAATGCCTTTCTAGTTGTATTAGTCGGAGGAGTAGGCTCGATTGCCGGCCTAGTGAGCGCGTCTTTGCTGCTCGGCATAGTGCAAAGTACACTGTCGCGCTATGAGACTCCCGTGGCGGGAACGGTGGGACTGCTAGTGCTGGCGGTTCTCACCTTACGATTTCTGCCGCATGGCCTGATCCGGAGAGCGCCTTGACAACCAATACCGCGCTGTCACGGGCACCGCGGCTCTTGCTCTCGTCGACGCCCCGCAATGAACTGATGTTCATAGCAATCCTCGTTGCTCTCGCCATGCTGGTGAATGACTATTACCTCGACTTGGTCGCGGGATTTCTTGGCCTGGCTCTCCTGGCTTTGAGTCTCGACCTAATTTGGGGTTACGCAGGCATACTTTCATTCGGACAGGCGACGTTCTTTGGACTCGGTGGTTATGCCCTTGGCCTCACCGAGATACACTGGGATTCGTCGCTTGCCCCCGTGGGTGGGGCGCTGCTTGGCGTCGTGGCCCCGGCTGCGATGGCATTTGTCCTGGGTCTCTTTGTCTTCTTTAGCCGGGTCGGGCTCTTCTTCGCGGCAGTGATCACTCTGGCCCTGTCAGTGCTTGCCGAGCAGATGGTCAACGAGTTCAGTGGTCTCACCGGGGGCTTTAATGGAATCATCCTGCCAACGGCGCTGCCATTTTCCGTTCGAGAGTACTACCTTCTGTCAGTCGCGATCTTCGGCGTCACCCTATTCCTCTGTGTCACTCTCGTGTCCAGCGATTTTGGCCGAGTGTTGATGGCCATTCGAGAGAACGAGGAGCGTACGAGATTTCTCGGCTACACCAGTCCATGGATGAAGACGCTCGCCTTTGTCGTTTCCGGCGCAATCGCGGGCGTTGGTGGAATCTTATACGCCATGCAGACGGGGCTCGTATCTCCCTCCTACATTGGTCTTACTCTCTCAACTCAGACCGTGGTCTGGGTGGCCGTCGGCGGCCGCGGTACTCTGGTCGGCCCAGCGCTAGGTGCGCTCCTCACCAATTTGTTCCAGCACATCCTTAGTGCGTCGCTCCTGATTTACTGGCAGTTGGCGCTTGGTATCGCGCTCATCCTCGTAGTTGTCTTCGCACCAGACGGCTTGTATGCACTGTTTCTTGGTGCGACTGGTCGCTTCGCGCCTGCATCACTCGGCCACATTCGGGTGCGGCACGCGCGGCGGCCGTCGACCACGCGCCACGGGGCAGCTCTCGAGACACGTGGTGTTTCCAAGTGGTTTGGCAGCTACCGCGCGCTCAGCGACGTCTCCATACGCTTGGCACCGGCCGAGCTGCTGTGCCTCGTCGGACCGAACGGCGCCGGCAAATCGACACTCGTGGACGTTATTAGTGCCCGGACACGACGTACGGCTGGCGAGGTGGTACTCGATGGCTGGCACGCCAACACGGGGAGGCCAGAACGGGTCGCACGACAGGGCGTCGCCCGCAAGTTTCAAGCCGCCGCAGTGTTCGACCGACTTACTATCTTCGACAATCTCGCATTGGCACGCGGTGGTGGCCGCATCAAGTTCCTCCAGTTGATACGCCGCGGTACCACAGTTGATTTGCCCGCGCATGTGGTGGCACTGCTCAAGCTTGGCGGGCTGTTGCAACAACTGGGTGAACCAGCAAGCGAGTTGGCTCACGGCGCTCGCCAAGTGCTCGAGCTTGGCATGGTCCTGGCTCAAGAGCCACACACGGTCCTCCTGGACGAGCCTACCGCGGGACTTGCGGAGGATGAGCGTCGCCAGATCGGCGAGGTGTTGCGACGGCTCACCCGGGATCAGGGCACGTCGATTGTGCTAATCGAGCATGACATCGACTTCGTCCGCCGCGTCGCCGACCGCATCATCGTGCTTGACCATGGGCGTGTGGTAGCCGAAGGCTCGGTCGAGGAAGTGACCAATAGCGAGCTGGTGCGTGAGATTTACCTTGGCACAGTTGTGTGATGACGGCACTCTTGATTCAAGATCTCCGCGCCGGATACGGCCCCGTCGATGTCGTCCGCGACGTCTACCTGGAGGTCGCAGAGGGTGAAGTCGTCGCCCTCCTGGGCCCCAACGGGGTAGGAAAGACAACGCTGCTGAAAGCTGTCACTGGTGTGCTTCCCGTGCGGCGCGGTCACGTGTCCATCTACAAGCAACAAGTGGAGGGCTGGCCGTCGCACCGGATCGCGCGTCGTAGCGTGGCCTATGCGCCCCAGGATGCTGCGTTCTTCACAGAGCTGTCGGTGCGAGAGAATCTCGCGTTAGCCCTGACGCGTGGTTTGCGCCTAGAGGACACTGTCGCCCGGGCGTTCAGCCTGTTCCCCGAACTCAAGGAACGCCAGTCGCAGAAGGCGGGAACCCTTTCTGGAGGGGAGCAGAAGATGTTGATCATGGGACGAGCGCTCCTTAATCAGCCGCGTCTGCTGCTTCTCGACGAAATCACTGAGGGGGTGCAGCCGTCCATCGTGCTGAGGATCGGCAAAGCGATCGAGGCGGAAAGAGCCCGCGGCGCGGCGATCCTTTTGGTCGAGCAGAAGGTAGCGTTCGCTCTGCGGCTCGCCTCCCGCTACATCGTTATGCGGCGCGGTCAGGTGGCGGCGACCGGCCCAGTGACTGCAGAGACTTTTGCTGCGATCGAAAAGTACATGGTGCTATAGTGGCGAGTAAGCGATTCTCGCAGATCCGCGCGATCGCCCTTGAGGCGATGTACAGTCGCGGCTACGAAGGCGCAACGCTGCGCGAGATCGCTCGTGAAATGGGCATTCAGGTGCCCAGCCTCTACAATTACTTCACCAGCAAACAAGACCTGCTCTTCCGGCTTATGGACTCCATCATGCGCGATCTCATCCAATCAACGCGATCCGCGGTCGCCGCCGCTGGACCATCGCCGGCTGAACGGCTTCATGCCGCTATCGAAGCGTTCGTTAGCTTTAATTTGCACCATCCACATGAAGCAGCGGTTTCGGATGCCGAATTCCAGTCACTGTCCGAAGAGAACCGAGCACACGTCGTGCGACTCCGCGACGAATTTCAAGGGATCTTCGATCCTCTAATCGAGGAGGGAATCGCGCGGGGAGTGTTCGCGCCGACCGATGTCCCTATCACGCGGAACGTGATCCTCTCGGCCTGCGCGCGTACCTACGTGTGGTATCGACCTGAGGGGCCGCGCAAGCCTGCGGAGGTTGCGAAAATCGTGGCTGATAACCTCATTCAGGGCATTTTTATCGGAAAGCATGCGCCAGTCGCGGCGCAGGGGTAAGGGAGCTGGAGATGAAAGTTGCCACCACGGCCATCGAAGTGACGCACAACAAAGAGGCCAATGTCGCAAAGATAATACGGTTCGCCACTGAGGCCGCCCGACAGGGAGCACAACTCATCGTCTTTCCCGAGGCAGCCCTGCAAGGGTACATGCATGCCATTAACTCAGAGATGTCGACGGACGAACTCAAATATCACTACAGCGAAGCCGAGCCGCTGGAGGGGCCAGCTGTCCTCGCCATCGCGGCCGCCGCCCGCGAACACGGCCTGCACATCATCGTCGGCATGGTCGAGATCTCCGGACCGATTCTCTACGATACTGCCGTGCTCATTCAACCGAATGGATCGTTGCGAGGGTTCCGAAAGGTCCACCGTGGTGGCTCGGAGTTGCACATTTTTGAGGCGGGTACACGGGTCGAGCCCGTCACGACGAGCCTCGGAAAGATGGGCATTAATATTTGCTACGACATGTGCTTCCCCGAAATTGCGCGCATGCATGCCTTGCGCGGAGCCGAGCTGATCGTTTTTCCCAGCGCATGGCCGCGCTCTGATGGTGCGGACGAGAGCGACCCTCGGCTCATGCCCTACGTGCTTTTCCCCCGAGTTCGGGCCTGGGAGAATCAATGCTACGTGATCACCTCGAATATCGTGGGCAACGCGGATGTCGGCGTCGTGACCTATTATGGGCACGCTCGGATCATTGATCCGCTCGGCCAAGTCATCGCGGATACGGGTGAGAGCGAGGGCATGGTTGTCGCCGACATTGATTTGAAGAGCGGCATCTTAGACGCCAGAACCGGCCCCTTCTTTGGATACAACATCCTGAAAGATCGTCGTCCGGATATCTATCGTGGCATCGAGGCAGCACACCCATTTGAACCGGAGCTGTAGGTGACTGCTCCTGCCATCCAGGATTCGACGATCGAGTCGGTGCTGCAAGCACGAGCGGGTTCTGACGCGGCCCGCGTGGCTGTGCGGTGTGGAGCTAATGCCGCCACCTACCGTGAGATCGCGCGCGACGCGGAAGGTTTCGCCCACTGGCTGGTTCACCATGGTATCAAGCCCCACGATCGCGTCGCGCTCTGGCTTCCGAACGGCGTTCCCTGGGTCAGCGCGCACGTCGGCATCAGCATGGCTGGCGCTGTCTCTGTCCCGGTGAGTACGCGGCTTGTAGAACGCGAGGTCGCATACGTTCTCACTCATTCTGAGAGCAGGGTCGTTTTGGCAGCCACGCGGTTCTTGAATCGCGACTACGCCGCCGAAGCACGCGCGCTCGCTGACAAGCTGCCAGCGATGACCGTGGTTGCTATTGATCCAGATAATGGCCAACTCCCCAGCAGGGCGGACAGCAGGTCGCTACCGGGCTGCGGTCCGGAGGATCCGGCGATGGTGCAATACACCAGCGGGACTACTGGTTTCCCGAAGGGCTGCGTGCTCAGCCACCGCGCCTGGACCAACAACGCACGCCTCTCTGCTGAAGTGGCTGGTCTTACCAGTGACGATGTCATTCTGTGCCCATCCCCCTTTTTCCACCTCTTTGGCAGCCTCACCGGCCTCATGGGTGCGTTCTCGGTCGGCGCAACGTTCATCACCACGTCAAGCTACACTGCGGCTGCCTGTGTTCATGCCATTCAATCACTGGGCGTCACACGGCTGGTTGCAGTACCGACGATGTGGATGGACCTAATGAGCTGTGCCGGGCCAACCGATCTTGGCACTGTCCGGGGAGGAGTTTGGGGGGGAGCGGGTTTTCCCCGTTCGGCCCTCGAACGGGCCATCGACGCCTATGGCTGGAATCTTCAGGCAATCTATGGGATGACGGAGGCTCCAACCCTTAGCCAGGTACGCCCGGACGACCCGAGAGAACAGAAGCTTGAGTCCGTGGGGCGGGCCACGCCTCATATCGAGCTGCGGATCGTAGATCCTAGCACCACTACCGATGTTCCGGCCGGCCAGGTCGGAGAGATATGGGCGCGTGGCTACAACCGGATGCTTGGCTACCTTAATGATCCGGTGGCCACCAATTCCAGGATTCACAGCGAGTGGGTACGGTCCGGCGACCTTGGCATAGTCGACGCAGCAGGCTTTCTGCGTGTCGTCGGTCGACTCACCGACATGATCCTCGTGGGCGGTGCAAATGTCTACGCACGCGAAGTGGAGGACGTGCTCACGGCCATGGCGGGCGTGGCGCTTGCCGCCGTCGTAGGGCGTGACGATCCGCGCCTGGGTGAGGTCCCTGTAGCGTGGGTCGTCCCAACCGGACGTGTCGAATTCGATGTGTCGACGGTGCATCACCACTGCAAGCAATACCTAGCCGGATACAAGGTGCCCCGCGAGATCCATATCGTCCCCCAGATCCCCCTCACTGCGAGTGGCAAGATCCACAAGGCGAGATTGCGGGAATGGGCCAACAGCAAGAGGGACTAAATGCAGAGTTGCCCATATTCACAAGTGAGAGTTGGAGACCGCATTGGCGACATCGCGAGCATGACCGAGTGGCACATCATGACCGCTGCGGCGCTGTACAACGATGCCGGGCCTAACCATGTCAACGCCCAGCATGCGACCTCCAACCGCTTTGGCCAGCGCATCGCGCCGGGATTCCTCACAACGGGCCTTATGATGGGCGTCATCGGTCGTCACTACGGCTGGAGTATTGAAGCTTTTTTGGAATCGCACGTGCGCTTTCTTGCACCAGTGAACATCGGAGCTTTGCTGAACATCCTTTGGGAAGTGACCCAGCTTGATGTGAAAGAGGCATTCGGCGGCGGCATTGTCACCCTGAAAGGCTGGTGCTGGTCTGGTGATCCAGAACGGCTTGCCGTCGACATGGACGCCAAAATCGCGCTCAACGACCGATCAGGGCCACCGCTGCACGACGTACCCTACCAACTCAAAGATCCCGGGGGCCGAGGATCCTGACGACTATCCTGCGCCTGGCCTATGCTGGAACGCCCAGGTAGGCAGTTTGCTTCTCTAATCGGCCATTCGAGGTCAAGCGCGTTCAGACTATCCACTGCCACGATGTCGATGTCGCTCGCGAGCTCGCGACAGCCGACATGCTGGTGCACGAGGTGTTGTCGCGAAACATGCGCGACCGACGGGCCTTAGCGCGTTATGCGGGCCTCACTGGCTCGCCCGACGAGAGCGGGAGGAAACGCCGGGAGAAAGGGTTGGCCCGCTCGGGCAACGCCCGGGTCCGACGGTGGAGTGAACTCCGGCCGGAAGGTGATGGTCACCGGCACCTTAAGCTTGGGCGCCAGGTCGATGATCAGGTCGAGCAACTCGCGCGTGGTCGGATCGCTCCAGTGAATGTCCTCAAAGACCACCAGCAACGGTTGACGCGCAGCCAATCCCTCCACCTGCGTCAACTGCGCGTGAGCGTCTTGTCCTTGCGCTTCTGCGGAGTGAGATTGAGCGGCGGATAGCGATCGCCCGTCGGGATCGACAGCAGGTCGGCAAGCAGAGGAACGGCCTCGCGGAGATCTTTGGTTCCTTGGGCCAGGACTGCCTCGAGCTTGGAGAGCCGCTGCTCGGCACTGTCCTCCCACCGGAAGCCGGCCGCTCGCTCGAGCTGCGCGATATTTGGATAGAGGGCGCTATCTTGATGATGCGGCGAGCAGAAATAGCGTAGCCGCATGTGTGGCTCGCCGCCAAGCCGTTCCACTATCGCCTCAGCGAGGCGCGACTTGCCGATCCCGCGCTCGCCCGAGATCAGCACCACGCAACCATCGCCCCGCTTTGCCTGCTCCCACCATCTTAGGAGCAGATCGACCTCCTCCTCGCGGCCAACTAGCGGTGTGGTCGCCGTTCGTAGCGCCTCGAACCGGCTCTCCACCATGCTCGGCCGCACCACCTCATATGCTTGCACCCCAGCGGCGAAGCCTTTCGCCTCGATCCCACCGAGATCCCGGTACTCAAATAGACTGCCCAGCAAACGGCGAGTGGTTTGATCGATGGCGATGGTGCTTGGCGCAGCCCGGCCTGCAGACGCGCCGACAGATTCGGCGTCTCCCCCACAACCGTTTGCTCCTGAGCCGCGCCCGATCCAATGAGATCGCCGACTACAACCAACCCGGTGCCAACGCCAATGCGGACTTGGAGCGGTTCAACGCTGCTCAGCTTGCCAACCGCTTCGATGAGCGCCAGTCCGGCACGTACCGCACGCTCCGCGTCGTCCTCATGGGCCCGCGGATATCCAAAGTAGACCAGCACGCCATCGCCCATGTACTTCGCTACGAACCCGCCAAAGCGCTGAACAGTCGCCGCGACGCACTTCTGATATGCCGAAATGACCTCGCGCAAACTGCGCTTTTCCCGCGGATGCAAGCACTTGCACTGTCAAAGGGTCACATGTCGCGCCTTTGATCACAAAAGGCTTTTTTGAGCAATGTCAAAAATCCCAATGGCAAACTCCGATAACTCCGACTCACACCGGAGCAAAATGTGCGGACCAACTTTCGAGGCGCGCTTCGTCGACGGCACCGTCACGCGCATGACCATATGTGCTCAAGCAATCGCTTGCCATGACACCGAGCGAGAGGGGAGATGAAGCGGCGGAGTTGAAGCCGTGCCAGCGAAAAACCCACTTTCGTTCGAAAAAGCCACCTCCAGCGCCTCCTACCGTGAGGTTCAAGTACTCATCGGGCGACAGCTCAAGGTAGACTACGATGTTGCGGAACCGATTCCTGATCGTCTCGCGGAGCTATTAAAACGACTTGCGCGACGGCTCGATGAGCGCGCGAATCCGAATAAGTTTACAACCAGGGCCTGTTTAGTGCAGCGAATTTTGACGGCGCTTCACTGAGCTGCGGTGATCCATCGTTCTGCCAAACTGCTCCAGACCGCCCTCTCCTCTGGGGAAGGGCTGAATTTGGCCATAGCCTCGCACTCGGCCGCAAATCTGAGAAAGCGGTCTGACGTTTTCATATTCATAGGGAACCCCGCGCGCTTCGGAGACGATGTGGTCAGCCATTCCGGGATGATCTTGCCCGGTCGGGCGACGTTCCAGAAAAATAAACACCACGGATCTGGCTGCCGCATCAGCCGGCGAGCCGGCGAGGGTCGATCAATCGACACTTAGGGTTTCCGCTAGTTCGCTTGAATTGGCGAAGAGCCGCGGTGCTCTGATGAGCAATATTGCTCAGCTTTCAAACTGGAAATGGGCTTTGAGTAGCGAAGAAACAGTCCTGACTTTCGTTGGGCTGTTCACAATCGCGCTTCCATCAATCGTATTTGCCGTTGGTCGGTTGCCGGCGCGAGTGCAGCTTTTGAGAGATCTAAGGACATCCGTCGCAACAAGTGAATCGGATTACGCTCGGGCGCACTGTGGTGATTTGACTCGGGGCGATAGGATTCCCGGGATGGCGTTGCGACAGTATGCGGGCCGGCATGATCGACACGCAAGCGATTCGACAAAGGTGGGGGTCCGTCGGCTCGAAGCTCGATGAGCGGGGGCGGCGGGTGTTCGCGGCCGGCGAGGTCCGCGCGACAGGATGGGGCGGTCTGGAGGCGGTTTCAGAGATCACGGGGCTCGCGCGTTCGACCATCGGTCGGGGACTGAAAGACCTTGACGCCGCGCCCCTGCCGAAAGGCCGGGTGCGCCGCAAGGGTGGCGGCCGGCGGCATCTGTCGAGCCGGGACACGACGCTGATCGAGGATCTGCGTAACGTCATCGAGCCGGCCACGCTGGGCGATCCCATGCGCCCGCTGTTGTGGGTGTCGAAAAGCTACGACAAGCTGGCCTCCGCGTTGCAGAAGAAGGGCCACGAGATCAGCGCCAGCAGCGTGAAGAGACTGTTGCCGACGCTCGGCTACAGCCGGCAGTCGAACCGCAAGGCCGACGAGGGCTCGAAACATCCCGACCGCAATGCGCAATTCGAGCACATCAACGCCAAGGCGATCGCGGCACAGGCCGCGAGGCAGCCCGTCATCTCAGTCGATACCAAGAAGAAAGAGCTGATCGGCAACTACAAGAACGGTGGCACCGACTATCGCCCGAAAGGCGATCCGCGGCGCGTGAAGGTGCACGACTTCGAGGACAAGGAGCTCGGCAAGGTCGTGCCATATGGCGTGTACGACGTTGGCGCCAATGCAGGGTGGGTGAGCGTCGGCGTCACAAGCGACACGGCTCAGTTCGCCGTCGCCTCTATCCGCCGCTGGCTCGACGCGATGGGGCGCGAGCGCTACCCGAAAGCCCGCGAGCTGACGATCACGGCCGATGGCGGCGGCTCGAATGGAACGCGCGTCCGGCTGTGGAAGGTCGAGTTGCAAAAGCTCGCCGACGAGACCGGCCTCGTGCTCCACGTCCATCATTATCCGCCCGGCACGTCGAAGTGGAATAAGATCGAGCACCGCCTGTTCTGCCACATCACGCAGACCTGGCGCGGGCGACCACTCGTCGATCGCATGGCCGTAGTCGAGCTGATAGCCGCGACGACAACCAAAGCCGGCCTGAAAGTCGAGAGCGCGCTCGATACCGCGACCTACGAAAAGGGCATCAAAGTCAGCGATGCCGAGATGAAGACGCTCGACATCCAGGGCGACGCATTCCATCCTGAATGGAACTACACCATCCGCCCGCGATTAGTCGGAGCGGTTAATTTGGCGGGTGTCCTTAGTCCAAA
>Ga0210406_10006776_pt1 | contig 11798 bp, 6 predicted proteins | sample IncBWC30MmetaG_FD_155454 | JGI IMG/M metagenome (GOLD analysis project Ga0210406, IMG submission 155454) | Forest soil microbial communities from Barre Woods Harvard Forest LTER site, Petersham, Massachusetts, United States - Inc-BW-C-30-M | ecosystem: Environmental > Terrestrial > Soil >... | reverse complement strand
CGACACAAACAGGTTTTGTCGAGATCGCGGTTAAGAGACAGCCTGAAGGCCAAGTTTCCAGTTTTCTCAACGAACGGGCTGCCCTTGGCCTCACGGTGGAGGCGCGCGGTCCACTAGGCCGCTTCTGTTTCGAAGAAAACGAACACAAGAAAATCGCTCTCTTCGCTGGCGGCAGCGGGATTACTCCCTTAATCTCGATACTGCGCTACATCGATGACCTTTGCCTGGACACCCGGGCGACTCTCTTCTACAGCGTACGAACGCAGGATGACATCATTTTTCAGCGGGAATTGGAAGGCCTGAAAACGCGCCTCCGTTACTTTAACCCCATTGTCATTCTCACGAGACCGGAGGCAGGTTGGCGAGGACCTGTTGGCCACCTTCGCCCTGAGCTAGTCAGTTCATATTTAGATGAGGTAAGCAACCATACATTCTTCCTGTGCGGCCCGGAAGGATATATGAACCATACAACGAAGTTGCTGAAATCATTGGGAGTTGACGCGCAGAAGATTCTCCAAGAGCGATTCGGTGGGAAAACGGACGCTTCCGTCGCCGCGGACGCGCAACCCCAGGGGTTGGCTGAATTCGCGCGATCGAATACAACCGCTGCCTTTTTCGAGGGCCAATCGCTGCTTGAAGTTGCGGAAAAGAGTGGAATCAAGATCCCCTTCAGTTGCCGGCAGGGTCAGTGCGGGACTTGTTCCACGCGGCTTTTGAGTGGCGAGGTCCAGATGGATAGCGAAGATGGCTTAGATTCCGCTTTGAAAGCGCAAGGGTATGTGCTGACCTGTGTCGCCCGCCCTAAAGGAGACGTCCGGCTGGATGCTTAACGCCTGCTTCTGCGTGTCATATGAACCGGTAGCTTCTTTCTCATCAGTAGCTTACGGAATCGTCTCGAAACTTCTCTCATGGCAGCCTCGTTCCATTGAGGTACTGGCGCCCGTAGCGAACAATAGTAACTGCGATCATCTCGATTTCAAGACCAGGAAACCGCAAGTGCTACAACTTCTAAATCATTTAGACGCAGCTTACAATCTCGCCAGGTGGCTAACACATAACGACCACGATGCCGAAGACATCGTGCAAGACTCGTACTTGCGAGCCATCCGCCACTTTGGAGGCTTCCGAGGGGGCGAAGGCAAGGCTTGGCTACTGGCGATTGTTCGCAATCGCTGCTACGACAGCAGAAGACAGAAAGTCATCCGTGAACGGACGACCCCCTTTGATGAACAGCTACACAATGTACGCCAAGCTACGCTCGACCCGGAGGCCTCGCTGCTGCAGAAGGAACGTGCCGGATTATTACGGCAAGCGCTTGCGGAGTTGCCCCTAGAGCTTCGCGAAGTGTTGGTTCTGCGCGAACTAGAACAATTGTCGTACACCGAAATCGCAGCCCTCGCCCAAATCCCCATGGGAACGGTCATGTCACGTCTTAGCCGCGCCCGCAAACGACTTCAACAGGTACTGCTCGCTCCCGCGAAAGGAATAGAAGATGACCCTCAGCACACCTCAGCCGCGGCATATTGATTCGGCAAGAAGCGCGAACCTACGGCCGGACTCGACCATCCCCGACGAAGAAGTTGTCGCGCGGGTTCTACTGGGTGAGAGGTCTCTGTATGGCAGTCTCGCCCAGCGTCACAACTCCCGACTCTACAAAATCCTCTGGCGCATTCTATACAGCCACGAAGCAGTGGAGGACGTCATGCAGGAAGCTCACGCCCGCGCACTTACACATCTTCACCAGTTCGAAGGCCGCTCGAGTTTTATCACGTGGCTAAGCAGGGTGATGATTAACGAAGCCTACGTTTACCTCCGTCGCCGACGCGTGTTCCAACCGCTGGACCCCCTCGCCGAAAACGGGGAGAAATGCCCAATCCAGTGGGCTTGTGGGGCTCGCAACCCGGAGCAAAATGCCATCCAAGAGGAGTTGCGGATAATCCTGGAATCGGCCGTGGATTCACTTCCCGAGCGTTACCGAGTTGTATTTACGGTTCGTGAGATGGGAGAGGCCAGCACCGCCGAGGCGGCTGCGCATCTTGGCATCACGGAGCAATGTGTCAAGTCTCGCCTGTTGCGCGCCCGACGGATGCTGCAGAAGAGGATTTCTCGCGTGGCGCCCGCCTGGTCTTACTGGTCAAGCCCCAGATTCTAGACGTCTGCGGCGTTCTCTCCAAGTTGGTCACGCCCCTTAAGCCGCCTACTCAGCCAGTGGCCCGACTATAGTGCTAAACTCTGGACGTCCGGCCTTAAACTTAATGGGACCTGCTGTACCAACTCCCCGAACCATCCGATTCGGGGTCTTCGAAATCGACGTGCGCTCGGGCGAACTCCGGAAGCAAGGCCGCAAAATCCGGCTCGAAGGGCAGCCGGTAAATATTCTAATCTGCCTTCTCGAGAATCCCGGTGAGTTGGTCACGCGCGAAGAGCTTCACAGGAGACTCTGGCCTGCTGACACCTACGTGAACTTTGAGCATGGCCTTAACGCGGCCGTGAAGAGGCTCCGTCGAGCCCTCAATGACTCTGCCGACAACCCTCGATTTGTGGAGACGTTGCCGCGACGCGGCTATCGATTTCTCGCTCCGGTCCGGGGCGACGCAGGCGAAGATGTCCGCATTGTCGAAGAAATCCCTACTGCTAAGTCAGATTCCGCCAGCGAAGAACCTCCTGCGGGCGAAAAGCATCATCGGGTTCCACCGCAATGGCTACTCGATTGGAAGAAACTCGGCATTGCGCTGCTGCTTGTGTTTGCGATTCTCACGGCCTGGATGCTTCGCCCGACGAATAGCCGGCCGCCGGTCATCCGATCCCTGGCGGTGCTACCGCTAGAAAATCTCTCGCATGATCCAGCGCAGGAATATTTCGCCGACGGTATGACCGATGAGCTGATTACGGAACTGGGCCAAATCAGCGGATTGCGAGTGATCTCACGCACCTCAGTAATGACCTATAAAGGCGTGCGCAAATCCTTACCGCAAATCGCGCGGGAATTAAACGTAGAAACGGTGGTTGAAGGCACTGTTCTGCGTTCCGGCGACCAGGTTCGAATCACCGCGCAACTAATCCAGGCGGCCGCCGACAAACAGTTGTGGGCCCAGAGCTATGAGGGCGACGTGCATCAGACCTTGGCGCTGCAAAGACAGGTCGGCCGCGCTATCGCCGAGGAAATCCACATCGAGTTGACTTCACGCGAACGGGAAGTTCTGAAGAGCGTGAAGGCTGTAAATCCGGACGCGTATGAGGCTTATCTTAAGGGACGATACTTTTGGAATAAACGAACTGCCGACGGCATGAAAAAGGCCATCGATTATTTCACCCAAGCCATTGAAAAGGATCCGAACTACGCCCAAGCGTATGCGGGGCTGACCGACGCTTATGCACTAGCGGGAGATTGGAAGTATGGTGTTCTAGCGCCCAAGGAAGCCTACCCCAAAGCGAAGGCGGCGGCCATCAGGGCAATTGAGCTGGACAGCACCCTCGGCGAAGCTCACATCTCGCTGGCATATTGCTTGGATGCCTTTGACTGGGATTTTGCATCGGCCGGCAAGGAGTTCACGCGGGGAATCGAGCTGAGCCCCGGCTACGCGACCGGTTACGAGTGGTACGGCTGGCATTTGGCCTCGTTGGGGCGAAATGGCGAGGCTGTTGCCCAAGTGGAGAAGGCGACGAGCCTGGATCCGCTCTCTCTCATCATCAGTTCCGATTTGGCAGAAGAATTACTCGTCGCTCATCGTTATGACGAAGCGACGGAACAAGCCCGAAAGACAATCAACATGGACTCTTTCTTTGCCCCCGCGCACTATGTACTCGGTCAGGCGTTCATGCAGAAGCACCTGTACCCGGAAGCCATCGCGGAACTTCAAAGGGCGATCGAGTTGTCAGCGGGCAGTACAGCATTCACGGCCAATCTAGCTTACGCTTACGCGGTGTCAGGCAGGCGAAACGAAGCGGTAAAGATACTGAACGACCTAAAGAATCGATCGCAAAACGGCTTCTCAAATGCTGCCGAGATTGCCCTGGTCTACGTAGGGCTGGACCAAAAGGATCAGGCCATGGCATGGCTTGAAAAAGCGTTTGAAGAACGCTTCAGCCCGTGGGTCCTGATGCGGCCGGCCTTCGACCCGCTGCGCTCCGATTCCCGGTTCCAGGATCTACTTCACCGCATTGGCTTCAAGCGATGAAGAAGATCCTGGGTGAGTTCGGGAAGTTTCCTACCAGTTGAATTTCGCAGTGATCTGGAGGACGCGGGGATTACTGCTGAACGTATTAGTAGGATTGTTGAACAATGGATTGCTTACAGTCACGTAGGCCTGGACGTTGCCCAGAAAGTTATTCGCGGTGTTTGCGTTGTTAATTGACCCACCAGGCAGGAACTGCGGATGGTTGAACAGATTAAATGCCTGACCCGCAACTTCTATCTTATAGCGCTCGCGCACGGCGAAGTGCTTGATCAGAGAGAGGTCGATGTTATCGATTGGACGGCTCGCTTGAGTGTTACGGCCGGCATTCGCAAACGCGCCGAGACCTGCCTGGACATAACGCGCGTTCGGGTTTTGGGCGAGGTAGGCGACGATGTTGGGATTTCCGTTCGGCAGCGTCGCGCCCGTGGAACTTAAACCTACAACCGTGCTAGCTGTGCCGGACGCGCCCGCGGGATTGATGATCGTGCGGTCCGGGGCAGCGTCACCATTGAGGTTCGAGTCTACGCCACTCTGTGGAGTAAACAGCTCGGGCGACTCATACGTGTAGATGGGAGCAACTTCCCAATTGCCGGCCAGATTCTTCAACATCCAATTGTTGCTGCGCTTGTACCACGGGGCGTCATAGAGCAGGCTGAGCGTAAAGCGCTGGCGGCGATCGAGAGCCGAGGGGCCTTTTTCGGCGCTAAGGTTGAAGAAGTCTTCGGCGCGCCGCGGCGTGAGGAACGTGCTGGCGACCTCGGCGGTGCTGTTATCGATAAGGTGGCTCCAAGTATATGCGGCTTGATACTGGAGACCTTTAGTAAGTCGCTTTTTGAGGTTCACGGTCAAAGCATTGTAGTCGGAATAGCCTTGGGGCGTGAACGAAGTGATGGGCGCCGTGAAACCCGCGTTAGCATAAGCCGGAACCTGGTCGCCGATCGCGCGGAGTTGGCCGAGAGTGAGAGGTAGGCCGGCCAGGGTCGCGGCCGAAGGCGCCGACAGGTAGGTAGGAATATTCTGCGTGGCTGTAACCGGAGACTGCCGGTTGAGTTGTTCTTGAGTGATCAGGTGCACGCCCTTGGTCCCGATATAGCCGACATCGAGCGTGTAGTCCTTCGCGAAGACATGCTCAACCGAGAGATTGTAGTTGATCGAGTACGGCAGCTTCTGATCGGGGATGAAGGTCGAAGTCGCGGCACGCAACTGAGCCGGCGTGTTGCCTGCCAGCCCGAACGCTTGGCTAATTCCGCCGTTGGCCAGGAACCCGGGGTTATCGTTCGCGTGCGTGAGGTCCACGGTGTTGCTGAACTGCGGCGGGACCGAGAGGATGCCGACGTTGTCGAAGAACACATCGTAGGCCATGCTGAAGCCTCCGCGAATAACCGTAAGGCCGTCTTTAGTAGGTGTGTAGGCGAAGCCCACACGCGGGGCGATGCCGAATGGGTCAGCACTGGGGGACTTGAAGTTCAGTAAGCCCGGCACACTGGCTGCCGCGTTGAGGCTTTGCGCTTGTTCGCCCACGGGAACCGTGGTGTACTCATACCGCACGCCGAGATTTAGAGTCAGATTCGGACGAATGCGCCAGGTGTCCTGCGCGTAACTGTAGGTGGCAAGCTGATTGCCGTAATACGTGCGGCCGCCGATGTTACGTTGCGCGATGAAGTCCGGTGTGATGTCTTGCAGGAACAGCGCGACATTGGTGTATTCGTAATCCCCGCGCGAGCGCTGAGTGAAAAATTGCGGCGAGATGTAGTCGCGGAACTCGGTTCCAAACTTGAAGGTGTGATTTCCGTGAACCCAGGTCAAATTTTCGGTTCCGGAGTAAACGTTGTTCACCGTGGTCTGCGGAAAATTCGGATTGGGCCCGAGTTGCAAATTCAAGTTAACGAAACTCAAGTTCGGAAACTGATCGAGACCCGGGAAGGTCTGATTGCCAACTGGCTCGCTCATGTTAAACCGCTCATAACCCAGACGGAACTCGTTCGTAAGTGTCGGACTGAAAGTGTGGTACTCGGCGACCGTCAGGGTATCCGATCGTATGGGTACTTGAGTGTAAAAAGCCGGAAGATCGGCCACTGTATTAATTTGGTCGGTTCGGTTGTAAATGAACCTTCCGCGCAATTGGTCCTTGTCTGAAATGTTGTAATCGATGCTCTGGACGCCAAAATAAGAGTTCGTAAAGTTCGGCGCTGCCAGTGGAATAATTCCCGTCGGCACACTGATTCCACCCACCGTGACGGCCGGAGCACCGGCGGTAAGCGCAGGAGCTACCGCATACTGCTGGAGCACGCCGAGGTTGGTGTGGTTGACGCCGGGAGCGCCCCCAAGGGCGGAGTAGCCCGCTGAGGTGGGCGCATAAACCGGCGCGCCCGCATTGGTCGACTGGCCCAAGGGATTGTATTCAAAGCTCGAAAAGAAAAATAACTTATTCTTGATGATCGGACCGCCAAAATTGCCGCCGAGATGACTGCGATCAAATCGCGGATTCGTGAGGATTCCTTGCGTTTTGAACGTCTGATCTTCGGCATTGAGATCGCGATTCTCCAGGTACTCGTATAGCTCGCCGTGGAATTGGTTGGCGCCGCTTTTTACGATGGTGTTGAACTGGCCGCCCGAAGAGTGTCCGTACTCGGCCTGAAACTGATTCTGCAGCAGCGTGAATTCTGCGACCGATTCACTGGGCACAAATGTGTTTGGCCCGGTGACGTCTTTTCTGTTATTGTCAACGCCCTCGACCGTAAAATTATTGTTGCGCGGACGCTGCCCGCCGATCGAAGGCCCCGCTCCGACTCCGATGCCGCCGGCGCTGGCGACGCCCGCCTGCAACAGTGACATGTTGATCACGCCAACACCAATCGTATTGGTAGGCAGATCGGCGATCTGTTTTTCGGCATAGGTAGTCTGAATTTGCGCCGTCGTGGTGTCGATAACGGAAGTGGCGGCACTGACATCAACCGAGGTCGAGACCGATCCGACGGTCAAAGTAATATCGACAGTCGCTGCTTGATTGAGGTGCACGGGAACACCCTTAAGCTTGAAGGTGCTGAAGCCCGGCGCCGCTGCCGAGACATCATAATTACCGGGCAGAAGATTCGAAATCCGGTACTCCCCGCCGGCGTTGGTGCTCGCCGACACCTTCACGTCGGTCGCGGTGTTGGTGGCCGTAACAGAAACGTTCGGCACGATCGCTCCGCTGGCGTCTGTGATCCTACCAACCAAGTCGCCACTGATCGCTTGCGCATGCAGTCTGGCCGTGAATGGCGCGAGCGCGGCGAAAAGAAAAGTGAATAATACGTTTAACAAAATGTGTCGTCTATGCATAGTTTGGCCTTCTCCTGAAGCTGGCAATATTGGGACTACCTGACTAATCCTCTTGACCCTGTATACCGATATGACGCGCGCAATATTCCATGCCGACCTCATCCCGACGGTCACTGTTCATCCACCTCGAGGCTTCTTGCGAGACTCGATCTCGGCTCGATCCCCTTACCGGATACTTCGCTACTCGAACGGTCCCGGAAGTGGATCGTAGGGAAACAGAGTGAGGACGCGGACGACCTCAGAAGCAACAAGCGCTTCTTTGGCCGCCGAGCGTCCTCTAAGCTGCAATCGCCGCGCTAGTTCTTCCCTTCGCGACTCACCGAGTCAGCTTCCGACGCCAGATCCATGAGCTGTTCCAGGAACTGCGGGTTTTGACCGATGAATAGGCCGTCCATGATAAAGGACTGCACGGTGGCCATGGCGCCTCCGTTCGCCGTTAGCGTCGGTCGGATGATGGAGCATGCCGGGAGGTCGGGACTAAGAAACTGGCATGGCTCTGGCTGGATCAGGTTGGTCTGAAACATCTGGCTGCCTGCCTTTTGATCGGCGGCGGAAAGTTGCGCGTTGTGTTGGTTGGCGGGGTTGTTAAAGTCCGGGAAGGTCAACCCTGTGCCGGGGTCGGAAAGAGGTGCGAGTGGTTGCGCGAACGCATTGCCCATCTTATCGTGCCAGAGGGAAAAGTGATCGATCTCCACTCCGCCGATGCTTATCAAAATGCGCAGAACTTCGAGGCTAGTGGCCTTGAGCGCCAGGACCGGATACAGGCTGGATCCGCCTTGCTCAATGTAAGCGAAGTGAATACCCGCGACGTTGGCGATCGCCTGGATGGTGGATTGCGTGTTGTTGTCATGCAAAGGGATGCCTGGCTGGTTCACGATATTGATGAGTTGCGGAAACTTGGCTCCTAAGTCGGGATTCTGCGTGCTGCGGTACCGGAAATACCAACTGGTGTCTACCGTCAGCTTTTGCAAGTTCGTCAGGCGTCCGCCCCCGAGAGCTCCCGCCGCGGTGGTCGGCTGAAGAGTTTTAAATTGCGTGAAGTCGACTGCCTGCGCGCCTTTTGACGTCAGGTAGGCGTTGAGGAAGTCCCGATGACTGATCTCGTCATCGGTGTTATCGGAGATGTATTGCGGCATGTCCCCGTCGAGATTTTGAAGCGCAGCGATGTAGGCAGGGTTGCCGGGATTGGGATTATCGTTGTGGTCGACCTGTCCGCCGAGCTCGTTGTATTGCTGCCACAAATCCGCCTCGATAAACTCGATCGCAGCGGCCAACCGCAGCAGCGCGGCATCACCCTTGGAAAGCTTCGTGTCCCCGTCGGCGAACAGCTTGCCGGCCGGCAGCGCAACCGCGCCGACCGCTCCGATGCCGCGTAGGAATGAGCGTCTCCGGACGACGCGTTGCCAGTTCGTTTGAACATCGTTGGAGGACGGCGATTCGACGCTAATCTCTGAGGAATTTCGGTGAGAAATAGTTTCTTTTTTCAAAACAGTCTCCTAGTTGGATAAGAATGAACGTTTAGCTTGCCAGCACGCATGAGGACGTGCTCCTATTTAGAGACGCGAAGAGGCTCGAGAGATTCCCGTGCTGCGGTAAACAAGTTGTAAATTCGTCGAGAGGAAAATGCCGTGGCGTCGATTTGGACGCTTGCTATACGCTTGTCCAATAGAAGAACTTCAACCGACTAACCAACCGGATGGAAGCCAGCCCAGCGAGACTCCAGTCATGATCACGCCCAGGAGCACCACTACTCCGGCGGACGCGATCGGCGTCCAGCGCATCCACGGGGAGCCTGCTTTTCGGGTGCGCTCCGGAAGCACTCGCTTGGTAGAGAGAACGATCGCGCCTATGCCTATAAGTACGCCGGCGAGACCCAGGCTAAACGAAATCAGCAGCAGCAGACCCAATCCGACCCGCCCGATTGCAATAGCGCCCAGGAGCAACACTAATGCGGACTCGCAGGGCACTAAGCCGCCGCTGATCGCTAAAGTAGTCAGGCTGTTCCAGGTAATCTCGCTTTCGTGCACGTGTGTGTGACCGCCGGGGCCGTGCTGGTAAGCGTGATCGTGGCGGTGGTCGTGAGCATGATCGTGGACAGGTGGATGATCGTGGGTATGGGGATGATCGTGATGGTGGGTATGCGGATGATCGTGATGATGTCGATGGCGTTGAACATTGACACGCTTCCACAGCATTCCGGCACCGATGACGGCGATAGACAGCCCCGATATCACGCCAAGAATCTCTGTGATTGTTTCGGGGACGATGAAGTGGAACAGGAATAGCGTCGCCAGGCCCAGAGCGAACACGCTGATAGTGTGTGTCGCGGTGACCATGAGGCCTAAGAACGCCGCGTGTTTCATGGTCCCGCGCGAGCCAACCAGGTAGGCGGCAACAATGGTCTTGCCATGGCCGGGCGTCAGTGCGTGAGCAGCGCCCAGACCAAATGCGACCACGAGGGCGGTAAGAAGGATTTGCAGCGGGATGTACCCGCGATGCAGCGTGCGGGACAGAAAATCGTTTCGTATTACGGCGCCCGCGGGCGCATTCTTGGCCGTGGCGGCGGAGGAGGGCAGGGCAGGTTTCGAGGCCGGTTGCGGAATCGCTCGAATGACAGGTGCTGAGGGCTTGTGTGGCGCCCGCTGTGCGGTGACTGGTGCGTCCACGGTCAACTGGAACTCCGCGCGCAGATCCTGAGGGGGAGCCACCATTGGATCGGGGGGGTAAGCTGTCAGGCCGTGGCTGCGATCCTGATCGCTGTGACTGGAACTCTTCAGCCGGGCCTTGCTGGCCGCAATGACGATCTCCTTCCAGCCAGCACGGCCATCATAGTTGTGATCTTCGTACTCCAGGCGTCCGGATGATTCTCTTAGCGTCATCTTGGCGGTGATACGAAGAATGGGTAAATTGCCGGCGCCGTCGGCAATCACCACGCCGGCACCTTCCAGAACCGGACGGACAGGCGTGCCATCCACCCGAAGCGACAGGTTGCCCATCCAGATACGGGCCTGATCGGCGGCCTTGCGCTCCAATTCCGCATGCGGACTAGTACGATCGAGACCCCAATCACGCAACAGCTCGAAGGTTGGAATCTCAGCCAGATCGATCACGTAGCGCATATGAATTTCCAGCGGATCGACCTCAAACCGCATGTAGTGGTTGGCGCTGAAATTTCCGAGCGGATGAGCCATGATGAGCGTCGCCGAGGCGACAATCACTGCGAGGAGTTTGATGCGCATTCAATTTGTATTACGAATTCGCGACCTAAATTGGATGCGCCATCGTTCTTTTTTGCGGAATCGAAATCCAAATCGATCCGCAAATCGTAACACTTGTGTCGCAACTTTCCACCACTAATGTCACCGCGACCATTTAGGAGAAGGAAACATGAACCAAAATAGTTGGCGATCGTACCGAATCGGCGCCGCGGTCCTGTTGCTCAGCACGGGCGCGTTCGCGGCCAGTCATCGGAACGGCCCCATGCTGCTCGAGGACCAAACGGCCAACCTGAACGACTTCTATCTATTTCGGAGTTATGAGAACGGCCGCAGCGATCATGTTGTCATGAGCATGAGTGCGCAAGGCTTCCAGAATCCGGACAACGGCCCCAGCTACTACAAGTTTTCCGACAACGTCGCGTACCGGTTCAACATCAATAATCAGCGCGGTCTGGACGGGCGGCCGGATCTCATTGTGGACTTCGCCTTCAACACCACGCTGCGGCCGAACCCGACCTTCGTCTCTTATTTCGGGACCATCAAGAGCATCGATGACCCCGGAATTTTTCTCTATCAGACTTACACGGTGATTATACGGAACCAAACAACCGGTCAGACTACATATATTAATACCGATAAGAATGGCCACTCTCTTTCAGTAGCGCCGCCGAACCTGGGGCCGAAGAGCACCCCGAACTACGAGGCAACGCTCGGCCAGCCCTCGGTCTTTACGCTCAGTAACGGATGGCGTGTATTTGCGGGCCCGCGCGATGACGCGTTCTTCTTCGATAGCGGTGCAACTTTCGACACGCTGAATTTCCGCGCGCCGGCGCCTATTCTCACGGGAGCTGCCGATACCGGTCCTGGCCCACAGTATCCCAACGCTGTCGATGGTTTCGCGGGTTACAACATCAGTCTGATTGCCCTCGAGCTGCCCATTTCTGCTGTGACAGCCGATGGTAGCGTGCCCACCGATCCGAAGGCTTCCAACGCCAAGATCGCCGCGTGGGCCTCGACGCTGCGCCAGCAGGTCACAGTGCGTCCGACGCCGGCAGATCCACTCTACTTTGGCGACTTCGTT
>Ga0210406_10006775_pt1 | contig 11798 bp, 6 predicted proteins | sample IncBWC30MmetaG_FD_155454 | JGI IMG/M metagenome (GOLD analysis project Ga0210406, IMG submission 155454) | Forest soil microbial communities from Barre Woods Harvard Forest LTER site, Petersham, Massachusetts, United States - Inc-BW-C-30-M | ecosystem: Environmental > Terrestrial > Soil >... | reverse complement strand
GGTCGACATAGATGTTGAATGTATGCGTGCCCGGAGGCAGAACTCGGCTCTCGCCTTCCCGGTGATTGACGCGAACCACCAAAGTTGCATCCGTTCCGGCATGCTCTATCGTCAGTTGGATCGGTTGCACAAGCTTCCCACCTTTATTTGCCAACGCGCGAATTGGAATGGCAAAGGTCGACTTCTCCGTCAAGGCTTGATCTAGGCCTAGAAGTGAAATCCGAGGACTCACCCAAGCAATACCCACTGAAGCCGCCATGCCCTTTATGACTTTGCGTCTTTCCATACTCGGCAAAGACTTCCTTTCTGACCAGTGCGAACAAACGCGAACGAGCGTCACGCAGGCCTAGCGATACTCCCCCGAAAAATCCCTTCATTCGGTTCGGCTGAAGGGCGTGTCGGGTGAAAATCCTACGGGGAAATGCGTATAGCCCACATCAAGATGCACGTGAGGCACAAGAAAGAGTGTCCATTTCTTCTGCGGCTGGAGCGTCTCCTCTACATGCGCCGTGTGGCCATTCACAACCACAGTAAGATGGGCCTGGGTACGGGGTGCGAACTTGGGAATCTCGAAAGGAATACTCTCTTCTCCGAACTCTTGATCGGCGTGGAGCGGCTCGCTGAGAGTGTGGCCTGCAATGACAAGCTCAACGCGCCCGGAACGAGGACGCTGACCATACCGAACGAAAACGTCGACTCGTTCGTCAATGGATGCACCATGTTTCTGAAAAACGACGGTCGGTTCTGCATGTGCGCTGCCGGCGGTTGGAACGGGATCCGCTTGATGCAATTCGATGGCGTCATATTCGAACCCGGCGTCCGGAACGCCCTGGTCACCTGCGGGGACTGCCTGACGGGAGATGCTATTTGTGCCCGTCTTGAGCCACGATCCTGGAAAATCAACTTCGACTTCGGCACGCGCATATGCTGGATAGAAAGCTGCCACCATGTCGCCCATGTTGCAGTCGAGCCGGGGATGAAGATAGAACATGCCCAAACGGCCGTTGATGCCCACGCGCAAAGCGGGAACACTGGAATGCTCGATCAGCAGCGATACTTTCAGGCGATAGGCCGGTTCAGGCCTGCCCGCGATGGAGAAGTCGATAGAGCGCGGTCGAGACATGGGATATGCGGGTTTTCCTGCCCAGGCAACAGGGGCGAAAGCATACCAGGCTGCGCGCGGCTGGTCCTCACCGGCCACAAAATTAACGGCCCCGTGAGGCTCTCCGCCGGCAAATTCGCCGGAGGAGCCGTCGAAGACTCCAACCCTCCACACGGTCTTCTCAGCGGGCTCAGCAAGCGGCGCCAAGGGCGTCGTCAACGCAAGCGCGAGCGGAACGGCTATTACCCTCATAACCTCTCCACGCAGAGGGCTGCTGGGCACCTCTGCGAAACAAAATTCGTCAAACCCGTTTCACCCACGGGCATCAACGCAACGAATCCGGCCAAGCGTGGGTTTCTTTCCTGGCTATCGCTTTTCAGGACTGTGTTTCAGCCCAAGGTCTTTCGATAGCTGAAATTCTCTTTCGGCCTCCGCCGAATAGTTCAAGCGAGCTAATACGTGCCCCAGCAAAAGATGAAATCGAGAGCTTTGCGGGTCGAGCTGCACCAGCCTTTCTAGGGTTTGCCGGGCCCCGCTCAACTCGCCATTGCGTAGCTGCAGCCTTGCATGGTATTCGTTGGCCAAGAGATCGTTGGGATCGTGAGTGAGGGCTGTGGCGACGAGCGACAAAGCCTCTTCCTCATTGCCAGCTTCAAAGGCCAAACGGCCAAGCTGCGCTTCCGCTTCGGCGTTTTTCGGACTAAGTTTAAGGACTTCGGCGAGAGCCGCTCTGGCGTTTTCGGTTTGCCCCAAATCTTTGTAAACCTGAGCAAGCGCCAAACGCGCGCTCACACTTCCCCGATTAAGTTGGAGGCACTCCTGGTACGTTTTAACCGCGTCGTGCTTTTGATCTTGAGCTGCAAAGAGATCGCCCAGAGCCTCTCGCAAGGAGGGATCATTCGGATGAGCGCCAATGGCAAGGGTTAGCACGCTGTGAGCCTGCTCGTAGTTGCGGCTGTGGATTAGTTCCTTAACTAAAGCGAAGGAGATGTCCGGTCGATTAGGAGCCTGGTTGTGAGCCTCGGTCATCCAATCGACCGCCGCCTGATGGTTCCCCAGAGCCGATTCATCAATGCCGATGTGATAGTAGGGTTCGGGGTTCCTCGGATCCAGTCGGATGGCCCTCTCGTAGGCAGCGCGGGCAGTCTCGAAGCTCTTTAGTCTTGTGTAGGCCATGCCTAGATTCATTTCTGCTGCCACATCTCGTTCGTCCGCTGGAATGGCCTCGAACTGGCCAGCCGCCAATTGATATTCGCCGTGCTCAGCAAGCACGAGGCCCAAAGAAAAATGAACCTTCGGGTCGACCCCAGGGAGGCGCGCGAGTCGTACGGCTGTTTCCCTCGCCGGCTGAGCTTGCGCCGCACCGTAATAAGCCTCAGTCAGGACCAGCTGTAAAAGGGGATCTCGAGACTGTCGTATCTCAGCAGTATCAAGGTAGCTGAGTGCGCGTCGATATTGTTTTTCCTCAAGGTAAACCCTCGCAAGGTTGAGGCGAGCCGTTGAATTTCTTGCATCGACCTCCAGGGCTTTCTCGAACTCCGCGATGCCGCGGGCTTGCTTCCCCGATCGAATGAAACTGGCGGCCAGGTTATTGTGAAAACTAGCGTTTCTGGGATTGAGGTGAGTCGCTTGCGCAAAGGCAGCTCGCGCTTCGTCGTATTTGCCTTCGGACTCATACGCCAAGCCCAAACTGTTAAACATCTCTGGAACGTCAGGACAGCTTGGTCCAGCCGCAACTAGGACTTGCTGGGCTTCATGGAGACTGTGGCCGACGATCAGCTGCTCTGTCTTTTCTACAGCCAGCCCGCAAACGTCTGTTTTGGACCCCTGGTCGAGCGTGAGGCCCTGACCAGCCGTTCTGAGAACGGAGGCGACGAGAAGCAAAAGGCTGCTGCCGGCTCTGAGCACAACTCCGATTGCGTCCATCGTCCGCCCTCAGCGCGGCCCACCTGAAACAACCGCCAGGGTTTCCGTTAGAGAATCTTTCGCGAATTGTCCTGCGTCTTCGTCGCTCTGGCCCCGGACCTCTCGGAACAATCGGTCGGCCTTGGCTTTGTCACCGTCGCGCTGATAAGCCCGTGCCAGCGCATAAGCGATTTGACGCGACTTCGGATCGGCCGACCGAGCATGCTCAAGATCGACGATCGCCTTCTTCGTGTTCCCTTGGGCGAGCTCGAGTTTCGCGCGGTCGGCATACGCGTGAGCGAAGTTTGGCTCGAGCGAAAGCGCGGTGTTAATCGATTGCTGGGCTTCTTGGAAGTCTGAACCTCCCGGAACTGCGCCTCTTTGCATCAGAGTTTCCGTCAGGAAACAGTAGGGCCGCGGGTCTTTCGGCTCGTGGACTGTCGCTTCCCGGAATAATCGGATGGCATCGTCCAGATTCCCGGTCTCTTGTTCGGAGATACCCATCGCCAGATAGACTCCGTAATCTTCGGGGGCCATCTCGATGGCCCGCTGGTAGTCCTGCTTGGCCTCGGCAAAGCGGGCTGCCAGCGTGTAGGCGATTCCCCGGCTCAGCAACAATTCGTAAGCCTGAGGGTTTCTCGTGAGGCCTTCGGTTAGCACTTCCGCCGCGAGTTCATAGTTCTGGTGCTCGCTCGACAAAGTGGCAAAGTTCAGGTAATTCTGCAGGTCCGCTGGGTTCTTGAGAATACCTTCGCGGAAGGCCTGATAGGCTTCCTGCGTGTGTCCGCTCCTCTCTTCTGCGACACCCACGAGGCTGTAAATCTCCGGCTGGGTCATTCCGGCCCCAAGAAGCGGCTTGAGCGTCCGGACGCATTCCTGATAGTCCTGTTCAGCAAAGTAGGCGAGCGCCAAGCCATAACTGCGCCGGAACCGGTCCGGGTAATCTAGGGGCAGCTTGTTGAACTCTTGAACCGCCTCTTTCGAAAGCCCGGCCTGCCCGAGTAACCACGCCAACCTAAAGCGCATTTCGGCGGTCAGGTCGGGCCGCCCTTCAAGACCTTTCAAGGTCTGCTCAGCGCGTGTTTTCTCGCTGCTATGTAGCTGCGCTTCGGCACCCATGAGCGCTAGGTTTGGGTCGGCGGCCATCTCCGCGGGAACGCGAGAAAAATAGGCGAGCGCCTTCCCGTAGTTTTTCCGTTCTAATTCGTATTGTCCTAGGATTGAGTTAACCGGCGCGTCATCGGGATGTAAGTCGGCGAGAGGTTCAAGTGCCTCTGCACCGTCCTGCCTAAGACCCTCGCTCCAATACAGAATGCCCAGTTCCCGGCGCGCCAACCAGTAATCCGGATCAACCAGTAGCGCGGTCTTCAAAATATTAATGGCCCTTTGTGGCTCGCCCATCAAGGCGAATGCAATGCCCTCACCTGTGAATCCCTGGGGACTTTGCGGAAACTGTGTCTGGAGAAGGCGAAAACAGCCGAGAGCCTCATCGTAATGTTTCCGTTGTGCCAGCAACATACCCCTCTGATAAATCGCATCCGCCGGCGGCTGGGACGAGGAGTCTGCTCGATGGCCGTGTTCCGGAAGGCGGGTTTGTGCCTGGGGCTGAGAGGGCGCGATAAGCATCGCCGAAACCAGGAAAGGGATGTGGCAGAAGGAAACGGCTATTGTTTGCCGAGCCCTCTTCAGTTTGAGTCTGGCCATGATCGAGAAACAACCCCACAAGACGACGGGCTTCAACATAGGGGAAAACCCCACCTTATCGTGACACGATTCGACGCAACAAGGGTCGAACGTGCCAATCAGCCAGAGCCTTCGCGAACTTGGTCTGGACGAGTTGCACTCTCTCCTGGCTCGTCCCCGCAGCTATCTCCACGATTCCTACCAGAGCAGCTTCAAGGAGAACTGAATCTGCCGCGCTGAGGCCGCGCTGAAAATTTGCATGAACCCGGGAGCACCAACACCGGTCTTTGATTCACCCCCGAGGGTACTGAACCCACCACTGGCACCTCCGCCCGGCGGCGCAAAGTTTACGTTGTTGAGGACGTTAAAGAACTCCGAACGGAACTGCAAAGACTTTGATTCCGTAAACTTAAAGCTCTTAAACAGAGCAAAGTCCAAATTCTCGAATTTGGGTCCGCGGAGCGTGTTGCGCCCCAGGGTCCCGTACGTAAAGGGTCGAGGGACCGTGAAAGCCGCGGGGTTGTACCAGGCCTGAGGGCCTTGCTTGAATCCGGGAGGCAGAAGCGCGACGCCAGGAACCGGATCGCCCCGCTGCGTTTCACTTGAGGGATTGATGTTCGCATTGTCAAACGGAACGACAACCGTAGAGGGCTGTCCACTTTCAAGCGTGGCAATGCCGCTCATTTGCCATCCTCCAATGAGCAGATCTCCCGCTCGCCCGACGTTGCTGCCAAAGGCCTGGCCTTTCCCGAAAGGCAGCGCATAGGCGGAACTGAACACAAAAATATGCGGAATATTGAAATCGCAAGGGCCATAATCAGCCCTGACGTTGTAAGGATTTTGAATACTGCCAGACTGTCCCTCATCCTGTAGGGACAGGCAACGAGAATAAGTGTACGAACCAAGGAATGTAAGACCATGCGAAAGGCGCTTCTCTACTTTCGCTTGAAGCGCATTGTAATTGCCGGTGCCTTCATTGAAGTCGACCGGGAACTGACCGAGGAAGGGGAAAGGTGTGCGAGGAGCAACCGGGCCGGGGCCCATCTCGCTCGGAAGCGGCGCATTGTACATCGGTTGAATGAACAAATGTCGGCTTCCTGAACCGACATAGCCTACCGTCGCCGTCAGGTTCGAGGAAAAGGCGTGTTGAACACTGAAGTTGTATTCCATCGAGTAAGGAACCTTTAGAATCGGGTCCGCGCCGAATGCGAACTGGGGAGTGGGGTTAACGGGAGGCAGAAATGAGGTTGCCGCAGGGAGCGCGTTCCAGAACGTCGTTGGTACCGCGCGGTTCAGGCCTCCTTGAGATATACCTGCTCCGAAAGGCCAAGCAATCCGTGGATCCTGGGATTCCTGGACCAGCGTATTGTTGTGGTCCGTGAACATGGCGAAGGCCCCGCGTATAACCCACCGCGGCAGAACCGAATAAGCGAAACCAAATCTTGGTTGAAATGTATTAAATCCACCCCACTGCGGATCAAAGTAGGTGCTCCGAACGTTTGGGAACGGGAACGACGGAGGATTGGGATTGGCGGGCGTCGGCGGCTGGACGAAGGGAACCGGTATCAGGAAACAAGACTCGATGACTTGATTGATGGCTGCCTGGTTGTTCAAACTTCCAGCGGGAGGAATGGGACAATTCGGATTCCAGCCCGAAACATGATTGTCCTTGTAGTGAACGGGCGGAACGAAATCGTAGCGCAGACCAATCTGGATATTCAGCTTCTTGGAGGCCTGCCATTTATCCTGGACGTAATAACCCTGCCAAGTAGTGCGATCGTCCGCCGCAGTGTTGCCAACGAAAGCGAAAAGGCTGGACGGCAGGTTCAGCAGCATGCTAGCGAGACCGTCACCCGTCTGCGAAGCATTCAGATTGGTTCCATAAGTCCCGCTGGTCGGGAACTGATCAAAACCCACGGCTCCTCCATAACCATCGTCGAAGCTATGGATGTGATAGAACATGAACCCAGCACTGAACGTGTGGGAGCCGCGGATTTTCTCGAAGTCGGCATTGATTTGGTGGGATCGGATCGGACCGAGGGGAATGGCAAACTGGCTCGTTCCGCCAAGGCGGGGACTCAGGCTGATTTGGGGCACAATCGGAATGCCGTCTCGCACGGGTTCGAACGCAGCCGTGTTCGTGGCGTTCAGCAAAGCTGTACCGCCAGGGACATTAGTGGTACCGAAAACCGTATAGTTGTAACCATAATGCAGTGACATCAGGAACGAAGGGCTAAACACATGCGAGTAGCCCAAGGCAACTACGCGCGCGTGATTTTTCGACGTATTTGCGCCCGTTAGCAGTGAATTTGCAAAAGTTTCATTGGGCTGCGTGAAGTAAAAGTTTCCAGATAGGGTGTCGTTGTTTCGAAAGGTGTGATCCATTCGGACACCGAACTGATCGTTTGAGATTATTTGACGGCTCGTAATGGCCAGGTTCGGAAAACTGTTGCCGCCCGCACCGAAATTCGGCGAGGGATAGAAAGCCTTGAGGTACGTAAGCGCTTGGGTATTCAGAAGAGCCGTTGGGATTACGTTCCCCGGGAAGGGATCGCGCACGAAACCGCTGCTCTGCGCCACTAACCCTGTCGTAGGGTCGGGCTGCCCAGCAGTTACCATTCGAGTACTATTAGGATTGTAAATCTGACCCACCATCACCGGCCGGCCCAGTGGGTCGACAACGGGCTTGTTGGTTGTGGGATCGACGGCCTGCCGGCCGGTCAACAAATCCGAAAAATTTCCACCCAGCTCAGCAGCTGTCGGCACGTTGTTAAAGAGAGTGAACCCTTGAGTCGACCGGAAGCCCTCCCAATACCCGGAGAAATATGTCTTTGCCTTGCGCCCGTCATATACCCCCAAGGGCGTCGGCAACACCACTGGCCCACCAACATTGATGCCGTACTGGTTCTGCCTAAAGGCCGGCTTCTTCACTTGCGCAAAATTGTCAAAAAAATTCGCCGCGTCGAACTTGTCGTTTCGCAAGAACTCCCAGACGGAACCGTGAAGTCCATTGCTGCCCTGCTTCGTGACTACGTTGACGTTGGCGCCAGAAGAGATGCTGAAATTCGCGTCGGTAATCTGGGACTGCACGTTGAACTCCTGAATGGCGTCGGGAGGGGGGCTGATTGCCCAAGTGTTGGTGTAAATGTTGTTATTTAGGACCCCGTCTAAGGTGAAGTTGTTTTGTTGACCCCGCTGGCCGTTCACCGACGGACTTATTCCACCGCCGCCAATAGGAATAACAAACCCTTGCTGCTGGCCGCTCTCCTTCGGAGCAGCACCAGGCGTCAGCAGTACGAGCTGGGTGAATTGACGTCCGTTCAATGGAAGGTCCACCACTTGCTTGGAACCGATCACTTGACCCAACGTGGCATTGGCGGTCTCTAGAGCTGGGGGAGCGGCGCTTACCTCAACTCGCTCCGTTACGTCGCCCACTTTCAACGTGTAGTCCGCTTCCAGATCTTGGTTCACGAGAAGTTCGACGCGTTCTTGCACAACGGTCGCGAATGAGGATTTTGATATCGTCACCGAGTACTGACCGGGAGGCAATTCTGTAATGAGGTAAAAGCCGGAGCTGTTGCTGGCGGCTACGCGAACGAGACCGGTAGCCAAATTGACAACCTTTACGGACGCGTCAGGCAGCGCAGCGCCCGTGGCGTCGGTCACCGTCCCGTGGAACGCGCCATTCACCGTCTGTGCAAGTACAACCCCCGATGTCCCAGAACCCACGACAATCACCCACACCAACAGAATTGCGACTGCCACACCCCTCTTCGATAACATAGGTCCCCTCCTGTTCAGGCGTCATCCTTCGAGAACGGTCACCAAACCTTTGTCGGGACTCTTGATTTGTGTTGGGACAGTAATGTAACGAATCCCGCCAAGTCAATCATTTTTTGTTTCTTTTGTTGTCCTAACGAAACCAATGAAGATGCTTTAAGCCACATCAAGCAGTTCGAGGTCACCATTTGGGTTAGTACCGACCCGCGCCAAGACAAGACCCGGCCCGCGCTCGGACCAGGATTTGCTGAGGCTATGTTCAACAAACACGGGTACTTAAGACAGAACCAGATTTGGAGGACGCTCTTAGACGCGCGTGATTTGTAAGTGTACCTTTTCGAAGGGTGCCAGCATTTCGTCGGTAGCTCCCGAATCCGTAACCAGGAGATCTAGCTCAGATGTCTGGCAAATACGCCAGCCGGCGATTTTCCCGAATTTTGTGTGATCAACGACCGCAATTTTTCTGCGTGCGTGCCGGACCATAGCTGAATTCACGTGCGCCTCTTCGGGGCTATAGCAGGTCGCACCCGATTTTGCATCGAGGCCATCAGCACCGATAAAGAGAGTATGAATCACCAGGTGAGCAAGACTCTGAACAGTGGTGGGCCCGACGAGCGAGAACCATTCCCCATGTAAATGACCGCCGGTAACGAAAACATTCAGATCTTTGCGCTTAGAAAGTTCCATCGCGACATTCACGGTGCTCGTGACGACCGTGATCTTCTGATTCAGCGGCAGCCCGCGAATCACCTGGGTAGTAGTAGTCCCGGGGGTTAAGGCGATGATTTCCCCTTCCTTGATTAGTGCGGCGGCCGCCCTTCCAATCCGTCGCTTTTCATCGGCAAGTTTCTCGACTTGAGCTTGAAAAGAACGATCATTGCGGAAAGGTTCGTAAAACAAAGGTGCTATGGAAACCGCACCGCCGTGCGTTCGCCTGAGCCGACCCTGAGCCTCCAGGGCGTCCAGGTCCCGACGAACCGTTACCACCGTGACACGCAGTTGTTTGCTGAGTTCTTCGACAGACACCGAGCCAGTCTGTTGCAAAGCGGTGAGAATCTTGTTCAGGCGGGTTCGCTGCTTGTCAGAACTACCGCCGTCACCCGATGATGAAACATGATCGCCAACCGAGTCGCCCTCAAGACGATCTCCCTTGATCAATTCAACCTCCCACACGGGCCTGATTTTTTCAACGAGCGCCAAGAAGAACTCTCGAATTGCACCCTTGGTTCCCAACTGAAATAGCCTTATATCTCGACGACGAGGGAAACTCAACTAGTGGACTAAGGCCGGTACTTTTGTTGATTTTGCTCATGTCACCGACTACCATGACCCCTATGAACTCGCAAAATTTTTGGGAAATTCCCTATGTGGACTGGTGCAGCGGTAACCTTGTCGGACACAATGTTCGCGAGACCATGAGGACATTGGAGCAAATGCAAGGGCTTTTTAACAGTCGGAACGATTTGGAGCGGATGGATTTGAAGACCATTGTTTACCGAGTCCAGTGGTACGCACCCGTTCCGGAAGGAACTCAAAACGGTCTGTTTTGGGGCACAACCGTGATCGAGCCGGGCAGAGTCGGAGACGAATATTTCATGACGCACGGTCATTTCCACGTCGAGCGCGACCGTGCAGAGTACTACGGTTGCATCGTAGGAAGAGGGATGGTCATTATGATGGACACTGCTCGGCGGACCTGGGCGGAGGTGATGACTCCGGGAAGCCTTCATTATATTCCTGGAAACGTAGCTCACCGCGTGGCCAATACCGGGCAAGCGCCGCTCAAATTTGCGGCCTGCTGGCCGAGCGATGCGGGTCACGACTACGAAGCGATCCGTCAACAAGGCTTTGGAGCGCGCCTATTCGCATGCAACGGAGAGCCTGTTTTGGTGCCAACAGAATAGTTTTTCCTTTCTCCTTCAAAGCTGCTGCCTGAAGACTTCCGTTTGCTGGAAAGGACTCCGCGTCACGTTCGTCGGTGTAACCATGCCATTTCCTTGACAGAAATCGCAGAATAGATACTTTGGACTTGCTATTAGAGCTAAAACGAAGTTATTTTGTTCTGTTAGGCTTCGGACCGATCATAACTGTCCTGACCGAATTCGAGCCGTCGCGCTCAACGATACTGAGTCAATGCCTCGAAAATCAAACTACGACAAGTATCCTTGCGTTCCCATCGACACCTCTGGGTCAGAATGTTTGACGGGTTGGCCACAAATTCTTGAGCGGCTTAACGGCTCCGCAAATCTCGACAAATGTGTGGCTTGCGTGGAATGTTATCCCGGCACGTTTGAGCGAGTGATCAATAAAGTTTTAGGGGAGGGATTACGTCCCTCAGCGCAGATCTTCACCGCGGATCTTCTGAAGCCCGCGGATAAAATTCACATAATGTTACAAGGTGTGCTGGGTGACGACCCCGTATTTGGCCGAATGAGCACCATTTGGCTTGAGGATTTCTTCGATGAGTGGAAACTCGCAAAAGCCCGCGAGATGGTACGGAGTTGGAATAAGGGACTGCTGCTCATTGTTGGCACGGGCGCCGCGCTGGTCTCGCCGGAGCCAGAACTTCTTGTGTATGCGGACATGGCCCGTTGGGAGATTCAGTCTCGGCAACGGCAGAATGTGATCGGGAATCTCGGAGCGGACAACTTAGAGGAGAGCGCCAGCGCAAAATACAAGCGCGCCTTCTTCGTCGATTGGCGTGCTGCCGATCAGTTGAAGAAGGAGCTTCTACCGAAAATCGATTTTCTGATTGATACGAACGGTGACGTGCCCAAGCTGATAGCCGGGGGCGCCCTGCGCGAAGGATTGCATAAAATCGCTCACCACCCTTTCCGCGTAGTTCCGTACTTTGATCCCGGCCCTTGGGGGGGACATTGGATGGAAGAAGTATGCGATCTTCCTAAAGATGTGCCGAATCATGCATGGTGTTTTGATTGTGTTCCTGAAGAGAATAGTCTGCTTCTCGGTTTCGGAAGGGCTTGTATTGAGATCCCTGCCATCGATCTTACGTTTCTCCACCCACGTGAATTGCTCGGTCAGGAAATCTATTCCCGATTCGGAGCGGAGTTCCCGATCCGCTTCGACCTCCTCGACACGATGGGTGGAGGCAACCTCTCTCTCCAAGTGCACCCAAAGACAGAGTACATTCGCCGCGAATTCGGAATGAACTACACGCAGGACGAGAGTTACTATCTGCTGGATGCTCGCACAGACGGAAGCGTATATCTCGGTCTGAAGCCGAGTGTCGACGCCGAAGCAATGATCCGCGACTTGCGCTTAGCACAGAACGGTGGACCGCAGTTTAGGGCAGCAGAGTACGTGAACC
>Ga0210406_10006774_pt1 | contig 11799 bp, 8 predicted proteins | sample IncBWC30MmetaG_FD_155454 | JGI IMG/M metagenome (GOLD analysis project Ga0210406, IMG submission 155454) | Forest soil microbial communities from Barre Woods Harvard Forest LTER site, Petersham, Massachusetts, United States - Inc-BW-C-30-M | ecosystem: Environmental > Terrestrial > Soil >... | reverse complement strand
TCAAAATTGTTCTGAAAGACCCCCGCGTTAGCGAAATTGTTGGTAGGGCCGATCGCGAGCCCATTGAAAAGACTGTCTGCGTTACCGATGTTCATGATGGGAAATTTAGACAGACCGAAGAGATTCATATTTATAGAAGCCGGAGTCAAAAACTGGCTCGTAGTTGCGAAAGCCTTTTCCCGGATGAATCCGAATCGTTGCTCCCAGCTCAGATTGGGGGTGAGGATGGTCGCATTGTTGATGGAAATCGTCTGGCTCCCGGCATCGAGCGTTTGCGGAAATCCTCCTAAATTGCTCTCGGCAAACGGACTCTTATTCGGATTTCGTTGGAAGTAATACTTAACCGCGAGCCGGTCGTTCGCACTGAAATTGTAATCGATATTTCCATTCACTTGGTCCGCGACGAACAGCGAACCTGTGCCGGTAATTTGAGCGTCCGCATTTTGGTTTTGCAGGTTCTGCAAAATCACTGGATCTGTTTCCGCGCTGGGAACGTAGAATTGCCCATTCGGCAGCTTCGCTTGCAGAATTGCCAGCGCCTGCGGAACAATCTGATTCGGCTGAATATTCGTTCCGAAGTCAGTGTTTACTGCCGTGGCGATTCCCGCCGCGCTACGATCGTTCGTCAGCTGTGGTGGAACAGCAACCAGGGAAATATCCAGCAGGTGATCCGCAACACGCTGTCCCTGGTAGGATGCGAAGAAGAATAGCTTATCCTTCTTGATTGGGCCGCCCACAAACCCACCAAACACATTTCGATGCAACGGTGGGCGCGATATTGCGTCATGGTTAAAAAACCACTGATTAGCGTCAAAGCCCGCAGTCTGGAACCGTTCGTACGCACCGCCATGTATATTATTTGTGCCTGACTTCGTACTGACCTCGATATGAGCTCCGCTGTTCGCGCCCTGCGATGCGTCATACATCGCTGAATTCACTCGCAATTCCTGAAGAGTTTCCGGCGGGGGGGTTGGCAGGGACTGTCCGATGGCCCCATACACGGATGTGCTTGTTACGATCTCTCCACTTGGATTACCGCCTGTATTGCTGTTTCCGCTCTCCCCAATATTAACGGCCACGCGAGAAGAAGTGACCTGACTGGTGGACTTACCATTAAAAATGTTGTTCGCGTAAACCCCGTTAAAAGTGAAGCTGTTGCTGCTATCGCGCTGGCCGTTCGCCCAGATCGCCTGATTCCCGTATCCTGCGTTTGTTGCTGCGGTGTTTAAAAGGTCCGCGCTGACACCAGGACTGAGGATCGCCAATTGAGTAAAGCTGCCGGTGCCCAGCGGTAAATTGGTGATTTGTAGCTCCCCGAGAATATACCCGGTTGTGGTGTCCGTCTCGTTGAGCAACGGTGTCGCATTGACAGTAACCTGGGTAGTGAGTTCGCCGGGTTGCAATTGCACGTTAATCGTCGCCGTCCGATTACCCTGCACCAGGATCTGGGGATACACGGACGCTTTGAACCCTGCTTTTGAGAATGTAACCTCATACGTTCCGATTGGCAGATCGGCGACGTGGAATGAACCGTCACTCTTTGTGTGAGCTTCCACCTCCAGGTTCGTGGCGACACTTCTGGCTTTCACAGAAGCGTCGGTGACTACGGCGCCGCTGATGTCGGTTACTGTGCCGTCAATCGAACCGAGTGTTTGTTGCGCATAGGAAGGAACTGCCAAAAACGGCGAAAAAATCAGGCACGTCACTGCCGACAGCACCCAGTTACCCTTAGTCATCCTACGCCCCCAGGACATATCTCACCCTCGTGCCAGGCCTTGTAAACCGAGCTCCCCTCAGGTGTCAAGATGAATTCAAATGGAAGACTGTGGAAATTTCTGATGAAACGGAAAGGATTCTGTAATTTCTGTATGTAAGGAATAAGAATGTATTCTTAAAACCAAGTTACATCGCTTGTACGCCAACGGACACTCACATTGCTTCACGCTTGGGTACACGCGGAAGCTTGCGACGAACAGTGGTCGCATAAACTGGCAGCGAAAACCGTCGAAGAAAGTAGATGCCGATCCGAAGACTCCCTCACCTCGCCCACTTCGCGATTGGAGTCCTTCGCACACCCTGAATCTGGATTAGGTCCTTTCTAGTACTAGGAGACACTTCCGTTAGGTGCGCCAGAGCGCCGTTCAAACCGCCAATTGCACCTTTGGATGCACCCTCCTAGACCTTCGCCTATATTCCGGGCAAACTTTGGTAGGGTAACAAGTTACGGGTGTGGCTCACCCGTTGGGGTCATAGGGCATTACGGGGTTTCGCCACTTATAGAAATTATTGTGCATCAAAAGGAAAGGTGGAGGATTATGCCGAAAACAGTAGGCAATCAACTTTGGAAATCGTTCGATTGGGCGCTGTGCAAAACAGCGGGGGTAACCTTCGACACGATTCAATTCTTTAATAAATACCGCCCGAATCCTTCTTTCATTCCCAAGTGGTCTGATAAGCCAATGCTGAAATCATGGGAGAAGTCCAAACCCACCCTCGGCTGGCCGCGTACGACCGACTCGCTCTGCCCTTCTTGCGTGCATGAAGCGCGCGAAGCGATCATGAACGGCACGAAAGACTGGACCGACTTGGTGCACGAAAAGGTCGGCGAGATTAAGGCTCAGATCATCGAGCGCGACGGCCAAGTCTGGATGGTGAAAGAGTGCCCCATCCACGGCAAATGTGAAGATTTGATGGCCGCCGATTCCAAGTTCCTCGAATGGATCGAAAAGAATTTTCCCGGCCGCGATATTCCAGCGCACAACGACGAAGATATGCACCGTCACGGCTCCAGCACGATTCGCCACGGCCGCGGTTCCGTTCTAACCGTTGACCTGACCAACCGTTGCAACATGATGTGCGATCCCTGCTTCATGGACGCCAACCAAGTAGGCTACGTTCACGAGTTGAACTGGGAAGAAATTCAGGAAATCCTCGAGAACGCCACCAAGATCAAGCCGCGCCGCCAAATGTCCGTGCAGTTTTCAGGCGGCGAACCGACCATGCATCCTCGGTTCCTTGACGCCGTTCGCTTCGCCCGCAAAGTTGGTTACAACAGCGTGCAAGCCGCAACCAACGGAATCGAATTCGCCAAGAGCAAGGAATTCTGCGCTCAAGCTTTCGAAGCGGGCTTGCGTTACGCCTACCTCCAGTTTGATGGTATCGGCAACGACGCGAACAGCCATCGCCAAGTTGGCAACCTCTTTGACGTGAAATTGCGCGCCATCGAAAACATGCATGCGGCCGGCATTGACATCGTGCTGGTCACCACCATCGTCAACAACGTCAATAACGATCAAGTGGGCCCCATCGTAAAGTTCGCCATGGAAAACCCCAAGAAAATCTCCTTCGTTTCGTTCCAGCCGGTTTCCTTCACCGGGCGCGATGAAGAAATCACGCCGGAACGCCGTCTGCGCCAGCGCTACACGCTTTCTCACTTGGCCCAAGATGTCAGCAAGCAGGTCGGACGAATTGAACCGACTCGCGACTGGTTCCCGATATCGCTGATCAGCCCGTTCTCTGATTTCGCTGACTTGGCACACGGCCCAGATGCCATGTGGGGACAAATGAGCTGTGGCTGCCACCCGAATTGCGGCGTGGGCACCGCAGTCATGATCAACAAGGAAAACAAGGAATGGGCGCCGGTCCCGAAGTTCTTGAATGTGCCGGGCCTCGTCGCTGACATCAGCAAGGTTACAGACGCGTCGCGCGGCAAGAAATTCTCGGCTTACATGGCCGCCATGGCACTGCTGAAGAATTATCATCCGTTCCAAGCGCCGCCAAGTTTGCGGCTCAAGGACCTCTGGAAGAAGTTTGATAAGACTTTCGGCGTACGTGGTCAGGACAAAGCTGAAAAGGTTTACGGTAAGGTCGGTCCGGATCGCACCTTAGACGACTCCATGAAGCGCCGCCAGGATCCCTGGAATTTCCTCTTCCTCGCGGGCATGTGGTTTCAGGATCTGTTCAACTACGACTTCCGCCGCACAGAAATGTGCATCATCCCCTATGCCACGCAACAGGGTGAAATTTCCTTCTGCGCTTACAACACCGGCATCGGCTGGCGCAAAATTATCGAGAACATGTACAAGAACGCGACCGTCGCTCAGTGGTACAAGGAGCACGGCAAGCACGAAATTTTCGCCAAGGGCAAGAAGGTTGACCTTAAGAGCTACGAGCACACTCTCCGCATCGATGAAGATGATGCGGCGCGCGTTCGCCACCTCGAGCACGACATTCCTCTGACCGCGGCCGAAGAAGACCGCGCTCGCCGTCGCAAGGCCAACGAGGAAGCCGCCAAGGTTCGCCGCATCTACGAAGAACTCGTGCTGAAGAAGTCCACCGAAACCGTCGTCCAGATCGGCTCGATTCAGCAGATCCAGATGGCGGTTCCCGGCGCAACCGTCAAGCCGGTGCAGATTGCCGGCGCCAATGGCAACGGCCACAGCAATGGCAACGGCCACAAAAATGGAAATGGAGCCGCCGTCAACGTAGAAAAGACTAACGCCGAAGAGGCCACCGTCGCCGGCGACTAAGTTTTACGGTTTGTTCATTTGAAAAGAGCGTCTCCCATATAGAGTGGGAGGCGCTTTTTTTTTTGGGGGGGAGAGGAGGGCAACGCAATCCGGGAGTACGCCTCTTGAGTGAGTCGCTGACACACACTCTGATCCATCCGTGTTTGCGCTGACACTGAGGACACCCATTTTGAATCGTTAATGCTAGTTGTGGCGTCGTGAACTACGGATGACCCAAATCAACTTAAAAACCATGGGTGTGTCTTGATCGGGATCGCTCTTTTGGTGGTCAGTGTGCGGCAATTCGCCAACGCTGTGATTTCGTAACGATCCGTCAACTTTGAGCCGTTAGTTCTTCCGGTATCACTCTCGCTCACGGACACGTAAAGCCACTAATTAGTCTTCAAACGCTGCGCAAATAGCCAGGCCACCAGAGCGGGTTCACTGAACGCGACGTCCCACGCAGCATGGCCAATCCCAGGGTATTCCGTGTACTTCGGATTCCCTCCCACCTGCTTTAAAGACCCCACCCACTCGCGAGCTTTCTCCGCCGGCACGACCGGATCAACTTGCCCCTGAAAAATCCAAACAGGTACTTTCGCCACATGCGGAATCATCGATGCATCACCGTATCCGCACAACGCGATTGCCGCGGCGAATCGCCCGGGCGAGTTAGACAGGGCGGCCCAAACCCCTTCGCCTCCCATCGATTGGCCTGTTACATATACCTCCTCTGGATCGATGCTGTACTCTTTTTCAACCGCGTCAAGAATTTCCAGTGCCAGGCGAATCGAAACAGGAGGCGTATTCGCATGTGGCCGCGCCCACCCTTTCGTGATGTCCACCTGCGGCGCCAGAACAAACGCGTGATACTTCGCCTGATTCTCAGGCGTTGTCCAAATGTGCGATCCCGGAAAATTGCTGCCGGAGATTTGTTTCAGATTATCCGAGCCGCGCCCGCCCGCGTCGTGCAGCCACAACACAACCGGATATTTTTTCGCAGCATCGTAACCGGGCGTGACGAACAGGCGGTATTGTATCGTTTCGCCCGCCGAGCTGTGGTACGACCGCGCGAGAAATCCTTCCGCCGGTATGTCCTTTGATTGCGCTTTTGCAACCGCAGCCGTAAGAAACAAAAAAATCACACCCAAAGCATAGCCCGATCGCACGAACAATGGCTCCAGATTACCTTTCTCGCGCAGTCTTGCACATCGGAAAGGATTTAAATGTAACGCCGCGGCCTTCAGCGCGGCAGCTTTTTTCACGAGTTCGCACCGTCTCCAAATTCTACTCACTGTCGGTCCGTGCGCGCTTGAAAAGATGACGATCTTCGAAAAACTCAGCGCGAATATTTCTTAGCGTAAGCCGGAGGCTCCAGCCCCGCCTTCAACCGCGGATCGGCAATCGGCGCCGAAGGCGTAATCGAAAGCGGCACTACACCAGCCCAGATAGGCAGCTGGTAATCTTCCGCGTCGTCTTTTGGCGGCCCCGTCCGAATTTTTGCGGACACTTCGGCCAGCGGCAACGCCAGCACAGTCGTCGCCTTCAGTTCCGATTCCGTCGGCAGCCGTACATCATTCCAACGCCCGCGCACAATATGCTCGGTAAACGCCTCCAACGCCTTGATTTTTTCCGCGGGATCGCAAACCAGCGTCGCGCGCCCCAACATCACTACCGACCGGTAATTCATCGAATGATGAAAAGCCGAACGTGCCAGCACTAAGCCGTCCAGCAGCGTCACCGTCACGCAAACTTGAATGCCTTCAGCCAGTGTCCGCAACATCCGGCTCGCCGCAGATCCGTGTATGTACAAAGTATCCCCAACTCGCGCGAACCCCGTAGGGATCACGTATGGCTGCCCATCCACAGAAAATCCGACGTGGCAAATTAATCCCTCATCAAGAATCTTAAAGACCGTTTCAGAATCGTAAGCCCCACGATCGGGCAAACGCTTTATCTGCGTTCGTTGCGTTGGCTTGAATTCACTCATCCAATCAGCCTAGGCCCGCCCCTATTAAGCCACAAGAGCCAATCTGGCCTCTGCATGCGTAGGTGAAATCGAGCGGACTGGCGGGACCGTCCTACGGGAAGAGTTGTTGAGGCGCTGCAGTTGCACTGCTGTGCCAGCGTTACGGGCGAGAAAGTCAAACTCAGCCCTCGATTATTTCGGGCTCAGTCTCAACCGGAAAATTCACCGAGTTCGCAATAAAGCATTTCGCGTGCGCCGCATGGTGCAATTCGCGCGCCTTCTCAATATCGGCGCCAGGCTCCAGCGTCACTTGAGGATGCAGCACGACTCGCACGAAGCGCCCCGATCCGTCGGCAGCCTCTTCCATCTCCCCTTCGGCGTGATCTAGGTAAGACGTCACAACAATTCCGGCGTCCGAGCACAAATGCAGATACCAAAGTTTGTGGCACGCCGATAACGACGAGACCAGCAATTCCTCGGGATTCCATCGCGCCCCATCACCGCGAAAATTAGGGTCGGATGAACCAGGAATCGGCGGCTTCTTGGTTCCCGCCGATATTTCGTGCCGCCGCTCATAAGCCTTATAGGCCGACGTGCCGCTCCCAATATTGCCAGTCCATTCCACCGTGACCTTATATTGGTGCGTTTTCGCCATTCTAATCCCTCCGAGGAATCGCTCGCTGGCCTAACAAACGGTGAAATCCGAACATCCTAGGACACGTTGCCCGAGTTATGTTTTGGAGCGTTAAGTGCATCGGCCAATGTTTCGCGCGTGGCGCGTTCCTCTGCGCTGCCGTTTTCGCAGCCTGTATTCGCGTTCGCCGCACCCCATCAAGTCGCAGCTCGCGCCAGCGCTTGGCGCAAATCCTCAATCAAGTCTTCCGGATCTTCCAGCCCCACAGAAACACGCACTGTTCCCGGTTCCACGCTAGCTGCCCGCAATTCCGCGAGCGACATATTGTAGTGAGAAGTATAAATCGGCAGCACCACGAGCGACTCAACGCCGCCTAGGCTCGCCGCCAGCAAAAAAATACGCGCGCGATCGCAGAACTGTCGCGCCGCCGTTAGCCCAGCTTTCAAATCGAATGCCAGCATCGCTCCAAAACCTCGCATCTGCCCCTTCGCCAACAGATGGTCCGGATGCGTAGCCAGCCCTGGGTAATGAACACGAGCCACTTTCGGATGCTTCGCCAAATACTTTGCGATGGTCATAGCCGTGGCGCATTGCCGGCGCACGCGCACTTCCAGAGTTTTCATCCCGCGAATTAGCAAAAACGCCGCCTCGGGATCCATAGACCCGCCCAGATAGATGATATTGTGGCGGACCTTTTCCATCAGCGCATGGCTGCCTGCCGCCGCGCCTGCGATCACGTCGGAATGCCCGGCAAGGTATTTTGTCGCGCTGTGCAGCGAAATATCGAAGCCCATCTCGATCGGCTTTTGCAGCACTGGACTCGCAAACGTGTTGTCGATCAGCGAGATCAAATCCCACTGTTTCGCGAACGCCACCGCTTTCTTCAAGTCCACCAGACGCAAAGTAGGGTTCGTCGGTGTTTCAACATAAAGCGCTTTGGTGCGTGGGTTCAGCAGACGCTCGATCCCCGCCAGGTCCGCCTCCACATGCCGCACCACGATGCCCATACGCGGGAACACATCTCGCATCATGCGGTAGGTGCCGCCGTAAACTTGCCGCGTGGCAATCACTTCATCGCCCGTTTTCAACACGGCTAGCAACGCGCTGGAAATCGCCGCCATACCCGACGCCGCCACCACCGCCGCTTCCGCTCCTTCCAACGCCGCAATCTTTTTTTCTGCAATCGTGAGCGTGGGGCTTCCGTAGCGCGTATAGATGTAAGCCGAACTTTTCCCCTCCGCCCAGCGCTTCATCTCTTCGGTGCTGGCAAATGTGAAATTCGCCGTACGCGCGATCTCCACACCTACGCTGGCATTCTTTCCGAATTTTTCTTGGCCCACGTGGATGGCAAGCGTCGCGTCGCCCCTGACCCTGATTGTCTTGGTCGTTTTCTTCATAACTCGCAGGATTGCGCACCTGAGCTGGCAATCGCAAGCGCCAATTTGGTTCATGCTGCTCGACACCTCCGCCCTTGGGCGCACGAGAAACGGACTTGACAAGTCGTGCCAATAGTACAATAATGACACAGTCATGAATGATCTAATGCTCCTTGCGATTTTAGCCGAAGGCCCCAAACACGGATACGCCCTGAAGAAACAGGCCGGCATAGTTCTAGGCCAGCCCGATATGCATAACAATCTTGTGTATCCATTGCTGCGGCGCTTCGTAGCGCACAAATGGGTAACCCAGCGAAAAACGGCTGGCCAGCGCGGCCAGACCCGTCAAGTCTATTCGCTCACGGCTCTGGGCCGCGCCGCCCTCGTAGATCGCCTCCGGCAATTTGACGACGCGTCTTCTGCTGAAGCCTTCCGATTGCGGGTGGGCCTCTTCGAACTTCTGGAGCCTTCCGCTCGCCAACAAATCCTCACGGCACGACAGAATTATCTGGAGGCGCGCGTACAGCGTTTTGCGCTTCTCGAAATCGGAATGGATCTGGGACGTTTCGGCAGCGAAGTCACGCGTTTCATGCGCGAACAAATTCGCGCCGAACTAGCTTGGATCGCGCGGCTTCACCGAATGAATCGAGCACGCTCCGAGAAACCCTGAAGGAGGTTGCGATGAGAATTACACCAGAACAAATTATCTACGCCTCATGGATTCTGTTCGGCGTCTATTGGTTCGTCTCTGCATTCAGCGCTAAAAAAACTGAAAAGAGAGAAGCTTCCGCTGAACGGCTTCCCCACATGATCTTGATGGCGGCTGGCTACATTCTTTTGTTTCAGCGCACTGACAATTGGGGCGTTCTGAATCACCGTTTTCTACCCGATGCTCTCTGGATCGCGTGGCTGGGCAGCGCGATAACTTTCGCTGGCGTTTTATTCGCCATCTGGGCGCGTTGGAACCTGGGGAAAAATTGGAGCGCGGCGGTAACCATCAAGCAAGGACATCAAATCATCCGCACCGGACCGTATGCGCACATGCGCCATCCGATCTACACCGGTATGCTGATCGGTGTAATTGGGACAGCGCTCGCCATAGGCGAGTATCGCGGTTTGCTCGCTTTCGCTATCATCCTCTTCGGTTTTTATCGAAAGGCGCGAAAAGAAGAAGCCTTCCTCGCTGCGAATTTCGGTGAACCGTTTCAAGAACACAAGCAGCGCACCGGCTTTTTCCTTCCGCATTTTTCATGAAATAGCTGTCCCAACGTACAGGTTTGTTCTCCGTAAAGCACTTACCCTGGCATTTTCGTCTCGTTTCAGGCCGCCTTTGCCTTTCATTCGCTGACGGATAGGCGGCAAGCCCATCCAGAACTCCAAATCACCCGGCAGATTCATGCCAAGATAAGGGGAATAGAGTTCTACCTAGTCTGTCGTTCCTAATAAAGAGTTCAACGAGGGCACGTATGAAGAAAAAAACCTCAAACCTGCCGCTATTGGCGGCTTTCTTGATACTTCTATCGACGTTTTCTTTAGCGGGCTGCTACTTGCTGCGGCCCACCGGCCCGTGCTTTGGAGTGGGCTGCCCGGCTCGCACGGTCGGCCAGAATGGACAGTACAAGAAAGGCGAAGGTCCGAAATCGCAGCCCGCCAACGCCCAGAACAAAGATTCGCAACCTGCACAGCCCGCGCAGCCGGCACAAAAATCGGGCAACTTTTTTACCAACGTCTTCGCCAAAATCACGCGATCACGCTGACGCAGCTTCGCCTTCCTCTTCTCCTGCGTGATGCGGTTTATGCGCGGCGATCACTTTTTCCGCAATTTCCGTAGGCACGAAATCGTAATGTGAAAACTCCATGGAATAACTTCCCCGCCCCTGCGTCATCGAAATCAATTCATTCGCATAACTCAACATTTCCGAGAATGGAACCTGCGCTTTCACCACCACGCTGCTGCCGCGTGCTTCGCTGCCGCTGATTTTTCCCCGGCGCCCGCTTAGGTGCCCCATCAAATCGCCCGAATACTGATCCGGCGCATACACTTCCACGTGCATGATCGGCTCAAGCAAAGCAGGACGCGCCTGCTTCATGGCTTCCTTAAATGCCAGCGAGCCCGCAATTTTGAACGCCATGTCGCTCGAGTCCACATCGTGATACTTGCCGTCGTAAAGGCTTACGCGAAAATCAGTGACCGGAAATCCCGCCAGAAATCCACGTTCCGCTGAATCGCGCACGCCTTTTTCCACCGACGGAATCCAGTTTTTCGGAATCGCGCCCCCGAAAACATCATCCACAAACTCAATTCCCTTCCCTCGCGGCAACGGCTCCATCTTAATGCGGCACAATCCAAACTGCCCGTGCCCTCCCGTTTGCTTCTTATGTTTCCCTTCCGCGTCTGCCTTGCCCCGAATCGTTTCGCGATAAGGAACCTTGGGCGCATGAAGCTTCAATTCCACGTGATAACGCTTGCGCAGTTTTGCCACCACCACTTCGATATGTTGCTGCCCCGCGCCGCTCAATAAAAACTCTTTCGTCTGCGGGTCGCGCGCAAAGCGCAACGCCAGATCTTCTTCCAGAATTTTGTGAATGGCTACACCGATCCGATCTTCGTCGGCTCGCGTCTTGGGTTCCACCGCAAACGTGATGGAAGGTTCCGGAATGCGCGCAGGCGGATAGAAAATCGGCGCGCTCTTTTCGCCCATGGTTTCTCCCGTAGTCGTGTCCTTCAGTTTGGCTACCGTGCCGATGTCACCAGCATGCAAGTCGTTCACGGCCGTGGCCGCCTTTCCCTGCATCACCTGAACATGCTGCAAACGTTCCTGCGTGCTGCGATTGAAATTCGCCAGCGTGGCGTCGTTTTTCAGCACGCCGGACATCACCTTGAAATACGTGATACGCCCAGCGAACGGATCCGCCAGCGTTTTAAACACGAAAACCGACAGAGGCTCGGAATCTGCAATCTTGCGCTCGATAGTGTCGCCCTTGTGGTCAGGTGTTTTGTGCCCCGCCGCTTTTCCGCGCACGGCCGGCGAGGGGAAAATTTCCGCCATGAAATTCAGAATTGCATCGCTGCCGACGTTGTGGAGCGCAGAACTAAGCAAAACGGGGAACATTCTTTTGGCCAGAACTGCTTCGCGCAACCCTTTTTTCAAATCGTTAACCGGCAATGTCCCTTCATCAAAAAACTCCTGCATCAACGTGTCGTCGCCCTCCGCCACCATCTCGACCAACGCTTCATGCGCAGCCTTGGCTTCCTCCGCAAGGTCCGCAGGAATCTCTTCGACCTTCGCTTTGCCGTCACCGTCCGGCGTA
>Ga0210406_10006772_pt1 | contig 11800 bp, 8 predicted proteins | sample IncBWC30MmetaG_FD_155454 | JGI IMG/M metagenome (GOLD analysis project Ga0210406, IMG submission 155454) | Forest soil microbial communities from Barre Woods Harvard Forest LTER site, Petersham, Massachusetts, United States - Inc-BW-C-30-M | ecosystem: Environmental > Terrestrial > Soil >... | reverse complement strand
CATGAGCAAAGGCAGTTCGAATCCACAATACGCCGGTCTTCTTCCACCAAGATCCGCTGCGCTTTCCCGATCTCAACCTCGCGATCAAACGCGACCCGCGCACTGGGATGCTCGCGGGCGGCTTCACTCCGGAATCCGCAGCCTTCGTTCCGCGAAGTGGGTCCCATTACTTCGATTGGACTTGAACGGCAGCGGCGTGTTCAGCGGCGGTGCCGGGAACGATCACCAAGTAGCGACGCGGTATTTCGTCCGCGCCCTGCACCACTTGGCGGATTGGCCCAATGGCGTTGACGATCGCGGAACCTGCGGGGTTTGTCATGAAGCCCTGCAACGGCTCAAGCGCACCGGCGCCGGACGGCTCATTCGCCAATGCAAGCACATACGGCTTTCCCGGTTCGAGCCCGCTCACGGCAGCTTCCAGGACCTGCACCAAGCCTTGGTCGAAGAGTGTTACGCTCGTCGGGGCTCTTTCCCCGCCCGCAGTCGTGCCCTGTCCCGGCGGCGCCAGCCACAACTGCGCTGTCTGCCCGGCTACACCCAGCGGCTGCAGCCCCTCTGTGCCAACACCGGTGGGAGCGTTGCCCTCCATCACAGTCATCGCGTTATTGCCGGTCTGTTCGGCGGGAACTGCTTGCGGCACGTAGACGACGGCCTGCGGGGCCTGGCCGATCGGGCTGGTAGCGATCACCTTATTGGTGAGAGTGTCGATTGCTGTGATGCGGTCTTCGTTTTCGAGACCGACATAAACTCGAGTGCCGTCGCCGGAGGGCCAGATGCCATGCGGCAGCCTGCCGACGGGTATCGTCGCAACTTTGGAGAAATCGTCCGTACGATACACTTGAACCTCGTTGAGACCGCCGACCGTGACATAGGCGAACATGCCGTTTGCATTGCGCACGATGTTGACGTGGTTGGTTATGGGACCAGTGTCGAGCGTCTTTAACAGCGCGAAAGGCGGCCGCCCGTCGAAGGCTTGGGTCTTCCCGATATCTTTCAAAGTGAACCACACCTGAGAACCGTCCGGGGTCGCGGCAATATTAGGGCAGAACGGGCTCGCCTGCGGGACTCGTCCGACGATCTGATGGTCGGCGACGGACACAACTACGGTCTCTGGCGTAAAAGACGAGCAGACATAGCCGTATTTTCCGTCAGGCGAGAAGATCGTCATGCCTGGGCCGTTCGGCACAATAATCCGCGTCTTTGGCTGGTAGGTCGCGCCGTCGAGTACAGCAACATAGTTTTCGCCACGCACCGTCACCCAGACCTCAGTGCTGTCTGGTGTAAAGAACGCTTCGTGCGGAGAGCGCCCGACATAGGTTATGTGCTTTACGGAGGTGGTCGCAGTATCGATGAAAGTGACGGAATTCGAGCCGATCGAGACGACGTCGACGGTGCGGCGATCTGGCGAAAAGCCCAACCCATGCACAAGCAATTGGCCCTTATAAAGCGGACTGAGACTGGACGGCGTCGGGTCACCGAGATGGATGCTGCCGAGCAGCCTGTTGTCCGCCGGATCGGTAACAGAGACAGTGTTCGAGTACTGCTCCGCAGAGTAAACGCGGTCCATATGACTGACCCGTATTTCGGGGGCGGTAACTCCGAACGGCGCCTGGCCCGCGCAAGCATCCCGCCCGCTGATAAGGGCTGTCGAGGCGAATAGAACAGCCACAATTGAAGTGCGTCTCATATCACGGCTCCTTGCTCATGGTGCAAAGCCGCTGGAATTTGATTGGTTTTGCCCAGCAGATCGCACTTGGTCCGGCGCTGGCGCAGGTAGCGGCAACGGCTGGCCGAGCGCCAGACGCATTGCAACAATCTCCTGCTGCTGGGTCACGATAATTTCCTGGCTCAGACGCTTGAGCTGCTCATTGCGTCCATAGCGCAGCTCCGCCCGCGCCATCTCGATGGCGCCCTGATGATGCGGCACCATCATCGCAACAAGGTCGGTATCGACATTTCCGGACGGTCGGATCCCCATGCTAATCATCATCTTCGTCATAGCGCTGACATTGTCGGCTAAGAACGATGCCTCCACCGCAGATGCAGGGTGAGCAGATACAGCGTGAAATGTCTTCGCGCAAATCGCGGCGATGTAGTCGGCGAGCGATTGCGGCTCCGCCAAATGCGCATTAAGCAATGCGGCAGCAGCAATGGCGCCGAGCGCAATTGCCGCCGCGTGCGACGCAATTGACGTTCCGAGGGTCATCGGCATAACCATCGCCTCGATGCAGACCAACCCGGAGATGCCTCGTGAACGCGCTTCAGGGAAGCGAGTTCCATGACTTTCTCAAAAGGCACCGCTCGAGGCACCGGTCTCGATTCAATCGCGGGTTCGGCCAGCGCGTGAGATTGGCATAGGCTAGCACGCCAGCTGAGGGAGAAAGCCGATGCGCCGGCATAAATCTGGATTCGTAACGACAGGTTTAGCAGCGGTCCTTGGGATCTCGAGTGTTCCGGACGCTGCCCTTTCCGCCGGCGCGCTTCAGAGCCCAGTCCCGGCGTATAACCCCTATCCGCCCGGCATTCTGCCGCCCGATTTGGACTCGGAGATTGGCAGGGTTCAGCGCGAAGTCCGATTCATCTTCAATGAAGCGCTTAATGAATGGCGGCAACTGCCGCGTCCGACTCTGGCAGGTAATCCACCGACATTGCGGGGCAGCGGGTATGAGGCCGTGGAAATACTCGGCAAGCTGTTGAATTTTGATTTGGATATGTCGCCCTTCCGGAACGAGGCTTGCGGGTTTTGCCATATGCCGTATGTCGCCTTCAGTGGACCGATACCGTCGGTCAACCTGACGACGATCGGGTATCCCGGAACATTGCACTATCGGGCCGGCAAGCGGACCGCGCAGCGATACACGTATTCACCGGACTTCCCGGTGCTCGAATACAACCCGACACAGGGCGGGTTCTTTGGCGGAAACTTCTGGGATGCGCGCTCGACCGGCTACAAATTGCAAAGCGCCGATGCCGAGCAGGCACAACACCCTCCGGTCGACACCCAGGAAATGGGGTTTCCCGACGCGGCTTGCATCGCGCGTTTCGGTTATCGAAAGCGGTGTACCGGCCGCTCTTTGAGCTGGTTTGGGGTGCGGATTTCCACATCCGTTGGCCGGGCAACACCGAGCAGATCTGCGCCACCCCGGGAGGGGCAGCGCGGTTCGGCGGCAGCGCCACGCCAATTCGGCTGAGCGCAGAAGACCGCACCAAGGCAAACAACATCTATGACCATTGGGGCCAGTCGATTTCCAAATACGAACGCTCAAACCGTCTCAGCCCTTTCACGTCGAAATTCGATGCCTTCCTCAAGGGGAAATACACGCTGACGCCGGACGAAAAGGCCGGCTACGACCTCTTCAAAGGCAAGGCCAACTGCAATTCATGCCATCTCGACGGAAGATCAACGACATTGACGCCGGGCCAGACCGATGGCGGCGCCGCGGCCGATACGAGGCCTCTGTTCACCTGCTTCGGCTATGCCAATCTCGGCCTGCCGCTCAACCCCAGGGTTGCGCTGTTTTATCAGACCAAGCCGGACCGCTTCGGGTTTACCCCCAACCCCTACGGCTTCGCCTACCGAGATTTGGGGTTGGGCGCCTTTCTCAGAAGCGCCGTTAACCCGAACTCGCAATGGGTAGAGCTTGCCCCAACCAGCGACGGCCAAATGCAAACCTCAACGGCGCGCAATGTGGCGATGACGCCGCCGCAGTGCCCCACCACCGAGGCCCCCGGACCATATTTCCAGAAAGAGTTCTTCCACAATGGCTACATTAAAAGCCTCAAGCAGCTCGTCCATTTCTACAATACGCGCGACGTGTATCCGTTCAAGGTCACGTCGGGACATTGCCGGAGGGAAAGACAGAAAAGGGTGGACTGCTGGCCAATGCCCGAGGTTCCGATCAACATCGACATGACGCTCGGCAACCTCGGTTTGACGGATCAGGAGGAAAGCCAGATCGTGACTTTCCTGCAAGCACTCACCGACGGTTTCACAGCACCTTACCCGGACATGAACACCTTTACGGGTCAGTGCATGACCGGTGGTTCGGCGGCGACGCAGGGCAACGAGCTCCTGATCCCCGCCCCGCAACCACTTCCGCCTTGCGCATCCGCGATCTGTGGTGTCCAACCGCTACCCGCGCCGCACCCTATACCTTAGGACGAGTCGTTCGATCCGGCGACGTTCTTGTCAGTCGCGGTGCCCGACCCGCGGTGCCGACGGCCGGCTACAGCCGGTCGCCCTTCGTAGCTGCAACCGCGGGGGACGCGGCAACAGCTGCCCTTGCCGGAACGTCGGAGGCGTCAACCCGGTATGTCTCCAGCGGTCCGTCGCACGCCAGCGGGTCCTGCGCGTGCCGCACGAGCCAGCCATTAGCAGCCATTATACGCACGGGCGTCACGGTCGGAGGCGATGCCGCACGCGGTCGCGACGAGAGGAAGGGTTGATGCGATGAGCAGTCGTCGCATTTGAACAAGTCCCCATCTGCTGACGCCGGGGCGCATGGTTTCTCACTTTTGGTTTCTCACTTTGCTAAAATTTGATCGGACCTCCGGGGAACGGCTCGGCCGCGCAAGCCCGGTCAGGCGGCGGTGAGCGTCTCGCAGCCGGTGGAGTTCACGATGAACTCGTCGAGGGTTTGGCAAACCATGGCGGCCGGGACGCGACCCTGTGCCGATGCCCTGATCTCGGCCCTCCACGCGTAATATGCGTCTTCGATGCGGCAATAGGGATAACCGCGGGTCAGCCCCTTGGCCGCCGTCCAGACGTCGAAGCCATATCCGCTGGGACGCTTGAGAACCGGTCCGATAACGATATGCATGTCAGGCCCCTCCAACGGACGATGCGCCGAAATTATCCGCCGCCGAGAAGGAGCAGCGCTGGGGTCAGGCTAGTCATCCCAATCGCGATAAACACGGCGGCGACTCTTTCGCTCCGAGCCCATCGCCGCCAATCGGCTCTCAGGTCTCTCATGACATCCCCGCGACAGCTCTCTGGCATCATGAAAGCTGGAGTGGCTTGTGATCGGGACCTAATTAAGCTGGGTGAAACCCGGTTAATGATAGTAAAGCAGGCGACATTGCATTGTGTGCGCCGACGCGGTAACGAAACGTTACAAAGCGACACCAGATTTTACAAAGCGTAGGTTGCGCTGCGATTCCGACCTGCGACAATCCGTGCCTTAACCAGAAAATTTAACTAAAATTTTTCGCTTCCAGACCATTGAGCGGGCGGGTGGATCGCTTGAAATCAGCGCGATCCGATGAGAGCGGAGGAGGGAAGCCGATGCGCCGACACACATCCGCAGTGATAGCAGCAGGTCTAGCCGCGGTCCTCGGGATCTTGAGCGTTCCGCACCCGGCCTCCGCCCAGGCCCCAAACCTGTTCCAGCCGGACATCCCCGTCCCACCCTACAACCCGTATCCACCGCTGCCTGGCTCCGTCCCGCCCACTGTTCTCCCGCCCGATTTGCAGCCGGAGATTTACCGAGTTCGACGCGAAGTTCAAACCATCTTCGGTCGCTATTTCGCAGAGTGGCAAGCATTGACGCCGCCGGTTCTGAGCAATACCCAGGGGGAAGGTAACCCGCCGGTACTTCAGGGCACCGGATATGACGCTGTGCGAATACTTGGCGGGCTGCTGAATTTCGACGAAAACATGTCGCCCTTCAGGAATGAGGCGTGCGCTTTCTGCCATATGCCCTACGCCGCCTTCAGCGGCCCAATCCCGTCCGTCAATTTGACGATGGTCGCGTATCCCGGATCGTTTCGCTATCGAGCCAACAAGCGAACAGCGCAACGATTCACGTATGCACCCTTCTTCGGCGTGCTCCAATACAATCAGGTACAGGGCCTGTTCTTCGGCGGAGAATTCTGGGATGGGCGTGCGACCGGATTCAAGCTGGAGAGTCCCGACGCCGAGCAGGCACAGCATCCTCCGGTCGATACCGGAGAAATGGGCTTCGCCGACACGGCTTGCATCGCGTTTCGGATAGCCGAGGCGCCGTACCGGCCGCTCTTTGAGCTGGTGTGGGGCGCGGACTTCGACATTCGTTGGCCGGCCAACGCTGCCGAGATCTGCGCCATCCCCGGAGGGGCAAGGAGGTTTGGCGGGAGCGCCACGCCAATCGCGCTGAGTCCGGTAGACCGCACCAAGGCAAACAATATTTATGATCACTGGGGGCAGTCCATTTCATTTCTCGAACACACACCGGATGTCAGCCCTTTCACGTCGAAATTCGACGCTTTCCTGGTGGGCAACTACACCCTGACGGCAGACGAGATGGCGGGTTACAACCTCTTCAACGGCAAGGGCAACTGCAATTCATGCCACGTCGACGGCAGATCCACCCTCCTGACGCCGGGCCAGACCGATACCGGCAACACGCCCGGCGGGCAGGCTGTATTCACGTGCTTGGGGTATGCCAATGAGGGCCTGCCGCTCAATCCCAGGCTTCCTTTGTTTTATGAGAGCACGCCGGATCGTTTCGGGTTTACGCCCAATCCCGACGGATTCCGTTACAGAGATCTGGGATTCGGCAATTTCCTCCGGAGCGGCCCGCAATCAGCCCCCAATCCGAACTCGGCTAATTGGCTGCAATTTGCGCCGTCGACCGACGGACAATTCCAGGTGGCTACGGCCCGCGATGTCGCGCTGACACCGCCACAGTGTCCCACCACCGAGGCCGGCCAGGTCGACGCGAACGGAAAGCCGATACCGTATTTCCAGAAGGAATTCTTTCACAACGGCTACATCAAGAGCCTGAAGCAGCTTGTGCATTTCTACAACACGCGCGACGTCGGCAATTTCGAGTTCAACGTGACGTCCGGACACTGCCCGCCGGGAACCACGGAGAAGGTGGACTGCTGGCCGATGAAGGAGGTTCTGCAAAACCTCGACATGACCACCGGTATGCTCGGCTTGACGGATCAGGAGGAGAACCAGATCGTAGCGTTTCTGCAGACACTGACGGATGGTTTCGACCCGGCCAACCCGACTGTCAGCACCTACAAGAACATCGATACCTTTACCGGTCAGTGCATGACCACCGCGCCCGGTGTTACGGCATCGACCCAAGGTAATGAGACCCTCACTCCTACTTGGAGTCTTACTCAATTCCCTTGCGCGACGGATATTTGCGGTGTCGCGCCGCTGCCCTCGATGCCGATCCCGTAGGGCGGGGATCTCATGGGGCCGCGCGCGGCCCCATACTCAGGCGTCGCATCCCCAGGAAGAGAGCAATTGGGGTCTGCTCGATGAATAGACTGCTCGTGAAACTGGCGATCACCGCCGCGGCCGGCGGCCTGCTCGTCCTGAACCCGGTCGTCGCTCAGATCCCTCCTCCGCAGAAGAGAGCCGAGCACGTCGAAATCACCAAATCGCCGGAGCTCGAATCGGCCCACGACGACACGGCCATTGTCCGTTGGACCACCACCAACCCGCGTGGGGACGACGAGCATTTCGGCATCGTGCACTACGGCACGGATCCCGAGGATTTAAGCCAGACGGCGAAGGGTCACATTCGGCTCAACCGGAACCATCCGGAGACGATTTTCCGGGTTCGCATGCAGGATCTGAAGCCGCTGACGACCTATTACTATAAGGTGACCTCGATGGGCAGCGGTGGTAAGGGCGATGGGGTGGAGAGCGCTGTCAATCAGTTCACCACACCGGCGCCCGGCGAGCGGATCGTAAATTACCGAGCGGATAATAGCTTACCCCCAGCCTACAGAACGGTAACCCCGCAGCCAAAATAACTGCAACCGGCTGGCGCCGGCATGGATTACGACGGCTTCTTCAAGCAGCGCCTAATGTGTTCCGCGGTGGCTGAAGGGGTCGGCTCGGAGGTGCGCACAGCCGGAGACTGACCCGAAGACGCCGGTTTAACAAGCTTTCATGCGCGGGTTGGGTACCGCATGGCCGTGGTTTCGTCTCGGGGCTGCCTCACTCTACGGACGAGCATCGGTCCGAGACGGGCTCATAACAGGGCAGGAGGTGCGACCGGCCAAGCGAGCGATTCGCCGTTTCGGCGTGTCCGGTTTCTTGCCGGGGTGCCGCCGAAGCTCATGAATTTATTGGCTGATATCCCTGGCCGGCCAGCTCGCCGTTGAGGTTGATAAAATTTTAGGAATATCGCCAGAACGGGGAAAGGGGGATGAGTGTCAAATTTCGCAATCGCGATCGCTTTTATGGTGGGGTAGCGGCGGTCTGTGCGACGGTGCTGCCTGTCGTTGCTCATGCGCAGGATGCCGCGACCGACCGGATCGGAGCAATCGAGCGTCAGATGCGCACCCTACAGAGCGAGCACGAGCGTCAGACGCGTACCTTTCAGACCGAGTTGCAGCGTCTCAAGAGCGAACTTGGTGAAGCGAAGCTGCAGCTGCGCCAATCACGAGCCGAGGCGCAACGTGACCGGGAAGAGGCGCGTCAGGCTCGCGAGGCCGCGGACCAAGCCCGGCAAGACGCGGTCCGGGCCGCGACTGCCAAGGTCCCGGCAACGCAAGCCGCGGCGCAAGCGCAGGGGGCCGCTGCCGCTCCTCCGCCGGCCGTTGCCGCCGCTGCGCCGGCTGGACCGGGTTTCGGAGGGTTCGAGGTCGGCATGCCCCTCGGGCGGCCGACCATCGCCAGCGCCGATGGCCGGATGTCGTTCGCGATCGGCGGATTGTGGCAGATCGATATGGGCGGGTACTTCCAAAACCCGTACCCGGACACGCAATTTCCGAAGCTGCCCACCGGGGTGAACTTGCGGCGCGGCAGACTTTATTTTGTCGCCAAGTACGATGATTGGATAGTCAATGTCACACCCGATTTCGGCGACAACCCCGACGGCAACCCAACCTTGTTCGAGGCGAACATCAACTATACTGGGATCAAGCCGCTCACATTCACAGTCGGGTATACCCATCCGTTCGTATCGTTGGAAGATGCGACATTCCCGGGAAATTTGCTGTTTCTCGAGAGGCCAAGCATCATCATTATCGAGCGGAGCGTCGCGGCAGGCATCCAGCGTTCCGCCCTCGGTGGATACGCGGCGACCAAGGACTATTTCGCATCCGCCTACCTGACCGGCCCGACTTTTGGCGCTCAGAAAGATACTCTCCTCAATAACGAGCAGCTGGCGTTCGTCGGCCGCGTGGCGGTGCGCCCCTATCATGATCAGGATTGGAACCTCCATGCCGAGGCCTCCGGCCAGCACGTGTTCCACCCGAACTTGAACACCAGCGGCGTGCCTGGAGTAAGCCAGCAAACAATCTCGTTGGCCGATGAGCCCGAGCTTAGGATCGGTTTTGACCAGCTCGTCGACGCGGGCCCGATATCCGCGAGCAGCGCCAATGTTTACGGCGGCGGCGTCGGGGCCAATTGGCGCAACTACTTGATGCAGGGCGAGTTCTACCAAATCGCCGTAAATCAATCGAAATTGCCGCACGTTCCCGCGCCGATGCTCGGCTTCAACGGTGGTTATGTCGAGGGCAGCGTGGTATTGACCGGTGAGGCTCACCCCTACAACCTCGAAAGGGCTGCCTGGGGCAGACCCCACCCCGATAACCCGTTCAGCCTCGCAGAGGGCGGCATCGGCGCTTGGGAAATCGCGGCTCGCTACAGCACGGTTGATCTCAACAGCAGTGTGGTGCCCGGTGTGTCGCAGAGCGTGACCGGCGGGATCTATGGCGGCAAGCAACAGATCGGCGCTGTTGCGCTCAGCTGGTACCCAAACGACTGGATACGGTTCATGCTGCAATTCCAGTATGTCGATGTGAACAGGTTGGACTCGGCGGGCAAGGTCCAAATCGGTCAGAAATTCGAGACGCTTGCTTTGCGGGCCCAGGCCGCTTGGTGAGCTATCCGCCGGTCAAAATCGCTTGAAGCAACGATCCGGACGCGACGCTGGCCTTTGTCTCGGCATCGTCCCCAGCCCCTGGCTCGGCATCTTGGCTCTGCCAGCCGCCTCAACCACAGTCGGCTAACGTATTGCCGTCTCTTCGAAATTTACTCGAATTAACCAGGCTTAACTGGGGATGGACCAGTTGGTGGCTAAATTCCGGCTGTTGACCCACATGCGCCCGGACGGGCAGAGTGTTGCGATTGCAACGAGCGGCAAAACTTGTGCAGGTCCATCCGGCATTACCAGCAAACGAGATCCACACATGCGCCGTCTGCGTCACTCTAATTGTGTCGCTCAGCAAGACTCCGTTCAATGCGGCCGACTCGGTCGCCGAGTGAGGGTATCGGCAATATTCGTTGTTGCCGTGGCTTGTGTTTTCCTCGCCTCCGCCCACGTCTTTGCCGACGCGGCAGAAAACTCACCGCGAGCGGCACAGGTGCAGCACGCTTGCGCCGTGGTCATGGGGCTTGAACCGGGCGAACTTTACGACACTTGCGTGAGAAGTCTCAATCGCAGCTTGTCGGATTTGGACCAAGCACGCCGGATGTCGGCCGGCCGGAGCACATGTGCCGGGAAGGGGCTCAAACCTGGAACGCCGGCTTTCGCGGATTGCTTAGTCGACGCAACTTATGGGATCCGGTGACGGAGCTAAATCTACCGGTAGAGGCCACATGAAATATGCTAAAATTGAAGTAATGTCGCGGATCCTGCTCGCCGGCTCCTTCGCCTCACTATTGGGGGCGTGTGGGACGCTGAGTGTGCAGGACGACGGCATGGAAACGGCGCGTTTGGCGTGTGCAGATGTCGGTATCGAGCCGGGCACCAGTGCCTTCGGTCAATGTGTCTTCGATTTGTATCAATCCCTTTGGGATCGGGAAAATCCGTGTGGCATGTAACCCGTGAGATCAGCCCGAGCGCTTTGTCACGGCAACCTTACCGAGCGCGCATTGAGAGCCAAATCTCGCGATACGTCATGCCGCCGCGACAGCCTCTTGTCAGTAGCTTCGGCTTGGAAGTTATATCACGATCACTGGCCAATGATTTTTGCAGAGGTTCCTTAGCTGGCGCTCAGCAGCCATCTCGCCTTAAAGGCAAAAGCGGGCAAGTGATGGCAATAGAAATCAAATGATTCCTGCTATCTCGATTACATTCCGCGACAGTGATCATGGATGCTTGAAATAGCCCCCGAACGACCCGACGTAAATGGCTGTGGGCGGTGATGCCGGCCTATATCTAAGGTCTGTGCGAGAAGGACGCCTGCGCGATGCGCGATATTCTTAACCTCAAGACGAGGTGGAGTAAAGAAAATGGATACCTCCAGGAGAAGGCTACTTGCTGGCGTTGGTGGGCTGTCACTGGGAGCGGCAGTAAGCGCGGTTCAGCCGCGTCAGGCAAACGCTGATGAAACCTCCTCTGTCGCCGCGAGTGCAGGGAGTGAAGGCGGCGAGGAGTTGGTTGGTGTTGCAGTTAACGACGCGCTGGAAGGGGCATACGGCCGACACTTAGGAAAAAGAAGAAATCACACGAAGGGGTTCGGAGCTACTGGCTATTTTGTCGGGACAAAGGAGGCGGCACAGGTCTCGCGATCAGGCCTGTTCGATGGCGATAGGATCGAGGTTATTGCCAGGTTCTCGATTGCCGGAGGGGACCCATCGGCATCCGATTCTGAGCGGAGCCCGCGTGGCATGGGTCTAGAATTCCGTCTCAAAAACGGTGCCTTGCAGCACATAACCATGTTGGATACGCCGATGTTCTTCGCGAGAACGCCCTCCACGTTTCTGGACAAATTCCTGGCTCTCGCTAAGGACGTGCGTACGGGAAAAGCTGATCCGAGCAAGCTCACCGCCTTTTTGGAGCAGCATCCCGACAACGCTGCGCAGATGCATTTTCTGGCGACGAACAACCCGCCCACAAGCTAC
>Ga0210406_10006771_pt1 | contig 11801 bp, 21 predicted proteins | sample IncBWC30MmetaG_FD_155454 | JGI IMG/M metagenome (GOLD analysis project Ga0210406, IMG submission 155454) | Forest soil microbial communities from Barre Woods Harvard Forest LTER site, Petersham, Massachusetts, United States - Inc-BW-C-30-M | ecosystem: Environmental > Terrestrial > Soil >... | reverse complement strand
AGGTTGAGCCAAGGCCCAATGGGCGGAGTAGACGCCAATAAAGGCCAATAAACGCTACTAAACGCTAGTAAAAGTGCTAGCGTTTACTAGCGTTTATTTTTTCGAAACGAGACTTATCAATGGGTTACCAGCGATTCAAATAAGAAAAACCTCCCCTGTCACACTGCGTCCAAAATGCCACGATGCACGGCGTGCTCGATCCGGCGATTGGGAAAACCATAGCACGGGTTTCAGCTTTTCGCCAGAGATTTCCGCAGTGCGGGTTGGGTCGAACCAACCTCTCGATCACTCATCCGCGAGCCCTGGGCGGAAGCTGCAAAGCCGTAACATTTCGCCTTGCGAGTGCAGACGCGCGAGGCTATCGCAGCGCGCTCGGGATCGGCATTGGCGACTGTCTATCGCTTCATGCGTCAAGCGGCATAAAGGGAGGCAGCGGTGAAAGAGAACGACATGCAATACCGAAACGCTCGCCTTAGGCGCAAGATCGAGGGCGCGCTGAAAACCCGTCCAGAGCTAGAACCCGTTATAAACGGCATCGCGTTGAAGCAGCCCGCAAACGCTTCTCTGGAACAGGTTCAGGCCAATCTGCAAGAACGTGCGCGCGCCATCATCGCGGCCAAACCGGAGCTTGATGGCTATTTCGACCTTTGACCGCATTTCGCACGCGTCCTCCATGAGGTCTGCGCTCACGGCTTCTGCGCCTGCATGAAGTCGCGCACCAATGCCGCAATTTCATCAGCTTTGGTGTCGAGCGCGAAATGGCTGGCGTCGAGAACGTGAATTTGAGCGTCGGGCACGTCCTTCCGATAGCGTTCCGGCTCGCCGAGATCGAAGGACAAGTCGTGCTTGCCCCAGATCACGAGCAAATGCGGCTGTATTTCACGCATCCAGGCCTGCCACTTAGGATAGGCGTCGACGTTCGTTCGATAGTCGTAAAAGAGCTCAGTCTGGATATCCGCTTGCCCCGGCTGGCTTAGAAACGCCAGTTCGTCCGTCCAAAGATCCGGGTCATACGGTTCCGGGTTTGGATCATCGCCCGCATGGCGGGCGCGGGTCGTCGCCAGCGAGAGGAAATTGGCGCGAAACGCGCTCTCATGGGCGGCGCGATCCGCCCAAAACGCGCGACGTGGTTTCCAAAGCTCGCCTAAGCCTTCGTTATGCGCGACCGCGTCTTGAACGATAAGCGCCTCCACTCTTTCAGGGTGGGCAAGCGCCATCCGGAAGCCCACGGGGCCGCCGTAATCCTGCATATAGAGCGTGTAATGCGACAAACCGATCGATTGGGTAAAGTCGTCCATGATGGACGCGATATGGTCGAAGGTGTAGTTGAACGAATTCGGGTCTGGCCAGTCGCTATGCCCAAATCCCGGATAGTCGGGCGCGACCAGGTGGCAGTGGTCAGTGATCCGGGCAAAAAGCGGCTCAAACATCCTCGATGATGAGGGGAATCCGTGCAGCAAGAGGAGGGTCGGCGCATCGCGCGGCCCAGCCTCTCTGTAGAAGATGGAAAGCCCGTCGACCTTTGCGATGCGATAAAAAGTCGGATGTTCCATAAGGCTCTCCCCCCGGACCGCCCCTTGCGACAAAGCCAGAGCCATGAAGGCCGCGAACGCCACGCAGCAGGCCGAGCGAAACTGATCCAAACGGCGCAATGACTGGCTCACCATAATTCATTCCCGCGCTAGCCGGGATGGCGCTCTTTTGGACGCGAACCCGGACATGTGCCGCCATATAACTTTGACGCTCGTATCGCGAACTTCAACTCAGACTCTCCCGCACGACCAAAAATTCCCGATCAACGCCGAGAAAATGAAGGAGTAAACTACGTCAATGGCCGAGCACACGAAGGAGTGAAACTATGAACGCGCTCACTCACATCTTGGCGAGGTCGGGGCTGCTCACCAGAGACCTCGACTACCATCTCATCCGAGCATCGATGGTGCTTATCTTTCTGGCTTTTGGGTACCAGAAGTGGTTCGCTTATGAGGCGCAGGTCTTGATCCCATTCATTAGCAATGGTCCGCTGATTTTCTGGCTGTATCCAGTGTTTGGCGTCCGCGGCGCCAGTTGGTTTCTGGGCGTTTCCGAGTGGACATTCGGCGCGCTGCTGTTTTTGGGATTTTGGAACAAGCGACTGGGAATTTTGGGAGCCATCGGTTCAACGCTCACTTTCATCGGGACGGTCACCATCATTCCATTCGCGCCGAACGGCTGGGATCCGGCTGCGGGATTTCCGGCGATGGCCGGCATTGTGCCCTTCCTGATGAAGGATGTCGTTCTTTTGGCGGTTTCGATCTACTTGCTCAAACAGGACGTCGCGCGCGTGATTGAAGCCGATCCGAACGCACGGGTTGAATTGTCCGAAGCCAGATAACTTGCGCGTTGCCCCCTCGTCCCGGCGCAGCGCTCGAACTGTGAGCGAGCACGCAACCCCATGATTGAGCGAAGGGCTAAGGCTCGGTGACGATGCGCCGAACTCTCTGTGCAGGATTTGCCGCGCTGCTGTTGTCCGGGGAGATGTCTTTCGCCCAAACGCCGATCGACATCTACGCTTACTTTCAAAAGGCGCTTCTGCATTACTCGAAAACTCGCGGGTCCGCGACCTCTTGAGAGGCGGGAATCGAGAAAGAATTTTGGGAGGCGAATTCACGGGTCAAAGAGCGAAACCGGCGTCCGCGCGCCTATCTCGCGCTCGGTGTCGAGAACGCTGAGCACAGGGCATACTGGAGTCATGTTGGCCGCACATTGCCCTACCGTTTCAGATAGCACTGCCTCGAGCCTAGCGAGGTCTGCAAGCTTCGCGCGGACGTTGGCAAGGTGTCGGCTTGCAATCTCCCGCACCTCCGCGCATGAGGCGCGGCCTGACCCGTCCAAATCCAATAGGGCGCGGATTTCGTCGAGGTTGAAACCCAAATCCCTTGCCCGCCGGATGAACCCAAGCGTTCGCCGGTGGCGCTCGCCGTAAACCCGCCGGCCTCCTGCGGTGCGCGGCGGAGTGGCAAGCATTTTGATCCGCTCATAGTAGCGGATGGTTTCGATATGGACGCCCGTCTGCTGCGACAGTGCGCCAATGGAAAGCGACCCTTCTCGCTCATCTGTGATCGGCTGCATCGCAGAATCTGCTTGCTCCTGTAGTCGCTACAGGATGCACGATGTCCCGATGGCAAGCAATGGGCGCGCATATATGGGGGAACCGAGACAACTGACCGCCCCGCCGGCAATGATCGATGCGGCAGCGGGGCGCGCGCAGAAGCTTGCTGCAGCAGGCGGCATTTTGGCGGCGATTGCGGCCTCCTCGTGCTGCATCGTGCCGCTTTTGCTGTTCGGCCTTGGCGTAAGCGGCGCGTGGATCGGCAGTTTGACTCGGCTGGCGCCGTATCAGCCGATTTTCGTCGCTATGACGCTTGCCTGTCTCGGCTACGGCTACTGGTTGGTTTGGCGCGCGCGCCGGACAGCCTGCGATGAAGACGCGGCCTGCTCCCGGCCAGTGCCCAACAGAATCGTCACCATCGCGCTCGTCGCCGCGACGCTCCTGGTTGTGGCCGCTGTTGCTTTCGACTTCTTAGCCCCACTGATCCTCACATAACGATAGGAGAAGATCACATGACAAAGCTGCTGTTCGCCGCCGCTTCGGCGGCTCTTCTATTCAATACAGCGTCGTTCGCCGCCGAAAGAACAGTGACGCTTGCAGTTGAAAACATGACATGCTCGGCTTGCCCGCATATTGTGAAGAGGAGTCTCGCGGCGGTTTCCGGCGTCAGCCAAGTGCTGATCTCTTTCAAGGACAAGACCGCGACGGTCACTTATGACGATGCCAAGGCGGCGATCCCGCTGCTCGTCCGCGCCACAACGGACGCGGGATATCCCTCCGCGCCGAAGAGCTGAAGCCGCTTATGTTCGTGTTGACGCCGGTCTCGACGCTCACCTGTCCTGTCTGTGGGCGTCAAGCATCCGAAGCGATGTCCACGGACTCCTGCCAATATTTCTACGAATGTGCTGGATGCAAAACCCTCTTGAAGCCGAAGGCCGGCGATTGCTGCGTGTTCTGTTCTCACGGAGACGTGCCATGTCCGTCGATTCAAGAAGCGCGGGGGAGAGGCCCGATGGCGTCCGGCTCCTCATAGAGGGGTCCTTGATCGTCAAAGCCGCCCTTCCCCTTTTTGCGCAACGTTGCGCTTTGCTGGCGGTGTCAAAGTAACGCAGGCTCGTCGGCGTGCAGCGCGACCGCCACCTCGCGAGCGGCGATCTACGCCGCGAGAGCGCGCCACTCGGCCAAGGCAGCAGAGCGTCTCTGCTTGTAGACTTGCCTCATGACGAGATGGCGCTCCTGATTGAATTGGTTGTGCACCTGGGCATGAACTGAGCTGAACTTCTGCAGCGTCTTCGGACTTCGAAAGCGCTGCATCGCCCGTTCGCGTCGCTGAAACGGCTGATGCGAATTCTCTGCGCGATTATTGAGCCGACCGCCGACCTCGTGCCGCTCGGCAGCAACACCGATCTCGTTCATCGCCGCCGAATATGCCCGAAGCCCATCTGTGACGATGCTGCGAGGAGCTCCGTATTTCTTCATGATTCGCTTGAGAAGCTTCAGCGCCGCAGCCTTGTCCCGTTTTGAGGTGACGACCGCGTCCAACACCTCGCCTTCATGGTCGACGGCGCGCCAGAGATAGCAGAGCTTGCCGTTGACCTTCACGAACGCCTCATCCAAATGCCAGCGCCACTGCGGATAGCCGCGCATGCGCGAGACCCGCTTCTTTCGGATCTCGGCGGCGAACATCGGGCCAAACCGGTTCCACCAAAACCGGACGGTCTCGTGGCTGATGTCGATCCCACGCTCGGCCAAAAGATCCTCGACGTTGCGCAGCGACAGCGGGTATCTGACGTACATCATCACGACCAGACGGATGACCTCTGGCGAGCTGTTGAAATATCGGAACGGGTTGCTCATGTCCCAAAACTAGCACGGCCGCACGCGGCCCCAGAGTTTGCTCTGACAGAGCCGTTCCGGCGGAAGTGATTGGAGCCGGCGGCCGACGGTCCGCGTCGCTTGCGCTGTGAGCCGTATCACAGCGGACGGCGATCTTTATCGCAACTGTCACGCAGTCTGATCGAGGCGGATCGCGGCAACCCCTGGGGTTCATTCGCCGACACGCATCGATCGCCCACAGATTGCGTACGATGATTATTGAATCATCAGCCGGTCGCGGCACGCAAGGCCGCGGCAATGGGACAAACGGGCCGGCCTTCCTCCCGGACCTCGCCGCCTCGTGGCTCGAGAGCAGCTGCGCCGGCCAGGCGAACTCGCTCTTGCGACTGGTGATCGAGGATCTTTATCCCGGCCGCATCGCGCTCGTGTCGAGCTTTGGCGCCGACGCCGCGGCGCTCTTGCACATGGTGTCACAGATCGACAAGGCGACGCCTGTCGTCTTCGTCGACACCGGCCAACATTTCCCTGAGACGCTCGCCTATCGCGACGAGATCTGTGCCTTCCTCGGGCTGACCAACGTGATCGTCGCCGAACCGAAAGCGGAAACATTGGCGCAGCAGGATCCGGAGAAGTTGCTGTTCATGAGCGACCCGGAGCGCTGCTGTGACATACGCAAGGTTCGTCCACTCGCCGCGGCGATCGAGGTCTACGACGCCTGGATCACCGGCAGGAAGGGCTTCCAGACCGCCGATCGTGCGCGGCTGCCCCTGTTCGAGTCCGAGGGCAAGCGGGTCAAGGTCAATCCGCTCGTCGGCTGGAGCGCGAGCGACGTCCTGGCTTACGTCGCCGAGGCGGGGCTGCCCCGGCATCCGCTGGTCGCCAAGGGCTTTCCCTCGATTGGCTGCCTTCCGTGCACGAGCGGGGTTTGTCCTGGCGAGGACGCGCGGGCAGGACGCTGGCGCGGTCGAGCGAAGATCGAATGTGGCATCCACGTGGCCGCGCTCGTCGCGGGGGCGGATATCTGATGGCCCTCTCGCGCGCCGCGGCGGCATCGTAGAAGACCGCTGGGTCGTTCCGCTCCGGGGTCGACACCGGCTATACGCAAGGAAGCCGGGAACTTCCGCTTGGGGTCGATTTGGCCCGTTCGCCAAGCCGTCGGCGAATGGCCGGTCTTTGCGCATTTGAGACGTTTGAGCGACGTCTAAACTGCGGCCAAAATCCCTTCCCACAGCAGTCTCAGCGGTGATGGGTCCACCGGGTGCTCTCCTTAGTTGCCCCTAGTTGCGCTCCAATCATAGCAGCCACCTACGAGAGTTTTGCGGTCTTGGCCCAGCCATCATGGTCCTTGGTTGCGGCTCAAAATAAGTGCGTTAACTGTGCTCACCAGATTGTCCAAATCTTTGGTTATCTTCCTAGCGATTCGCTTCTTAGGAGGAGTTTCATACGGATTGCCTCCAATGCTATCCACATAATAATTGCCCGGAGGGCCTAGTTTGCGTATCAGATCAACGACTTTCGCTGTTAACGCCTCATGCGTCTCAGCCTCTACTAAAACAACGTCAGAATACGACAATTCTTCATTGGACGCTGTCTTAGTTGAGTATGTCACTTCATAAATTGCCATAATGGTTCGCAACTCCATTCGTTGCTACCATGCACGAGAAACCCTCCTACTAGAGTTGCCTCACGGTCAACCGCACGGTTTGCGAATAGGGCTCGCTCGCCGGTTTGGCGATGACGCGTTCGTAATTCATCCCGAGGTCTGCGCCGCGCCATAGGCGCACTCCCATTCCCGCTCCGATCCTCAGCGTATTCGCCATGTTGTCCTGCTCAACACCGTCGATGCTGGTTTCTCCGCCGAGATTGTAGTAGGCGTCCGCCGAAAGCCAAAGGGCGTCGGTGACGTTGCGACTCAAGTGCTCCTCGAGCCGCCGCAGCGGCTTCTGTGTGAGGGTCTGCTCGCCGTTCACGAGGTAATTGCCGTTGTCGGCGAAGGTGCGCCCGGCGACATAGGTCTCGATCCAGGTCCGAAACGGTGGACACGATTGCGATGGTTGGCTTTGGGTAGGTGATTTGCCGTCTCATCGCGTTGCTCGCCGTCATTGGAATCTGCGGGTGAGCCGGATCGTCGCTTGGCTGTCGCGCCAGGCGATCCAAACGGAACAAGTTCCTGACGACATCGTGAGCCGGATGGTTGTCTGCGAGTAAGGGCGCCAGGGCTGGGGCGGCTTGACATAGCTCCTTGATCTCAGACTCCGTTAGACCCCGAACGCTGCAACGTGCGTCCTCAGCGTGTCGACAAGTGCGCATGTCCGCGTTCGAAACCCCGAGGTGGCCCAGCTTGCGAAAGAACGCATCCGGTGTTTCGGAATTTTTGGCCCAGGAAAGGACCTCCTGATAGGCGCCGTCGATCTTGCGAGAGTTCTGCGCCGTTGCAATTCCCAATTCATAGACGTCGGTACTGTCTAATTTGCCCGCCTTGAACGCCTCGGCTATCTGGCCGGCGACCTTCTCGAACACCGGATCGCTTGGGCTGAAAGTGATCTTGTGCTTGGCTTGGATTTCCAGCACGGCGGCGTCACCCACGAACGACGTGGCGTGCACGATCACGTCATCCAGAGGGAAGCCGTCGCCCGCGCCCTGGAATTGAATCTTCTCTATGCGCGCGCCGGGCAGGCCCCGAGGCTCAGCATCCAACAGCATCGCAAGGAGGTAAAATGCGCCGACCTTGGCCTCAAAGTGGGCGCCTCCCGGCCCGGTCGCGGCAGGGCTCGCAATTGCGTTGGTCATTCAAGTCGTGCGGATCGTTGCAAGTTGTTTTTATTCCTGCGCGGTGCTTAAAACCAGCCTCGGAGCTGATTGTGCGCAACGATCTTCGGCTTGGTAATCAAATGATCAACGTAACCCCCCACCAAACCGTCCCCGACGATACGAGTCTTTCCAGTATGCGCTCCCGAACGGTCGCTTTCCCGCAAACTGCGATGGCAGCGATCCGAACGACCGCCGGATAGCGTTCTCTAGTGGGGGCCTGAATAGCGGAAATAAACCAACGATGTCAAAGCGAAGCTGCATCGGTATCCGCCCAGTGTCAGAAACCGCCGCCGGCCCTGCATTCGTGGACTTCTCCTGGCGCTTGCCGGCGGAACCGCCGCGCCGGTAGCGTTCGCTTCATCGAGAACTACCAGTCAAGGGCGGCGACGCGCGCCCTGATCGGTGGGGTGCTGCGATCTATGCAGAGCACCTGCCGGTGACTGTTCGCCAGATTTTCGACCGGCTGCTCGGCGCGCCCGGCGATGACGACGGCTACGGGAAAACCGAGCCGGACTACGAGCGTCTGGCCGAGACCAACGGCAAGGCGCGGCGTGCCGGGCTTATCCGCTTCGACGCCATCCGCGACGACGGCGCGGTGCGCAGCGACCCCGTTCGGCTATTACCGGGATACGCGACCTCATGCGATAATCGGCGGGCGCGTCCGATCGCTATAAGCTCAACCGTCAGGTCGGTCAGCCGACATCCACCCTCTTGGCCTGCGAGAAGCGAAACGTCGCTGTTGCCGTTCGGCGTTGGTCCGCACGCCTGAGTGCATGAGCGCTGCTGGGAGTGGTGAAGGGCGGCCCGCCGGGTAAGGGCCTCGAAACGCTCGCAGCCAACGGCGTCGTGTCGAGGGTGAAGGAGGAGAGGCTTTCCCCACCGGAGTCGTCTGTGATGAAAGCTCTGCTTGGGTTGCTACGGGCCGAGGTTCTCTCACCACCCGTGACAATCGCAGAGTCGGGTTTTAAAGGTCGGTCAGATGCTTACTGAGCCGTGTCACAAGGTGGGTGAGCTCCTGATTGTTAAGGATATCGATGAAATCGGAGGCCGATACGCGCGACTTGTTCAGATTGCGCCGAGCATTCGCCAGGGAGCCGACCGTCAGGTCCGGGGCTTCGTCATAGAGGCCAGCGAGAAAAGCGTCGGGGGTCTGCCTGCGCAGGCCGTACTTCTTCAGCGCTGTCGCAGGAAAATCTCGCAGGTTCCAAGTGAGGATGATGGAGGCACCGGTGGCGATGGCGGCCGCGACGACATGGCGATCATCGGGATCGGGGAGACTCACCGTTGGGATGAGGTCTTCATACCCGCTGACGGTCGCCCCCGGCAGCGCGTCGTTCATCAGCCGACGGGTCGTCTGCAAGCGCTCTATTGGGATGGTCGGCGTGTCAGCCGCTAGGTTCCGAATCCATTCGTCATGAATCTCGTCGGTCCAGCGCGCCTCGACCAAGCGGTCTACTGCGGCTTGGACGATGATGTTCCTGAGATGGAAAGGGTAAAGGATGCAGGCATCGAAGACGGCGACCGAAGGCTCAAACGCCATAGCGTTGTTTGAGGTCTTCGGCATCGTCGGCAAGCGCCTCCATAGCCGCGCGCTGGGCGTCGATTCTGGTCTTCAGGGCGAGAATGTCTCTCAGGGTCGCGCGGCGATGCTTGCCGACGTAACGAAACGGCAGATCGCCGATGTCCATGCGATGGACCACCAGCGGACGCGAGACACCAAGAATGCTCGCCGCGTCGTTCGGGCTCAGTTCCTGGTCCTCGGTCAGGACCGCGACCCGTTCGCCCTGAGACAAATGGCCGAGAAGGGATTCGATCAGTGATGCGGCTTCTGGCGGCAAGGACAATATCTGATCGCCACCGCTGCGGCGCTTGATGTGGACCTCGATCTGGTCACCCATGGCGAGCTTCCCAAGGCGGCCGGTTTCCTTCCGGTCGGCATCGGACAGTTCGACGAACTGGAGCACTTGAGCGGTCATGGTGGGCCTCCTTTCCCGCTCAACATAGCGACGATCGACCCTAACTGCAATATCTGAAACCGGAGGGCGCGCCCCCAGGCACCCGTCGTTCTCCTCGACCGCGGAGTATGTCATCTTGGCGCCTTCAGTGCGGACAACCCGCGAGTCTCCAGGCGCTTCGCCGGAGGACCTAGCTGATCGCCAAGGTTAGAGCGGAATTGCTGCCGCGCCTGGCTAACGACAGCCGATTTTCTGACGCCGGCGCCATGGCGCAACGCTTTGAGGTGGCGGTCTTGCGCTGGCGAAAATCCGACGACTTTCGGCCGGTGATCAACGACGCGAACGAGCTGTGCGCTGCCGCTGAGATTCTCAACTATCTCCGTCCTGCGGATCAGCTTTTGTACGAGCCTCGCCTGAGCGCGACGCCGAAAACGATTGATTTCGGCGTCGAATGGGCTGACGGCGGGCGGAGCCGGATCGACATGAAAACCGTCGCTCCCGGCTGGCAGGATGATGACGCAGCCTGGGAGCGGATTCAGCAAATCACGGCGGCGGCTCCCGCCAACGCCAACCTGATCGTCCATCGGGACCATGCCGGGGCCGCCCTCTGGGGGCCAGATGATCAAGGCTCCGTTGGAGCTTCATCCGGCGAGCGCTCGAACTCGAGGCGAAGATTGCCCTGCTCACCAAGGCCGAACGCGGTCCGGTCCGTCTGCTCCTGTGCTCGGAGGGGGCTTGGCATAGGGATGACCTCGAAGACTTCGCGGACTTCTACCGGACCGGCAAATTCCGGGCCGACGACCGGGCGCAGAATGCGACTACGCGCTACATGGCCGAGCGGGGTGTCACGTTTGATCGGTCACTAGCCGGTTTCTGCTACCTGGAGCGTCGGCATGACGAGATTTGCGCGCGTAAATTTACGATCGATGTGAAAGGCCCTCGAATGTTCAGTCTCTGAGGGGGCGAGCGGAAACTTGACAGACAGCGTGCTGGAAATCGTTGCGCGCCGGGTTTCGGGGGGGGATGACGGGGACCTCCGATGGCCGGACGATACAATGAGGGCAAAGCGATCGACGCCGTTCTCCGGCGCATTGAAGCGCGCGATCATGTCCTCCGCGAACGATGGTCGGTCGCCCGACGACCTAAACGATCCGGACCCACTAAGGAGAGTAGACTACGTCTGTTCGGTCGGGTCCGTCCTCTATGCGTTCGAGCACACGGGCATCGAGCCCTTCGGCAACCAGATCGAGTTGGAGGTGCACAACCAGAAGCTCTTTGGGCCGGTCACCGAGCGGTTTGACCATCGAGCCGATCGGGAGTTCTGGGAATTTCACGTTCCTGTTGGCGCATCCGCGGGGTTGGTAGGAGGCCAAGTCAATCGCGTGCAAGACGCCCTCATCAAATGGATCGAGGCGAATGCGGCGCGCTTTCCCGTCACCCGTCTGTATGACAGGTACGCTAATCCCGCTCTGGGGGAAACGGCATCCCCCGCAGAAGGGGGTGCGGCCGGCGATTTCACGCCGGCCAGGGGGAAGGCTTTCCCCCTCACAAGCCGCCTCTCCCTATCCGCGTATTCCAGACTTTCAGGGAATGCTCGTGGGTTGGCAGCAGGCGTCGGCCAAGCGCGCCAGGAGTGCCATAGACCGCTGCGGTACTTTACTTTTGACATAATCGCAGCAGGTATCCGTTTTCTCAAACGTCAAACCCCTATGGAGTTGGGACCGCAGTCTTCGTTCCACCTCCGTGCTGCGTGACGCGTGGTCGGCAACGAACTTTTACAACTCCTCTGGTGAAGGACTCGTCGGTCGCCTTACTTGACCAGATGAATGCCTCTCCTGGGCGGAGATTTGACATCTTCTCGGGCGTCAGCGAGCCGAGAGCGGCGTTGGCCCAAGAGCAGCGGTACCGAAGGCAGGCCGAGAGGACGACCCTTCGCAAAGGGAACATCTGGGAACCCGGGTGGGCGTCCAGCCAAGCCGCTAGCGCAACGCGCGTTTGAGGCCGACGTGCGCAGGCTCGCCCGCTGCCATGGCACTGACGCCATCGATAAGCTCGTCGAGCCGATGAGAGGGACTATCGCGGTCACGATCGACGGCAGGGATATCGTT